>OIYG01000028.1_pt1 | contig 155539 bp, 145 predicted proteins | sample 1587861 | NCBI WGS metagenome assembly OIYG01 (sample SAMN03283272) | human gut metagenome | biome: human-associated habitat; material: feces | host: Homo sapiens | place: Peru | collected 2012 | reverse complement strand
CTCTCCCTCAGTCATTTTTCTTCGAAAAACGACAGCTCCCTCGTCAGAGGGAGCCTGCGTTTGTGCCAAATTCTCAATTTATTATATACCGAAAGCTATTATAAATACGCTGATTTTCTCGGCGGCAGCAAGCCACCGTCCTGTCGTGAAAAATACACAAAAAATACGCTCCCAATTTCTTGAGAGCGTATATAATCCGAAATAATCTTTTATCTCTTTGAGAACTGAGGTGCACGACGGACCTTGTTGCTTCGCAACGGTCCGAAATTTTATTATCCGTTCGCTCTGCTTCGCATACCGCTCACGATGATATGGCGCTCGTCGTGCTAAAAAGAAAAAAGGCACTCCGTAAGGAATGCCTTGTATAGATAATCTTTTATCTCTTTGAGAACTGAGGTGCACGACGAGCGCCTTTGAGTCCGTATTTCTTTCTTTCCTTCATTCTCGGGTCACGAGTGAGGAAGCCTGCCTTCTTGAGTGCGGAACGAAGATTTTCGTCGTACTGAAGAAGAGCTCTTGAAAGACCGTGGCGGATTGCGCCTGCCTGTCCTGTTACGCCGCCGCCTGCTACTGTGCAAACGATGTCGAACTTCTCTGTCAAGCCTGTAAGTGCGAGAGGCTGACGAACAACGAGCTTCAATGTTTCAAGACCGAAATAATCATCGATATCTCTGTTGTTGATTGTGATTTTACCTGTACCTGCATATACACGAACACGTGCTACTGATTTCTTTCTTCTGCCTGTACCGTAAAAATAAGGTGTTGAATCGTACATTTATTTTTGCCTCCCTTTCTTAAAATTCTCTTACAGTCGGCTGCTGTGCTGCATGAGGATGCTCAGCGCCCTGATAGATGTGAAGTCTTGTAAGAGATTTTGCTCCGATTGTGTTAGCGGGAAGCATTCCCTTAACTGCCTTTTTAAGTACGAACTCGGGCTTCTCTGCCATAAGAGTCTTGTACTGAACCTTTTTCATATTACCGATATAACCTGTGTGGTGGTAATACATTTTCTTCTCAAGCTTGTTGCCTGTAAGAACCATTTTTTCAACATTTACAACGATTACGAAATCACCGCAGTCTGCGTGAGGCGCAAATGTGGGCTTGTGCTTACCACGAAGAAGATGAGCAGCTTCAGCAGCGATGCTACCGAGTGTTTTACCTTCAGCGTCAAGTACATACCAGCTACGAGTGATGTCGCCTGCTTTAGGCATATAAGTTGACATAACTTTTTCCTCCGAATATTATTTTTCTTTATTGCTCGGATATGATACCACCTAAAAGCGATTTCGTCAAGACATTTTTTAATATTTTTTAACGGACAGGGGTGTTATCTCTTGTTTTCGCCGTTTTTCTCATTATTTTATAGTGTTTGCTCGTTTATTATTTTTGAAAAATTCGCAAAAAAATCGCAGTTCCAAGCATCTGCCCAAAACTGCGATTGTAAAATCTTCAATTATCTTTCATCTAACGGAAGATATATCTGTGATTCTCCGACGCTCTTATATGCCGGGCGGATAATCTTATCGGTATTGATAAGCTCCTCAATCCTGTGAGCCGACCAGCCTACAATTCTTGCAATTGCAAAAATAGGCGTGAACAATTCAACCGGAATACCGAGCATACTGTAAACAAAGCCGCTGTAAAAGTCGACGTTTACGCTGACGCCCTTGTATATCTTACGCTTTGCCCCGATAACATCCTTGCCGATTTTCTCAACTGCGTTATAAAGTGCGTAATCGTCCTCTCTGCCCTTTTCAACGGCAAGAGCCTTTACAAACTCCTTAAACACCTGCGCTCTCGGGTCGGAAACGGAATAAATAGCGTGTCCCATACCGTAGATGAGTCCCTTATTGTCAAACGCCTGCTTATCGACAAGCTTTTCAAGGTAATGCTTGACCTGCTCCTCATCCTTTGTATCGGTAACATTTTCCTTCAAGTCGTTCATCATCTGAACAACCTTTATGTTAGCTCCGCCGTGCTTCGGTCCTTTAAGAGAAGAAAGAGCCGCCGCCATAGTCGAATATGTGTCAGAGCCTGACGAGGTTACAACGTGGGTTGTAAACGACGAGTTATTACCTCCGCCGTGCTCCATATGCAAAATCAAAGCCGTGTCAAGAACTCTTGCCTCAAGCTCCGTAAACTCCTTGTTGGGACGAAGCATACGAAGTATGTTTTCCGATATGGACATATCGGGGTCGGGGCGGTGAATATAAAGGCTGTCATTGCACTCGATATGATTATATGCGTGATATGCATAAACCGAAATTGCAGGGAAACAGCTGATAAGACGCAAGCACTGATTTAATACATTTTCAACGCTTATATCAGAAGCATTTTCATCATACGCCGCAAGAGCCAACACACTCCTTGTAAGGCTGTTCATTATATCCTTAGTGGGAGCCTTCATAATTATATCTCTTGTGAAATTAGTCGGAAGTGAGCGCATACACGCAAGCACCTGCGTAAATTCATCAAGCTCTGCCTTAGTCGGAAGCTTTCCGAAAAGAAGAAGATATGTAGCCTCTTCAAATCCGAAGCGATTATCTCCTCTGCCGCTGATAAGGTCAATTACATTTATTCCTCTGTAAGAAAGCTTGCCTGCGCAAGGTATTCTCTCGCCGTCAACCTCTTTAAATGCAATTATCTCGGAAATTGTGGTAAGACCTGCAAGTACGCCTTTACCGTTTTTGTCCCGAAGTCCTCTTTTCACGCCGTATTCGTCATAAAGACCAACGTCGATATATCCGTTGTCTCGGCACATCTGGGCATGAATTTTATTGTAGTTTTCAATATCCTGTTTTGTCAAATCCATGTCATTTCTCCTTTCGGGTTAATATATCATTCAAATTATACACTATTATACCACATAATTGGTTAAAATATTGTTAATTTTTGTAAAAAAACAGGCAAGAGCGATATGAAAAACCACTCTTGCCGTAAATACATATCTTTATAAATCAGATTTTTGCCAAAGCCTGCTCAATATCGGCGATAATATCCTTGACATTTTCAATTCCGACAGAAAATCTTACAAGATCGGGTGTTACGCCGCACTCGATAAGCTCTTTATCGGAGAGCTGACGGTGAGTTGAAGAAGCAGGATGCAAAACACAGGTGCGTGCGTCTGCAACGTGAGTAACGATCGCCGCAAGACGGAGGTTGTTCATAAACTCCTCTGCTTTTTCTCTTCCGCCCTTAACGCCGAATGAAATTACACCGCAAGTGCCGTTTGGCATATATTTCTGTGCAAGGTCATAATCCTTGCTTGATTTAAGTCCCGGATAATTGACCCAAGCGATTTTATCGTTGTTTTCAAGGTACTCGGCAACCTTTTGAGCGTTTTCACAATGTCTTTCAACACGAACCGCAAGGCTTTCAAGACCTACATTGAGCAAGAATGAATTGAACGGCGACGGGGTTGAGCCGTAATCTCTCAAAAGCTGAGCGACAATCTTTGTGACATAACCTGCTTTACCGAAATCCTTTGCATAGGTAGCGCCGTGATAACTCTCGTCAGGCTCTGTCATACAGGGATATTTGTCATTTTGATACCAATCAAAGTTACCGCTGTCAACAACACAACCGCCGATAGTCGAAGCGTGGCCTTCCATATACTTTGTGGTTGAATGAGTGACAATATCCGCACCCCATTCAAAAGGACGGCAGTTTATCGGTGTCGGGAAGGTGTTATCGATAACAAGCGGAACACCGTTTTCATGTGCTACACTGGCAAATTTTTCAATATCAAGAACATCAAGCGACGGGTTTGCGACAGTTTCGCCGAAAACAGCCTTTGTGTTGGGCTTAAATGCCTTTTGAAGATCCTCCTCGGGCAAGGTCGGGTCAACAAAGGTCACATCTATACCGATTTTCCTCATTGTAACATTGAGAAGATTGAATGTACCGCCGTAAATTGTAGCTGAGCTTACAATATGGTCGCCTGCGCCTAAAATATTTATAAGTGCAAAGAAGTTTGCCGCCTGACCCGAAGAAGTCAATACAGCCGCAACGCCGCCCTCAAGCTCTGCGATTTTTGAAGCCACCGCATCATTTGTAGGGTTTCCGAGTCTTGTATACATATAACCGGGCTGTAAGTCAAAAAGCTTTGCCATATCAGCCGAAGTGTCATATTTATAGGTTGTGCTTTCGTAAATCGGCAAAACTCTCGGCTCACCGCTTTTAGGCTGCCAGCCTGCCTGAACGCATTTTGTTTCGATTGAACAATCTGGTGTATATCCCATTTTATCTACCTCTGTTATTATAAATTAGCCTTAATAGCCGTTAAAAGTTCATCATAAGTTTCATAAGCGGGAAGTTCCGGATAATCGGCTTTAATTTTATCCGTGCTCTTGAAAAGGAAGCCTGCCTTGCTCGCCTTAATCATTCCCAAATCGTTATAGCTGTCTCCGCTTGCAATCGTTTCAAAGCCGATTGACTGAAGTGCCTTAACAGTTGTAAGCTTTGAGTTTTCAACTCTCATTCTAAAGCCGGTAATCTCGCCGTTATCCGCAACCTCAAGGGTGTTGCAGAAAATCGTCGGCATACCGAGTTTTTTCATCAAAGGACCTGCAAACTGAGTGAAAGTATCGCTTAAAATGATAACCTGTGTAAGACTGCGAAGCTCGTCAAGAAATTCCTTTGCGCCGTCCATAGGCTCGATTTTGGCAATTGTTTCCTGAACCTCTTTAAGTCCCAAACCGTGCTGCTTGAGAATATCCAGACGGTATCTCATGAGCTTGTCGTAATCAGGCTCATCTCTCGTTGTCTTTTTAAGCTCGGGAATACCGCTTTCCTCTGCAAAAGCAATCCAAATTTCCGGTACCAATACGCCTTCCATATCAAGGCATACAATGTTCATATCACTCATAGTTTTTCTCCATTCTTAAAGTTATGGTTTACTAATAAATTATATATCATTCATAAAGAGATTTCAACAGTTGATTACCAGCCGTCTACCTCACCTCTTTGCAATGCGCCGACAATTTTTTTCCGAAGCTGCGGATAGTCCTTTTCAAGCGAAAGCAAAAGCTCCTTGACTGTCTGCCTCTGCGTAACCTTATCGGCAGGGCATTTGCTCTTTACTATCGGCAATTCGAGACGGCTTGCCGCCCTTGCAACGTCCTTTTCATAGCAGAAAATCATAGGGCGTATCAAATACAAATTCTTATTCGACAGATATGAAACAGGCGAAAAACAGCCTATCGTTCCGCCGTTAAAAAGGTTCATTATAACGGTCTGTGCCGCATCGTCCAAATGATGTCCGAGAGCAATTTTATTGCATCCTGCCTCTTTAGCTGTATCGTGCAGTATTCCCCTGCGCATTTTAGCACAAAGCGAGCAGGGATTTTTTTCTTTTCTGTCAACAAAAATCACTTTGTAAAGGTCTGTTTTCTTGACTATATACTCAACGCCCAATTCATCGCAAAGCGTCTGAACAGAGCTAAAATCTCCGTCCTCTAAATTGAAACGGTAATCAAGCGTTATCGCCACAACCTCAAATTTCTTCGGATAAAACTCCCTAAGTCTTGCAAGAGCGTACAAAAGGGCAAGCGAGTCCTTACCGCCCGAAACGCCGACGGCAATTCTGTCTCCCTCGTCGATCATATTGTATTTGTCAACCGCCGCCCTCGTAAGGCTCAAAAGCTGTTTCATTAAATCACCGTAAAATATTTTACCGCATTTTCACGGCAAAGTAAATAGTAACGCTTTACAACTTTTGCCCGTTAATATATAATCGTAGTAGGTGATTAGTGTGAAAATCACACTAATCAAATTATATTGCCCTCAAAATTTGCCTTTGACATAATTTTGAGCCGGCAGAAATTACCATTATGCCTGTTCAGACAACGCAGGTTAAATCGGTGATTTTTAATAAACTTTTTGTTGCCTGAAAGGCTATGGTGATTAGTGTGTTAAATTTACGATCCCTGCTCTTAAAATATTGGGATATATGCGTCAACGGAAATGACGAAAAGCGCATTGCCTCGCAAACTCCGCCTACGGGTGTACGGACATTTTCTGACATTCCGTATATTGATGACGGAACCTGGCAGCACAAGCTTGATGTTTACCGTCCCGAAAGCGAAGACAGGAATTTGCCCGTTATCGTGGATATTCACGGCGGCGGTTGGATGTACGGCACGAAACGCATTAACGAATACTATAATATGACCCTTGCGCAGCACGGCTACACCGTTTTCAGCATAAACTACCGTCTTGTGCCCGAATGTGAAATTGACGGTCAGCTGCAGGACTGTATGCACGCACTCAAATGGATAAAGGAGAATGCCGAAAGCTACGGCGGCGACCTTTCCCGTCTTTACATAACGGGCGACTCGGCAGGCGGATTTTTAGCGGCTTACAGCGCGCTTCTCAACAATTCCGACGAACTGCGCAGAGCCTTTGACACCGTATCGCCGAAGCTTGACATCCGTGCGGTCGGTCTTACCTGCCCCGTGTGCTATATGCTCGACAGCTCCGTACAGGGAATTTATATGAAGCAGATACTCGGCAGGGATTTCAAAGAAACCGCCTACTGTGGCTTTGTAAACCTTGACGAAGCAGTTAAGTTAAGCCCTATGCCTCCTACATATTTAATTACCTGCGGCGGAGATATGCCCGCAAGGAAAGCTACCTACAAAGCATACAACGACCTTAAAAAATGCGGCGTCGAATGTGAACTCAATTTCACACCCGACAAGAAGTGCTTGCATGTTTTCAATATAGTTGACCCGTTTTCAGAGCGTTCAAAAAAGGTAAACGACGCTATGCTTGACTTTTTCAAGGCTCATTAAAGTCCATATCACACACAAACCCCGTCCATCAAGATGGACGGGGTAATTTTATTATCTGAAAATCACGGCTTAATCTTCTCTTTTACGCTTTTTAATGCAAACGGGAATAACTATCGCCGCTGTAACAGCTACCGCAGCCGCACCTACAAGCGAATAGGTCTTAAAGCCTGTCTTTGCAATATCAGCCTTTTCAACCTTGTTTGCATTATTCTGTGCGCCGTTGGTATCGGTTATGCTTCTGCCCTGATTTGCACCGCCTGTCGAGTTGTCAACAGGCAAAGGACAGCGGCAAGTATACGTTTTGACACTTTCATTTTTCCACCTCTAAGCAATGTTTTTATCCATAATCTTACACAATAATAATACAAAATTTCAACAAAAAATAAAGAGTTATTTACCTTTTATCCAAAAAATAGGCAACCTGCATTAAAGGACTATTAACATTTTAGTTAAAAAGCCAATAGAATAAAAAGTCCATATAAAACATCTTTAAAATTACACAAAAAATCCCCCGAAATATGCTTTCGCATACTCGGGGAACTCCAACGCATTTATTGTGCTAAAAATGTAATTTTGAAGCAAAACTGCCTTATTAACACTCAGCCTTATGTTGTATGCTTATGCGTTTTCTTCCTTCATCTTCGCAAAGCATTCGCTGCAATAAACAGGTCTGTCGTCTCTGGGCTGGAAAGGAACTTTAGCCTCTCCGCCACAGCTTGCACAAGTTGCTGTGAACATCTGTCTCTCGCCTTTTACTGCGTTCTTTCTTGCGTCACGGCAAGCCTTACATCTCTGAGGCTCGTTTACAAAGCCTTTCTCAGCGTAAAACTCCTGCTCGCCTGCTGTGAATACGAACTCTTTGCCGCAATCTTTGCAAATAAGGGTCTTGTCTTCGTACATTTTAGTAACCTCGCTAAAATAAAAAATATTTTTACCCCCAACGGACTTGCACCGTTACATAAATCAAAATGCTCTCCTTCGAGAAGGGCTTATTATTTGAACAATTTAAGTTTCTTTCTTGCTCTTTGAAGCGTTCCGTCAACAGCCTTGACAGTTGTGCCCGTCTTATCGGCTATTTCCTCATACGAAAGACCGCTTATAAACAGAAGCAACGTTTCACGTTCTTTCTCCGAAAGTTCGGAATCAATAAACTCAAAAATTCTTTTATATCCGTCCTCGCCGATAAGCTGTTCCTCAAGCGACTGTGAGGACGCCATATCCGAGTCGTCGGTTGAAAGGGAAATCGCTTTATCGAAAAAGACACTTTTCTCCGAACGCTTGCGAATTACGGAAAGAAGCCTGTTTTTAACACAGATATTGAGATAGGTTTTGAAGCTTGCGCCTGCGTCCTTGTTATATGTTCCGATAGCGCAAAGAACGCCTATCATACCCTCCTGAGAGAGATCGGCAAATTCAAAGCCGTTGCCCGAAAAGCTTTTCGCCTGCGCCTCGACAATGGGCAAAGCCATATCGACAAGCTTTGAAACAGCGTCCTTATCGCCCTGCTGTGCAAGAGTGAGAATTCCCGTAATTTCTTCCTCGGAAAAACCGTTAATACAATCAGACAACCCAATTACCTCGCACAACAAACATATAAAGCAAAAACATAAAACTTATCCACAATAGAATAATTATAACAGATTTCTAAATAAAGTCAAGTTTTTTGTACAACTTGTAGAATTGCATTAAAACAGGCGGCTTATTTTGTGTAAACTCCACAAAAGTAAGCCGCCTAAAGCTTAAAGAATTACATTTAAGAGAATAGTCAGCACGCTCGCCGCCATAAGCACGGCAAGAAAAACACAAAGACCTTTAACAATTTTTCGATTATTGAACATATCTGTTTTCACCTTATTTTCTGTTATTTGATTCCCATAATTTTTTCCATATCGCAGGAAATTTCATTTGTAAACGCCTCAGCCGACGCCCTGTCCGAAGCCACAGCGGTAATATAAATCTTTATCTTCGGCTCTGTACCCGACGGACGAACGATTACGCCGCTGCCCGAAGGAAGCTTATATGCCAAAACATTTGATTTCGGAAGCTTGATTTCCTCGACCGTACCTGATTTAGTGTCCGTTCTTGTGCTGAGCTTATAGTCAGAAACCTCAACAACCTCTCTGCCTGCGATTGTTTTCGGCGGATTATTACGAAGCTCGGTCATCATATCGCTCATCTTCTGCATACCTGCCGCACCCTCAAAGCCGAAGTTGAGAAGCGTGTTCAGGAACATACCGTATTCCTTGTATATGTTCTGCATTTGATCGTAAAGGCTTATACCTTTACTCTTATAATAAGCAGCCATTTCGCAAATAAGCATTGAAGCTACAACAGCATCCTTATCCCTTGCGTGTGCGCCTCTCAAATATCCGTATGACTCCTCCATACCGAGAATAAAGCGGTCTGTTTCATTCTTCTTTTCAAGCTTTGTCACAAGCTCGCCGATATACTTAAAGCCCGTGAGCAAATCCGCAGTTTCCGCACCGTATTTGCTTGCGATAACGGAAACGAGATGTGAGGTGACAATCGTTTTTACGACAATCGGATTTTTCGGAAGCTTACCCTGCTCTTTGAGTGAGGAAAGAATATACTCCGTGAGCATAATTCCGACCTCGTTGCCCGTCATAAGCTTATATTCACCGTTATCAAGCACCGCAATTCCCACTCTGTCGCAATCGGGGTCGGTAGCAAGAAGCAAGTCAGCCTTTCTCTCCTTTGTCATTTCAATTCCGCACTCGAAAACCTGCTTGATTTCGGGGTTCGGGAACGGACAAGTCGGGAAATTACCGTCGGGAAGCTCCTGCTCCTTGACAACTCTGACGTCCTTTATGCCTATTCTGTCAAGAATTGCACGGACATGCTTATTACCTGTACCGTTAAGCGGAGAGTAGATAACAGACAAGTTAGCTTTTTCGCAAACATCGGGATTAACTCTTGCCTTGAGCACCTCATTATAAAAACTCTCGACAACATCATTCGGGATATACTCGATTGTGCCGTCAGCCAAAGCCTTATCAAAATCGGCAAGCTTTGCACCCGAGAACATATCGACATTTTGAATAAAATCATATGTTTTAGCAGCTGCTTCGTCGGTCATCTGATAACCGTTGGGGTCATAGCACTTGTAACCGTTATATTTTGCCGGGTTATGGCTTGCGGTTATGATGATACCCGAACTGCACTTATAATAACGAACGGCATATGAAAGCATAGGTGTCGGAACAAGCTCCGGATAGATATACACCTTAATTCCGTTACCCGCAAGCACCGAAGCCGCCGAGCGAGCAAACACATCTGACTTAATTCTTGAATCGTAGGCAATCGCAACCGACGGATTTTCAAATTCCGAGTTGAGATAGTCCGCAAGTCCCTGTGTTGCTTGATTTACGGTATATACATTCATTCTGTTAGTGCCTGCGCCGATTACGCCTCGAAGTCCTGCGGTGCCGAATTCAAGGCTTTTATAGAAGCGGTCAAGGATTTCATCCTCGTTGCCGTTAATGCTTTTAAGTTCTTCAACAAGGTCTGCGTCGGCAGTTGCCTTTTCACTCCAAAGCTTATAAAGAGCGTTTATATCATTCATAGTCTTAACACCTCTTAAAATTTTTCACTTATATTATACTCACTTTATATGTCAAAGTAAATAAAAACTTGTAAATGAGCTCACTCTCGGGAAAATTGATAAGCCGAAACCTATTTGCGTATCAAAAAGCGCCCCCTGTTACGGAAGCGCTCAGTTTGTTTTATTTTTCGTTTAATTGCCTTGAGTAAACCTCGTTACCGTCTGAATCATATCCCGTAACGGTATAAATTTTTGAATACTCATTTGACAAATCTATGCGCTTGACAAAACAGTTGCTCGGTTTAACCTCAAATTCTTCCGTCTTTTCAAGTCCTTTATAGGTATATGTGCAACTTACCTTTGCAAGCTTTGCGGTATTTAGTGAATACAGATAAGCTACCCAGCCGTCCGCACCGTCATCTCCCGTACATTTAATAACGAATGTGCCAACCTCTTCTTTGGGATAGGAAGCGTTTGCATAATACGAATACCTGTTCTTTATATCAATACCGAAACACTTAGGATTACGGAAAACAAGCAGCTCGCTGTTTCCGTTTCCATCATCTACGGTTTTGGCAAAGACCTCGAATGTTGTGCCGGCGTGTTTGAGAGTATCAACCTTTTCAAACTTATCCGCACCGCCGTTTTCCGAAAGAATATCCGCCGCCGACTGTGAACCGCCCAAGCAATATGAAATATAGCCCATCAAAGCAATTGCCAGCACCGCAACGACCGATAAAATCATAATTGGCTTTTTGCTATTTCGCATACAATCACTCCCAATATATTTTAATTATATTATAATATATATATAATTTGTCAATTTTTCAAAACACACAAGCAATTTACAAGCAAAAACAAAAAGCAGGACAAAATTGTCCTGCTTTTAAGAATTGATGTTATGCAAGTACCTTTGAAAGGAATTCCTTGAGTCTTCCATTCTGCGGATGGTTGAATATTTCGTCGGGCGTACCCTCCTCGACAATTCTTCCGTCGTCCATAAACAAAACTCTGCTTCCGACTTCCTTTGCGAAGCCCATTTCGTGCGTAACGACAATCATTGTCATACCGCTGTCGGCAAGCTCCTTCATAAGGTCGAGCACCTCGCCTACCATTTCGGGGTCAAGTGCAGATGTCGGCTCATCAAAAAGGATAACGTCGGGATTCATAGCGAGAGTACGAACAATGGCAACCCTCTGCTTTTGTCCGCCCGAAAGCTGTGACGGATATGCGTCCGCCTTATCCTCAAGTCCTATTCTTTTAAGCAATTCCATTGCCTGCTTATAAGCCTCGGCCTTGATTTCCTTTGTGCTTTTAATTCTTTCGTTCTCGGGATTATTGCGGCGGAGCTTTTTCATTCTCTTTTTCTCAACATAGACGGGAGCGAGCATAATATTCTCAATAACCGTTTTATTATTGAAAAGATTGAAATGCTGGAATACCATTCCCATTTTCTGACGGTGAATGTTAATATCAACCTTCATATCGGCAATATCAACGCCGTTGAAGATAATACTGCCCGAGGTGGGGTCCTCCATACAGTTAAGGCAACGAAGGAATGTCGATTTTCCCGAGCCCGAAGGACCTATAACAACAACCTTTTCACCTTTTTCAATGTTAATGTTAATATCGTGGAGGACGCTGACATCGCCAAACGATTTGTTAAGGTTAACGACTTCTATCACTCTTACTCAAGCTCCTTTCCATCAATTTGATAAGACCGCTTATTATAAGAACAAGCGCAATATAAATCAACGCCATAACTATATAGGGCACCATAAATTCATATGTGTTTGTACCGATTTTTCTGAACGCAACATACAAGTCAAGCGCACCTACGAAGCTGACAATCGAGGTTTCCTTTATCAATGCGATAAACTCATTGCCGAGCGTGGGAAGAATATTCTTTATCGCCTGCGGAATAACAATCTTAGTCATTGTTGTAGCGAAGCTCAAGCCGATAGCACGACCGCCCTCCATCTGACCGGGGTCAACCGACTGAATACCGCTACGCATTATTTCTGAAATATATGCACCCGAGTTCATACCGAATACGATTATCGCAACCGTAACCGACGGAAGATTTATACCTAAAAGAGGTAAGAACACATAATATGAAAGCAAAAGCTGTACCACCATAGGCGTACCTCTGAAGAAATTTACATAAAAACTGCAAATTCCGTTAAGCACCCTCGGAAGCACCTTATATTTTGGAGAAACACGGACTATCGCAATCAGCGTACCGATAATTATACCGATAATCAAGCCCATTACAGCGATTTTAACGGTGTTGGAAAGACCAGTTAAAATTTCAGACCTGTATGAAGCGGCGTTAGCCCCTTGAAACAGAGAAATAAATTTCTCAACCTTGTACTGAAAATCACTCATAAATACATTCCTTAAATTACTGAATATTTTATCTTAACAACGCAATAGCCTCACCGATTTGGTGAGGTTATCGCATTCTTTATAACTGCATTATTATTTTGTGCCGTTAATTGATGCTGTAATCGAAGCTGCGGGAGCTGCGTCAACGATTACATAATCAAGGTTGCCGTTGATCATATCCTGTACTGCAAGAACCGCACTCTGATAAGGCTTTGTTGAAAGCTTGAGACCGTTGCTCTCATAATCGCCCTTGTTTTCCGAATACTGCTGACCTGTTGTACCGGTCTGGAAGCCGATTGTTGTCTTGCTGTCAAATGTCTTGAGAACATTGAGAACATCATCTGCTGTTTTGCACTCGTCAAACTTGGTGTCGTCGCTGCGAACGATAAGCTTCTGAGAAGCCTGATAGTAAGAGTCGGAGAACGTAACATTTTCCTCACGTTTGGGGTCTACTGTAAGACCTGCCATAGCAATATCGCACTTCTGCTGACCAACTGAAAGACAAACAGCGTCAAAATCCATATTCTTAATTACAAGCTCTTTGCCGAGATAATCTGCAAGAAGCTTTGCAATTTCCATATCAACGCCCAAATACTGCTCGCCCTCTGTGTATTCGAAAGGCGGGAACTCGGCATTTGTAGCAACTACAAGCTGATCCTTTGATGAATCCTCAACAGCCGAAGTGATTGCAACCGGTGTGCCGTCGCCGAAATAGTGGTTGAAGATTTCATCCATTTTTCCGTTTGACTTAATCTCTGCAATAAATGCGTTTACCTTTTCGAGAAGCTCGGGTTGAGTTTTGTCAACGCCGAAAGCGTATTTCTCTTCGGTCAACTCGATGTCGATAACCTTTGCGTTTACCTTTTCCTTTGTGGTATTTCCGCAAGCTGCGAAGCAACCGGCAACCATTAAGATTGCGAGAACAACTGACGTAATTTTAATTACTTTTTTCATTATGTATTCCTCCTGAATGTTTTTGATGTTTCGTATTATACACTATCCTGTAATAAAATGCAAGTAAAATGTATAAAAATTCATAAAATTATTTATTTTTTTTATTTTTGAACACGATAAGCTTTGAAAATACGTAGTTCAAAACCACAACCACGACCGACACAATTACCTTTGCAAGCGCACCGTCAACGCCGAAAATCCTTTGATTTAAGCCGATTTTGACAAGCAACGGTACTCCGAATATCTCTATAACTCCGGTAACTGCTCTCGCCGTAACAAAGGAAATGAATTCTTTTATGCATATATTCATTTCAAAGCTTTTACTTTCAAAAACCCATATTTTATTCGTAATAAATGCAAAAATAACGCCTGCAACCCAAGCGACCGCATTGCTGACGGTTATTTTTACCCCCTCCTGTATGCTATCAGGCAGAGCGAAAACCAAAGCGGTATACACAGCCCAATTTACTAAAGTCGTAAGCACGCCGAAAATAAAATAGGTTATTAACTCTTTGTATTTAATTACAAGTTCTTTAATTTTATTCATATAATATTCCTTTTATTTTGTAAGCTCTGTAAACATTTCTAAAAACTCACGCTTTGTTTCATCTATCGGCTTTATGCTGTTTTTCAAATCCACACTGATAGGCGTTGCTTCGACATTTATTTCCTCGCCGTTAAAAAGCATAAACTCATAATAAAGCATTGAGTCGTCGATACCTCTTGCAAGCCTTATTTCTTCATCTGTAAGCTCTCCGATATATTTTGAAAAAATAATTTTCTGATATTTTCTTTCAATTTCCGAGAAATACGGAATTTGCAACTTCAAAGGTCTTGTCATATCGCCTATATATGCCTCTGCGCTGTCATGAAGCAAGCATAAAAGCTGAACCTTTTTACTGTATCCCCTGCTTCCCGCCTCCAAAGCGCAGTTTATGCTGTGCCTTGCAACGGAAAAGAAGGTGTCAAAATGGCCGTTGGCTCTTGTAAGCATAGAAAGAGCGTGCGCAATATCAATAATGTCGATGCTATCCTCTGTCGGCTCTGTCGGGTTAAGCCTTATGTGGCTTATTGTCGTTATATAATTTTTATTAACCATAATAGCTCCTGAAAATATATGTTATTACTATCATACCATTTCCTCCGCCTCTTTTCAAGTTAGCAAAAGAAGTGTATAATAGCAGCGAGGTGATTTAATGGGCGATTACTACCGCACCTTTAACGACGAGATGACGGAAATGTTTTCACAAAAAGTATATAAGCTCTCACTTGACGGCGGTATGACCTGCCCAAACAGAGACGGTACCGTAGGCACAGGCGGCTGTATATTCTGCTCTGCCGGCGGAAGCGGAGATTTTTCGCAAAAGCGTTGTGAAAGCATTGACCTGCAAATCGAAAGGGCTAAAAGTCAGGTTTCAAAAAAATATAAGGGCGACAAATATATCGCTTATTTTCAAAGCTACACCAACACATATGCAAGCGTTGAATACCTTGAGAGCATTTTTTATCCCGCAATCAACAACCCGTGTATCGTAGCCTTGTCAATCGGCACACGCCCCGACTGTCTTGGAAAAGATGTACTTACCTTGCTCAAAAAGTTAAATGATATAAAGCCCGTATATGTCGAGCTGGGGCTTCAAACCTCAAATGAAGAAACTGCAAGGCTTATCAACAGAGGCTATACGCTTGATGTTTTCGACAAGGCTATATCCGATTTAAAGAAAATCGGAGTTAAAACAGTTGTTCATATAATTTTAGGTTTACCTAACGAAACGAAACAAGATATGTCGGCATCTGTAAATTACGCTGTCAAAAGCGGCGCCGACGGAATAAAGCTTCAATTATTGCACGTTCTCAAAGGCACCGAGCTTGAAAGGATGTATCTTAACAAGGAATTTGACGTGTTCGGCTTTGACGACTACATAAACACGGTATGCGATATGATAAGCCTTGTGCCTAAAAATGTAACAATTCACAGAATAACGGGCGACGCACCGAAAAAGCTGCTTGTCGCTCCGCTGTGGTCGGCGGATAAAAAGAGAGTTCTCAATGCAATTAACAGAGAACTGAAAAATCGAAAAGAAAGCTCATAAAAAAGAGACGGAAACCTGATTTAAGGCTTCCGTCATTTTTATTAAAGAACGTAAATTATAACGTCTCTTGCTCCCCACTGTCTGCACTGTGCGGTTGTGTTCATAAACAAATCAACCGTGAATTTGCCCTTCTTGACAAATCCGCCCGTATCTGCCGCTATGCAATAGCCGTAAACTATGCCGTCGGTTGATACGATATATAATTCGGTGCCGTACGGGAACTGATTGGGGTCAACTGCAATATATCCCGGTTTTACCGTTCTGCCGCTTGCGGTTTTAGCGCCTGCCGAAGCAGAATAAGCCGCAGCCTTGCCCGTTACAACTCTCTTGTATGAAGTCGGTACTCCGTTTTCAAGAGTAAGGCTTGAGGGAGGTGTAAGCTCCGAGATAGGTGTTCCGCCGTTTTTAAGAGCAGCTACGGTAACCGCAGGCTTCTCCTTTGTGCCGACCGTCTTAATCTGCGGTACAGCCTCCTTTGTTACGGTTTCGCTGACAACGCTTGAGGATGTGCGCTTGCCGTCAACAATTTTGTCCGAATAAACAACTGTCTTTGAACCGTTCACGCCATTTTGAGTAATTTTTGAGTTTCCGAGGAAAAGCTCATCTGATTTTACGGTCTGAGTTGTGTATTTGATTGTTTCCTGTGCAGTTCTCTCAACATACTCCACACGGTAAACGGTAATCTGTATTCCGTCATAAAGCTCTGTTTCCAAAGACGGTGATACCTCATCATTCTCGCCGAGTGTAACGCCTGCCTTAGCAACTGCATCCGAAACCGTTCCGTCGCCTGTTTTCAATTCAGTCGTTGCTCCGTCCGCCGTAAGCGAAACATTATACGCAGTCTGAAGCTTAACATTCATTGAATTTTGAAGCACAGTCTTTTCGGGGAGATTTACAAGAATATCCTCGCTGAGCACAACACCCTTAGCCGAAAGGAAATCCGCAACAGTACCTGCGAATTTTTCATTTGTAACATTTCCCTGAAGATCCGTAAAAGTAATATCCGCTGCACGGTAAAGAACGATTATACTGTCCTGTCCTACCGTAAAGCCGTCAAGCTTGAGAACGTCATAATTTGTAGTAACGATTCCTGCTTGATCGACAATATCCTGCGGATTTGATTTGAAAGTCGTAACCCTTGTAATTTCCGAGCCGTCATAAATATCAACATTATATGTGCTCGGGGAGGCAGCAAATGCGGTACACGCACACATAACCGCAAGAATGATTATAAGTGCTGTTGCTCTCGAAAGAGCTGCACGTGTTGCGTTTGCATAGCCTTTTAATTCTTTAATCATCATTTTGCTCCTTTAACTCATACCTCTTCGTTTTGAAATTTGCCTGAAGAAGCTGTTGGACGTCTCCGTAAATTTCCGTGAATTTCAGCCTGTCGGCTAAGAGAAATAGACGAATTTTTGACGCCTCTGTTATTCTCGCGCTTTGACTTTTGTCATTATATTTACTAATTTGTGAATTGTCAAATTTTTTGAAATACGTTTTTTGTGCAAATTGTACAATGAGAAATGTCAAAATATGTCAATTCACGGTTTTTTAGGCTAAAAAAAATTCAGCACACTAAAGCGTTTTCGGTGAATATTTGTGTAATTGTTAAAAAATTATGCTTTGTGGCGAACACACCCCCGTTTTTTGCTTGAAATCGCTCTCAAAGCACCTACTTTTTGCCAAATATTCTATATATAGTATATTAAATTGTGGTGATTTAATTCATTTTAATGGGATATTTTTGAAAAATATGGCTGTTTTTTCATTCAATCCACCTCTGAGGGTATAAAATCGCCTAAAAATTGACATATTTTATGGGAATTTACATTTTTCTTTAATTTTAATAGAATTACTATTATATTTATGATAAAATAATTAAGTATAAAAACACGGTCACAAGAGGTTAAAAGTATGAAAAGCTTTACGATAAAAAGCAATGATTCAGATCAAAGGCTCGACAAATTTATTAAAAAAAGCGTTCCGAATTTACCGCAATCCTTGATGTATAAATACATTCGCACAAAGCGTATAAAGGTAAACTCGAAGCGTGCGGAAATCTCCACGAGGCTTCACGTCGGAGATACAGTCGATATGTATATCAACGACGAATTTTTTGCCCCGAGCGAGAAGCATTATGACTTTATGAAGGCGTCAAAAAGCCTTGACATTATATATGAGGACGAAAACATACTTTTGTTAAATAAAAAGCAGGGAGTCCTCTGCCATCCCGACGACAGAGAGTACATTGACACGCTCATCGGCAGGGTAAAACGCTATTTATATGAAAAGGGCGAATATGATCCCGATACGGAGAATTCATTTGTGCCGTCGCTTGTCAACAGAATAGACAGAAACACGGGCGGAATTGTAATTGCGGCAAAAAATGCGGAGAGCCTTCGCATACTCAACGAAAAAATGAAGCTTCGTGAGCTGCACAAGTATTATCTTTGCGTTACCGTGGGCACTCCGAAAGAAAAAAGTGCAATCCTCGGCGGTTATCTTGTAAAAGATGAAAAAAGCAATACGGTCACGGTGTCGAAAAAAGCCTCCGAAGGGGCAAAGAGCATTAAAACAAAATACAGAGTGCTTGAGAGCATCGACGGCTTGAGCCTTGTGGAAATTGAGCTTCTCACAGGCAGAACTCATCAGATTAGAGCGCATATGGCGTCAATCGGCTGTCCGCTTTTGGGCGACGGCAAGTACGGCAGAAACCGTGACAATAAAAAATTCGGCGGATACAAAAAGCAAATGCTTTATTCCTATAAATTGAAATTTGATTTTACAACAGACGCAGGTAAGCTTGTCTACCTCGACCAAAAGGAATTTGAGGTTCAGGATGTATGGTTCAAAGAGGAATTTTATACAGGAAATTTAGTGTAATTTTCTATACTATTATATATAGGTAATTTTTAAGCGGTTTTTAATCGGATAATTTTAGCACATAATTGCAATATTCGCTTTTATGTGCTATCATTCTTTTAGTTTAATTTTTTGGGGTGAAATAATGTTTTCAAGAGTTGCAAGCGTCGGACTTTTCGGATTGGAATCATATCTTGTTGAGGTTGAGGCAAATCTCGGCGCAGGACTTCCGAGGTTTGACATTGTCGGACTTCCCGATACAGCGGTAAGTGAATCAAGAGAAAGGGTTAGAGCGGCAGTTCACAACAACGAATATGACTTTCCCGTATCAAGAATTACCATTAACTTAGCACCTGCCGACAAGAAAAAAGAAGGCCCTGTTTATGACCTTCCGATACTTGTGGCAATTCTGAAATCAACAGGTCAATTAAGAGCTAATACAGATAACTGTGCTTTTGTCGGCGAGCTTTCGTTAAACGGCGAGGTGCAGAAAATCAACGGTGTTTTGCCTATGGTTATCAGGGCACAGCGTGAAAAGGTCGAAAACATTTTCGTTCCGTACAACAACAGGCACGAGGGTGCAGTTGTAAAAGGTATAAACGTTTATCCCGTTAAAAATGTTCGTGAGCTTCTCGATCATCTCAACGGAGTTAAGCTCATTGAGCCTGTGTCCGAGGATGATTATCAAGAGCTCGGTGTTGCGCATGACCTCCCCGACTTTGCGGACGTCAAGGGTCAATACCAGCCGAAAAGAGCTTTGGAGGTTGCGGCGGCAGGCGGACACAATATAATGATGATCGGCCCTCCCGGTTCGGGTAAAAGCATGCTCGCAAAGAGAATACCGTCAATTTTGCCCGATATGACCTTTGAGGAATCGCTTGAAACAACAAACATTTACTCTGTTTCGGGTAAACTTCCGAGTGGTGTTTCGCTTGTAAAAGCAAGACCGTTTCGCTCTCCGCATCATACTATTTCTCCCGCAGGACTTTCGGGCGGCGGTACAGTTCCAAGACCCGGTGAAATCTCACTTGCGCATAACGGTGTACTTTTTCTTGATGAATTGCCCGAATTTTCACGCAGTTCTATGGAAATTCTCCGCCAACCGATTGAAGATGGCAAAATTACAATCGCAAGGGTTGCGGCGACATATTCTTATCCCTGTTCCGTGATGCTTGTATGTGCGATGAACCCCTGCCCGTGCGGAAATTTCGGACACCCGACAAAGCCCTGCACTTGTGCCAAGGGAGCACCTGCAAGATATTTGTCAAAAGTCAGCGGCCCCTTGCTTGACCGACTTGATATACATATTGAAGTACCTGCCGTAGAATATGACGAACTGTCCTCAAATGAAAAGGCGGAATGCTCGGCAGATATTAAAAAGAGAGTTGACGCCGCAAGGAAAATTCAGCAGGAGAGACTTCGTGGCTCGCACATTTCCTGCAACGCAAAGATGACCTCGGCAATGACAAGGGAGTTCTGTCAAATCACAGATGACGCAGCAAAGCTGCTTAAAGCCTCTTTTGAGCAACTCGGACTTTCCGCAAGAGCGTATGATAAAATTTTAAGAGTGGCAAGGACTATTGCCGACCTCGACAATTCGGAAATTATAAATTCCGACCATATTCTTGAGGCGGTACAGTACAGAAGTCTTGACAGAAAATTCTGGAAAAATTAAAAAATACTTATCCGAATATGAGAAAACAGCTGTAAAGGTTTGTTCCTTTACAGCTGTTGCTTTTATCTCGCTTAGCCCTTTATATCCTTATATTCCGGCTTTAAAACCTTGTCGGTTACGCTCTTGCCGATTGTAAATTCGGGAGTTCCCATTGAGCCGGGTGCCACCTCGTATTTATCAAAGACGATAACAAGCTCTCCTTTTTTATTCCAATAGAAATTGCAATCCGCTTCGAGCTTTTCAAAGTTCTGACCGAAGTCCTCGCTGTCCACCCAATAAACCGCATCCGAGTCCTTTTTCATTCTTTGCTTCATCTGGCGTTTAATTTCCGCTTCGACAGTACTATAAAAATCGTCATTGTCGGCTATATCGCTGAGTTTAACAATTTCGCCCCTTGTCTTGTCGATATGATAATATTTGTAATAGGTGTTACTGCTTCCTGCCGTTTCATGAACGGTGATTTTAAGAGTAAACCATTTATCGGTGTTTGTCACAACATCGTAATCGACATAAATTGCGCCGTATCCCTCGTCACCTGCCGCCTTACGCTCCTCATTAAATCTGTCCGCAAGGATTTTTGTAAGCTCCTCGACATCCTTATTTATATAATCTGCCGCACCGCTTTCGTCCTCGATTTTCGGAACGTTTATTTCCATTTCGTGATAATCATCTGAATAAAAATAATTTCTGATTGTAACGACCTTGACTATCCTGCCGATAACAGGCACGTCGGCAAGTGATTTTGCATAAGCCTTGCTGAAATTCGGCATAAGCACCAAGAAAAAGAATACCACACAAGCCGCTGTTGAAAGGATTTTCGGGAAAATCTTGATTTTACTTACCGAACTGTTCGTTTCGGGCAAAGAAGCAAGTGCATTTTCAACCGCCTTACTTACGTTTTCGGGTACTTCTATGCTTTCTTCCTTTGCTTTTTCTTTTATATAATCGTCAAATTTATTCATTCTTGAAATCCTCCTTTAAGAGTTCTCTGAGCATTTTTCTTGCACGGGAGAGCTGTTGTTTAACCGCAATAGCCGTAGAATTTGTAACCTCGGCGATTTGACCTACCGAAAGATTTTCATAATAATACAGCACAACAACCGTTCTGTACGGCTGCTTTAAGCTCTCTACCGCAGAGCGCAGAGCAATAGAGGTATCGTCCCTTACGGGTACTGCTTGTGAGGCTTCGACCTCTTGAATGGGAATTACCTTGGAGTCTTTACGGATAAGCTCGACCGCCGTGTTATGTACAATTCGTAAAATCCACGGCTTAAACGATTTGACGCTTTTAAGCGTATCCAAATTCTTATATGCCCTGTATATTGATTCGCTGAGCACCTCTGCGGCGTCGGCATCATTTTTCACAACAGAAAACGCAAGGGAATACATAGCTTTTTCATTTTCCGTTATTTTCTCACAAAAGGCATCTTTGTCAATCAAGCTCACTCCCCCTTAATTATTTCGGATGTTTTACGGCAAATCCACTCACCCCACTGCTTATAATATTTAGCATACAGATGAGCGTTGTCTTGAGTTTTATCAGCCGATAAATTTCCGTCGGCATCATCAAAAACGGGATTTGCGTCTATATAAAATACTTTCTTACCGTCGGCAAGTTTTGAAAGCTCGGAATTAAGCCTGTTGATAGCGGTGTTGTTGATTACCTTGTCGGAGTCTGAACGGCTCTTTGAAACGTGCAGATTTGCTTGGACAAAAATTGTCGCATTCGGCTGTTTCTCCTTTATAAAGCTGATAAGCTCTCCGTATTTAGATGTGATGCTGTCAAAACTGTATCCAAGCTCGTTAATGCCGAGCATTACATATATTTTATCGTATTTTTTATTAGACAGCAACTCATTTAATGTAACTTTTCCGACCTTTGGCACGGAAATTCTGTCTTTTTGAGCATTGAACACGCTCATACCGACAGTCGCAAAGAAATCTGCGTTATCAAGTCCCGCATATTCCCTAAGTCCGACCGTTCTTGAATCGCCGATGAACAACGCCTTTGACAAAGCGTCGGGATTTACAGGCTGCTGCGAAGGCTCGGAGGTGCTCGGTGCCGTAGTAGGCTCTGCGGTAGTGCCTTCGGTCTGTGATGCGGTTACGGGTTGAGTGTCGGGAGTTGTATTATCTTCTTTTTTACCCGAACAGCCGTGAAGCGAGAACACAGCGGTTACGGTAACAGCTAAAATTAAAAGTGCCAAAGTTATAAAATTCGATTTTCTCATTTTGCAGTCTCCTTAAAATCTAAAATACAAAAACGGGTCGTCAAAGCCCTTATACATACAGTAAATACTTGCGGAAAATATCGCAAGCAGCAATATCGGAACAAGCACGCTGTTCCTTATGCGTTCGAGAAGCTTATACGGAAGCCTTGTCGAAAACAAAACAGAAACGATAAAGAACGGATAGTATTCCTTCAAATATTTAAGATAATCATACTTAAATATCGACAACGCACCTGTGCCGAAGAACGGGAAAAGCCTTGTAAACAAAACTCCGAGCTCTCTCATATCCGACACCGCAAACACCGCCCACATAAGCGGAATAATTAAAATCATATAAATATGACCGATTGCGGGGTGTGAATTGAGAAATTTCCCCGTCAAGTATTTTTCCGTCGCTATCAATAAAAATAATATAAATCCCCACAGCAGGAAATTATAACCTGCACCGTGCCATATTCCAGTTAAGAGCCAGACAAAAAACAGATTAAACAGATTTCTCGCCTTTGAGCATCTGTTTCCGCCAAGCGGAATATAAACATATTCTCTAAACCACGAACCGAGAGTTATGTGCCACCGTCTCCAAAATTCCGTTACGGTAAGGCTCATATACGGATGGTCAAAGTTTTTCGGCAGCTTAAAGCCGAGCATTTTTCCAAGTCCTACTGCCATTAGCGAATATCCGAAAAAGTCAAAATATATTTGAAACGAATACGCAAACAGAGCCATCCACGCAAGCGGAGTTGATACGCTCTCAAAGCCGATTGCAAGCGTTTGCGACCAAAGCTTTCCGATTGGATTTGCAAGCAGAACTTTTAATCCCAAGCCGAATATGAACATTCCCAAACCGCAAAGCACGGCAGAAGCGTTTATTTTTCTGCTTTTCAACGAGCCCTTGACCCGAGAATATGTGACGATAGGCCCTGCTATGAGCTGTTCAAACATTGCGATATAAACAGCATATCTCAAAACGCTTTTTTCAGCCTTTGTTTTTCCTCTGTAAACGTCTGCGATATATGATATGCCCTGAAACGTATAAAATGAAATTCCTATCGGAAGACCCAACGACGGTATTCCCGACAGTTTCGGAATAAACGGTGCAAGCTGAGAAAATACAAAGTCCGAATACTTGAATACACTCAATGCTATCAAATGAAACAGTATGCCCGTCGCAAGTATCGCCTTTTTGTGCTTTTGATATTTTTCAATTCCGACTCCGACCTCAAAATCAACTATTATACTCAAAACAAACAATGCAAAATGATAAGGTGTTTTGAGCGTTCCGACAAGGTAAAAGCTAAGGCTGCCGATAAGCAGCATGGCATTTTTCCACTTATCAGGAACAATATAATAGCAGGCGAAAAATACCGGCATAAATATTAAAACAAAATTAAGACTGCTGAAAACCATAGCTTTTTTACCTCTCTGATATAAAGACGATAGAGAAGCTAAAAAGGTGACAAAAAAAATTCGGTGCAATCAAAAAAGATTACACCGATTTATTTGTTGATTATTTATTCGTCAATTTTAATTTTCTTGCCGTATTTGATTTGGTTTATAATAAAGCCGACAAGAAGCACCAACGCCAACGGAATTAACAGAATTATAAGAAGCAGCACCGAAATTATAATTATCGGCAAGCCCTTTTTACTTTTAATTGTATGCTCGGGCTTTTCTTCCTCTGCCACTTCTCCCTGCTCGCCCTCGTCATAGAACGGCATAATCGGAAGCTCTGTTTCGTAAGCGTTTATTCCTCTGTTATGAATAAGCGGCTCGGCAAAATCATAAAGTGAGTCAACCTTTAACAGCTTTTTAAGGTCGATATGTAAAACCGACAAAATCGAATCGAGTATGCTTATAAGTCCCATTGCGATTTTGTACTGCGGTTGATCGGGATTATAGAGATTTTCTCCGCCGTAAAGGTTTAATACCATATCGATTATAAAATCAACTACGCTATCATTCTTTATGTCAGCATAATCCTCTTTTTTAAGTCCCGTTTCTTTCTTAGTCCACTTGGCAACCGTGCCGATTGTAAGCTTATTGAGAAGCTTTGCGACAGGCTTTATAAGCCAACCGAATTTATAAACGACCTTTTTCTTAATGCTAATTGAGGTAACCATATTGGCAAAGGTTTCCGTGTCACCTGCGGCGGCCTTAACCATATCCTTTACCATACCCGCAAGCTGATTTTTGAGATACTCCTGCATATCGCCCTGCATTTCAAAATCAGGCTCTTCGGTTATGAAATCCGTCGTCGTCTTAACGCTTTTGCCGTCATCATCAACGGTAACCGTTCTGATTGTACCCGGATAGCCTATCGGAGAAGCGGTTGCGATAGTATAGAAGGTGTTTCCTCTTTTCGAGGTTATTTTATCTATGCTGTGAATATGGGTGTGACCCGTGAGCATAAACTGCATACCGAGGTCGGCAAACTGCTCTCGTCTCACGTCAAAATCGCCGAACATATCGTTTTTTCCGATAAGTCCGTAAATCGGAGACGGCGCTATTAACGGGTGATGGGTCATGGCAAGCACAAACTCGCCGTTTGCCCTCGCCTTTTCAACCTCTGACCTTATCCACTCAAAGCAATCGTCGGAAACGCCGCTTTTGCCCGATAAATTCCTATCGTCATTTATCGCAAGCAATCTGTATCCGTCTTGAAGCTTCACGGAATACGACATACTCTGCCTGTGCACGCTGTCCGCCTGATCGGGACCGAACTCACGGTACATATCGTATAAATCCTCACGCCTTGCGGCAGGAATATCGACCTTTTCATCATTTCTGTAAGCATAGGTCTTTCCGTCGTCCTTAAAATCGTGCGTCGCCGTTAAAACGAATACTCTTTTGCCCGATTTTTTAAGGTCACGGAGCATCTCTATAAATTCCTTATGCGAGTCAAAGTCGCCGTTAGACGTCGTGTCACCCGAAAGCAACACGATATCCGTGCGATTGTCTTTTTTTATCTGCTCAAAGGCAGCTTTAAGCACTTCTTCCGCCCTTTCAAGCAAAAGCTGACTTTTTGAGTTGCCCTTTTCGTAAGCCTTGCCGTCTGTTCCGAGCTTCTTCGAGTAATAATGCGTATCGGTAATAACCGTAACCGTCAAAGGTTGTTTTGCCATATATCTACCACTCTTTCAATATCAGTTTATAGCCTTAGTTGCGATTTCCTCATTGAGCCTTGCAATAATATCGGAAAGAGCCATCGAGCCGATGTCGCCCTCGCCTCTTTTTCTGACCGAAACCGTCTTTTCTTCGACTTCCTTGTCGCCGACAACAAACATATAGTTGATTTTCTGAAGCTGCGCCTCACGGATTTTATAGCCTATCTTTTCGCTTCTGTCGTCAACCTCAACTCTCATACCGTACTTTTCAAGCTCCGACTTAATCTCATATGCTCTCTCGTGATGACGGTCGGCAATGGGAAGAATTTTAACCTGAACGGGCGAGAGCCAAAGCGGGAACGCACCTGCATATTTTTCAATAAGAAGCGCAAGAGTTCTCTCATAGCAGCCGATTGACGTTCTGTGAATGATATAGGGATTTTTCTTTGTGCCGTCGGCGTCCGTATATTCCATACCGAACTTCTCCGCAAGCATCTGGTCAATCTGAATTGTGATAAGAGTGTCCTCTTTGCCGTGAACGTTCTTAATCTGAATATCAAGCTTAGGACCGTAGAAAGCCGCTTCGCCTATACCGATTTTATAGGGGATTTCAAGGTGGTTAAGGATTTTCTCCATAACGCCCTGAGCCTCGTCCCACTGCTCCTGAGTGCCGATATACTTTTCCTTGTCATTCGGGTCCCACTGCGAAAATCTGTATGAAACGTCCTCATAAAGGCCAAGTGTTTTAAGCATATATATCGCAAGCTCAAGGCAGCCCTTGAACTCACTTTCAAGCTGATCGGGACGGCACATAAGGTGTCCCTCTGAAATTGTGAACTGACGAACACGGATAAGTCCGTGCATCTCGCCCGAAGCCTCGTTTCTGAAAAGCGTAGAAGTCTCATTGTAACGAAGCGGTAAATCACGATAGCTTCTTGCCCTGTTAAGATATGCCTGATACTGGAACGGGCAGGTCATAGGACGGAGTGCAAAGCATTCCTTTGTATCGTCTGTCGGGTCGCCCAAAACGAACATACCGTCAAGATAGTGATCCCAGTGTCCCGAGATTTTATAAAGGTCGCTCTTTGCCATAAACGGTGTTTTGGTAAGAAGCCAGCCTCTCTTCTGCTCCTCATCCTCAACAAAACGCTGAAGAAGCTGAATAATTCTTGCGCCCTTCGGAAGCATAATCGGAAGTCCCTGACCGATAACGTCGCTTGTTGTAAACAGCTCAAGCTCTCTGCCGAGCTTGTTATGATCTCTCTTCTTTGCATCTTCAATGCGAGCCAAATGCTCTTCGAGCTCGGCAGCCTTCGGGAAAGCAACGCCGTAGATACGCTGAAGCATCTTGTTCTTCTCGTCGCCTCTCCAATAAGCGCCCGTGCATGAGGTAAGCTTAAACGCCTTAACGCTGCCCGTTGACATAATGTGCGGACCTGCGCAAAGCTCGTTGAATTCGCCCTGCTTATAGAAGGTTATATTCTCGCCCTTTGCTGCGTGCTCCTTGATAAGCTCGACCTTGTAAATTTCGCCGTTGTCCTCAAAGTATTTGAGAGCCTCGTCGGGAGTCATCTCGTACTTTTCAAGAGGCAAATTCTCTTTTACAATTTTATTCATTTCAACTTCGATTTTCTCAAGAATTTCAGGTGTGAAATTAACCTCGGAGTCAAAATCATAATAGAAACCGTTGTCAATAGCCGGACCTATTGCAAGTTTTGTATTGGGATAAAGGCGTTTAACAGCCTGCGCAAGAATGTGCGAAGCTGTATGCCAAAATGTCTTTTTACCGTCTAAATCGTCACCGAAGGTAACGATTTCAAGCTCGCAATCCTCCGTTACGGGAGTTCGCAGGTCACAATATTCTCCGTTAATTCTGCCGCCGAGAGCCGCCTTGTAGAGACCCATACCGATACTCTTTGCGATTTCAGCAACAGTGATGCCGCTTTCAAATTCCTTGACATCGTCTCTTAAAGTTACTTTAATCATACATATTTCTCCTTTCAAAAAGAAAAAGCACCTCATCCCAATATTATGGGATGAAATGCTCTAAATAACATTCCACGGTTCCACCCGTATTGCAAGGCAAACGCCTTACCGCTCTGTGCGACCTTAACGCAGTCATACGGAACGGCTTAATCAACGCTTTCGCCGTTCGCTCGGGAGTGGTATCCGACCGTGCCGTCCGATTTCGTTCCAGCCGTGCGAAACCTCTCTTTGCTCGGGCATCGGTTTTCATTCTCCGTCAACGCTTTGCTTTTATTACATTATATTATACATTTTATGCATTGCTTGTCAAGAAATATTTTCATTATTTTTTTAATTCAAAATCGCTTAACAAATTATTTACAAATTTTTACGCATAAATCATTGACAAATGAGGAAAATAACGTTAAAATTAACACTGTTAGCACTCAGAGATAAAGAGTGCTAATGAGTGCCAAAGCAATCAGCGGTCAGGTGGTGAGATAAAATGGAAATGACCGAAAGAAAAGAAAAAATACTTGCGGCGGTTGTCGAAAAGTACATTCAGACGGGCGAGCCGATTGGCTCAAAGGCTCTTGTCGATTCACTCGGACTTTCCGTTTCGTCCGCAACCGTAAGGAATGAGATGGCTGACCTGAGCGATATGGGTTATCTCGAACAGCCTCACACCTCGGCAGGTCGTATCCCGTCCAATCAAGGTTACAGGTACTATGTTGAGCATCTTATGACAACCTGCGATATGTCCCCGAGCGAGAAAAGCATCATAAGTTCCAAGCTTCGTGAGTCCTCGGGCGAGCCGCAGGCGGTGCTTGAAAAGGCAAATAACATTCTTGCCGATTTAACGCATTGCACGGCGGTTTCCACAACCCCGTCGGAGGCGCAGGCGGTCGTTAAAAGAATTGAGCTTGTCCCGATCGGAACAAGAACGGCTATGGTCGTTATGCTCACAACAACGGGAATGCTCAAAACGAGGGTTTGCCGTACAGACAAGGAAATTACTATTGATATTGCCGAGAATTTCTACAATATCGCAAAGCAGTATTTTATCGGAAAGCCGGCTTCGGATATTACAATTCCGAGAATACAGACCTTGGCATTGTCGCTCGGCGAAAAAGCTCTTACAATGACTCCCCTGCTTGTTGCATTGTGCGACTTGGCGGAAATGTCGGAGAGGACGGAGCTTCTTTTGGAGGGTCAGTCAAATCTTCTCGGTCACAAGGAGTTTGAAACAAACGCTTTTGAGCTTATGGAGTTTTTGAGAAGAGCCGAGCCGCTTAACAGAATTTTTTCACAGAGAACGTCAAGCGACAGTCCGAGCGTTCTCATAGGTAAGGAAAATCTTTTCAGAGAGCTTCAAAACTCGACTGTGATTTTCTCAAAATATTCGATAGGCGGTCACGAAAGCGGAACGCTTGGAATTATCGGCCCTACAAGAGTTGATTATGCACGGCTTATACCGAGCATCAAATATTTAACAGATGTTGTCGGAATAATTCTTTCAGACAATATGGAGGATTAACATAATGGCAAAAAAAGACACAAAGAAGCAGGACCAAGTGCTTGACGAAGGCATAGAGGTTGAGGTTGAAAATAATAAAGAGCCAAGCGAAACGGAAGCTCTTCAAGCTCAGCTTAACGAAGCCAACGAAAAGTTCTTGCGTACCCTTGCAGAGTATGACAATTACCGTAAACGCTCAATAAAAGAAAAAGAGCAGGCTTACGGCGACAGCAAGGCGGCTGTTTTGACAGAGCTTCTCCCCGTGCTTGACAACTTTGAAAGGGCGGCAAGCAATAAGGAGGCTTCGCTTGAGGATTATCAAAAGGGAATTGATATGATTTTCAATCAGTTCAACGATATTCTCAAAAAAGCAGGCGTTGAAGCGTTCGGAGAAAAGGGCGATGAGTTTGACCCGAACATTCACTCGGCGGTTATGCACATAGACGACGAGAACGAAAAGGAAAATGTTATAGTTGACGTTTTCTCAAAGGGCTATAAGCTCGGCGACAGAGTTCTCCGTGCAGCAGTAGTTAAGGTAGCAAATTAAATTTACTATATAATAAAAAACAAGTATTTGGAGGTATATATCATGGGAAAAGTTATAGGTATTGACTTAGGTACAACAAATTCATGCGTAGCTGTTATCGAAGGCGGCGAGCCGGTAGTTATCGCTAACGCAGAGGGTGCAAGAACGACTCCGTCAGTTGTTGCGTTCTCAAAAACAGGTGAAAGAATGGTAGGTCAGGTTGCAAAGCGTCAGGCTATCACAAACCCTGAAAGAACCGTTTCTTCAATTAAGAGACATATGGGCTCTGATTATAAGGTAAAGATCGACGACAAGGCTTACACTCCTCAGGAAATCTCGGCTATGATTCTTGCAAAGCTTAAATCAGATGCAGAGAGCTATCTCGGCGGCAAGGTTTCGGAGGCTGTTATCACAGTTCCCGCATACTTTACCGATGCACAGCGTCAGGCTACAAAGGACGCAGGTAAAATCGCAGGTCTTGAAGTAAAGAGAATTATCAACGAGCCGACAGCAGCTGCTTTGGCTTACGGTATCGATAAAGAGGACGACCAAAAGGTTATGGTTTATGACCTCGGCGGCGGTACATTCGATGTTTCAATTATCGAAATGGGCGACGGTGTTCAGGAAGTTCTTGCAACAGCAGGTAACAACCACCTCGGCGGCGACGACTTCGATCAGAGAATTATCGACTGGCTCGCAGACGAGTTCAAGAAGGAGCAGGGCATTGACCTTCGTTCAGACAAGATGGCTATGCAGAGATTGAAGGAAGCTGCTGAGAAAGCTAAGATTGAGCTTTCGGGCGTTACAACCTCAAACATCTCACTTCCGTTCATCACAGCAGATGCAACAGGTCCTAAACACCTTGAAACAACTCTTACAAGAGCTAAATTTAACGAAATGACAGCTGACCTTGTAGAAGCTACAATGGGACCGGTTCGTCAGGCTCTTTCAGACTCGGGTCTTAAGGCTTCCGACCTTAATAAGATTCTTATGGTCGGCGGTTCTTCGAGAATTCCCGCTGTTCAGGAAGCAATCAAGTCCTTCACAGGCAAAGAGCCGTTCAAGGGCATTAACCCCGATGAGTGCGTTGCAGTCGGTGCAGCTATTCAGGGCGGCGTTCTCGGCGGTGACGTTGAGGGCATCCTTCTTCTTGACGTTACTCCCCTTTCACTCGGTATCGAGACAATGGGCGGCGTAAACACCAAGATTATTGAAAGAAATACTACTATCCCCACAAAGAAGAGTCAGATTTTCTCAACTGCGGCTGACAATCAGACCTCTGTTGAGGTTCACGTTCTTCAGGGCGAGAGAGAATTTGCAAAGGATAACAAGACTCTCGGCGTATTCCATCTTGACGGAATTATGCCTGCACCCCGTGGCGTTCCTCAGATCGAGGTTACATTCGATATAGACGCAAACGGTATCGTTCACGTATCGGCAAAAGACCTCGGCACACAGAAGGAGCAGTCAATTTCAATCACTTCTTCGTCAAATATGTCAAAGGAGGACATTGAAAAGGCTGTCAAGGAAGCAGAGCAGTTTGCAGAGCAGGATAAGAAGCAGAAAGAGGCTGTTGACACAAGAAACGAAGCAGAACAGCTTGTTTATCAGAGCGAGAAAATTATTTCCGAAAACGGCGATAAGTTCTCCGAAACTGATAAGAATGATGTTCAGCAGAAGGTTGACGCTTTGAAGGAAGCTCTCAAGGGCGAGGATATTGAAGCTATCAAGTCCAAGAAGGAAGAGCTTACACAGTCCTTCTATAAGGTTTCGGAAGAGCTTTACAAGCAGGCAGCTGCTCAGGCACAGGCTCAGCAGGGTGCTGACGGCGCACAGGGCGCAAACAACGCTCAGAGCGGCGCTAACAAGGGCGACGACGGCTACTATGAAGCTGATTACACCGACGTTGAGGACGGTAATAAATAATTAAAATAAAAAACGGGAGGAGCGTACACTTCTCCCGTATCCCCATTATTTCGGAGATAGAATATGGCTGATAAAAGAGATTATTACGAAGTCCTCGGCGTTGACAGAAACGCTACGGAGGACGAAATTAAAAAAGCATACAGACAGACTGCCAAGAAGTACCACCCCGACCTTCAACCCGGCGACAAGGAAGCCGAGGAGAAGTTCAAGGAGGCTAACGAGGCGTATGAGGTTCTCTCTGATGCCGACAAAAAAGCCCGTTATGACCAATTCGGCCACGCAGGCGTTGACCCCAACTATGGCGCAGGTCAAGGCGGCTACGGCGGAGGCTTTAACGGCATGGACTTTGACCTCGGAGATATTCTCGGAAGTATGTTCGGAGGCGGCTTCGGCGGCTTCGGCGGAGGTCGTGCAAACCCAAATGCTCCTCAAAGAGGTTCTGATACGCAGGCAAGCGTTACCATTTCGTTTGAAGAGGCTGCAAAGGGCTGTAAGCGTACCGTCGATACAATGAAAATCGACGTCTGCGACGAATGTCACGGAAGCGGTGCCGCACCCGGAACTTCTCCAAAAACCTGCCCCGAATGTCACGGTAAAGGTCAAGTCACTTCGCAGCAGAGAACTCCTTTCGGTGTTATTCAAACTCAAAAGGCTTGTTCACGCTGTAACGGTAAGGGAACTGTTATCGACAATCCCTGTAAAAAATGTCACGGTGCAGGCAGGATAAGAAAACCGTCAACGATTGAAATCAGTATTCCGGCAGGTATTGACGACCGTCAGGTTATCAATGCAAGAGGACAGGGCAACAAGGGCGTAAACGGAGGTCCTCCTGGCGACCTTAGAGTTGTTGTCAATGTTCGTCCGCACCCGATTTTCGAGCGTGAGGGCTACAATGTTTGGGTTGAAATGCACATAACATATCCCGAAGCGGCACTCGGTTGTGAGCTTGAGGTTCCGACTCTTGAGGGCAAGGTCAAATATCATGTACCGGCAGGCACTCAGTCGGGCGACGTCTTTAAGCTTCGCAATAAGGGTATTCAGACCCTTAACGGCAGAGGCAAGGGCGACGAGCTTGTCAGAGTTATTGTTGACGTTCCGAAAGAGCTTAACGAAAAGCAAAGAGAGCTTCTCAAACAGCTTCAAAATGAACTTAACGGAAATTCAAGCAGAATATCCGAGGAGAAAAAAGGTTTCTTCGGAAAGAAAAAGAAGTAATACAAAAGAATTTAAGCGGATGATTTATCATCCGCTTTTATTTTTTTGAAAATTGTGATAGAATAAGAAAAAATCAAGCAAAAGGAACAACACTATGTATGGACTTTTAGGCGAAAAATTAGGGCACAGCTTCTCCCCCGAAATTCACTCAATGCTCGGAAATTACGAGTACAGGCTTTTCGAGGTAGAGAAAAATGAGCTTGAAAATTTTATAAAACACGGCAAGTGGGACGGCATAAATGTTACCATTCCGTATAAAAAAACGGTTATGTCCTACCTTGACGAGATTTCCGAAAACGCACAAAAAATCGGAAGCGTAAACACAGTCGTTCGCAGAAGCGACGGCACGCTTTTCGGCGACAACACCGACTACTACGGCTTTTTATATACAGTAAAGCGTAGCGAAATAAATTTCGACGGCAAAAAGGTTTTGGTGCTCGGCACGGGCGGTGCTTCGCTTGCGGTAAAGGCGGTTATTTCAGACCTCAACGCTGGGGAAATTATCAGCATTTCACGAAGCGGAGAAAACAACTATCAAAACATTAAAAATCACGCTGACGCAGATATAATCGTCAACACAACACCCGTCGGAATGTACCCGAAAAACCTTGCTTCTCCTGTAAAGGTTTCTGACTTTACACATCTTTCAGCAGTATTTGATATAATTTACAATCCTCAAAAAACGCAGCTTATTCTAGATGCCGAAAAGCTTGATATACCGGCATTTTCAGGACTTTCAATGCTTGTCGCTCAGGCTAAGAGGGCAAGTGAAATATTCTTCGATAAAGAGATTGACGACAGCGTTACGGAGAAAATTCTTAAAAAGGTCTCAACCGATATGAAAAGCATTGTTTTAATCGGTATGCCGGGCTCGGGTAAGTCCTCAATAGGCACTTTTTTGGCAGAAAAAACGGGCAGAGAATTTTTAGACACCGACGAAGAAGCAGAAAAAATCGCAGGGCTTTCCCCTGCCGAAATCATAAAAGCTCAAGGTGAAAAAAGCTTTAGAAAAATAGAAAATGACGCTGTAAAAAGCATTTGCAAATTAAGCGGTAAAATTATCGCAACGGGCGGCGGAGTTGTAACGAACGACGATAATTTTGACGCTATAAGGCAAAACTCAACCGTGTTTTTTATTAACCGTGATATTTCCGCTTTGCCGACGGATAACCGTCCGCTTTCGCAAAAAATTTCGCTTGACGATATGTTCAAAATCCGTTTACCGCTTTACAGAAAATTCTGTGATTTTGAAATTGACGGCAACAGCACAATAGAAGAAGTTGCACAAAGAATACTTGAAAGGATTGATGAGGAATGAGAAAAATTCTTGTAATCAACGGGCCGAATATAAATATGCTCGGCATCAGAGAGCCGAAAATTTACGGTAATCAAAACTATCAAACGCTCGTAAGCTGTATAAACGCTTGGGCAAATGAGCTCGGCTGTGAGGTTGAGTGTTTTCAGTCTAACCACGAGGGCGACATAGTTGACCGTATTCAAAAAGCATATTCCGACGGCACTTACGGCATTGTGATAAATCCCGCCGCATACACGCACACAAGCGTTGCAATACTTGACGCTCTTAAAGCCGTGGGTCTGCCTGCGGTGGAGATACATATCTCAGATATTAACGAGCGTGAAGCATTCCGCCATATTTCATATGCAGGGCTTGCCTGCGAGGAGCACTATATCGGACTCGGCTTTGAGGGATATAAAAAAGGAATGGAATATCTTGTGAATAGGGATTAAAAAATTATAACAACCCATAGTAACAGACCTTGCGGCTGTTCGACATAGGCTCCCTTGTAAAGGGAGCTGTCATTTTTTAGGGAACAAAAAAATGACTGAGGGATTAAAAAACACACTGCAAAAGCGGTAATGATATACAATGCTCCGCATTGATTATGGCACTAAGGCGGTGGCTTGCTCCCGCCGTTAAATCACAACAAATCAACGGTTACAAATAATTATATTTTTATATTATATCGTAGGGGCGAACTGTGTTCGCCCGTTTTTAATTTGCTATGAATTGACGGGCGACCGCAGGTCGCCCCTACGGTTGTGCGAAATTTTTCAACGCCATATTTGCCGTAAATTATCATGTATCAACAATCCGTAAGGACAGGGCTCGCCCCTGTCCGCATTCTAAATCCAATTCATTCAAAACCCCGAACATAAAACAAAAGCAGGTTTTCCCTTGGGAGAAAGCCTGCTTTTTTTCTGAATTTAATGCGTTTATTTAATGAACAAAATGCTTGTGGCAAGGAGCACCTGCGCAAGATAATAGGTTACGATATAGAAAACCTTGAGTGATTTGCTCTTGACCTCTCCGCCGAACATAAATATCGCAAGCGACGAATCGGAGAAAACGAACAACAATGCGCCGAGCATAAGCGTAATTACAATCGCAGGGATGTTAGCAGACGGCTGTGAGCAAAGGTGTATGCCGAGCCTTGTTGCAGTGATGAGCATTAGCGATATTGCCGCTGCGTATAAAAATACAGGGAATGCAAGCTTGCCGAGCTTTAGCTTTCGAAGCTTTGCAAATATGCAGACGCAAACGAGTATTACCGCTTCGATTATAAACGTCTGTGCGCCGAACACGTTGAAATCAGGGCTTGCCTGCGAGAACGCCGCAATGAACATAACGTGCCCGAAGAAGAACGATACACCGCCGAGTATGTTCACATATACGGGTGCGATAAGATGAATCAGCAGGTCGCCCAAAACGCCCAGCACCAAGCCGACGAACAACAGTTTCATATACATTGAGTTGTTGCCCGAATAATGAATACAGCAAACGGCACAGATTATAAACAGCGCCGAGCATATCATTTTCATTTGCAAGGATCGAACTGTTCGCTCCGGCCATGAATGCTTCAGGAACAGAGGAACGAATACAAATTCCAAAGCAACCGCAATTGAGTAGATAATAATTTCCGCCATAAAAACCCTCCTTAATATAATGATATCATATTAGTATTTTGAAAAAAAGTCAACAAAAAACCTGCCGAAGATAATTTCTTTGGCAGGTTTTTGTTATTTATTGACTAATTAAATCAGTCTTCTTTGGGAGCGTAGAGGTCTTTAAGGCGAAGGAGATGGTCATATCTTGCCTTAGCGTTAGCCTCAGCCTGTGTGAAGAGCTTTTCTGCTCTCTCGGGGAAGGAACGTGTAAGTGATGAGTAACGAGCCTCGTTCATGATGAAGTCACGGTAGCTCTCTGCACCTTCCTTAGAATCGATAGTAAAGGGATTCTTGCCCTCTGCCTTGAGCATGGGGTTGTAGCGGAACATATTCCAGTAGCCGCAGTCAACAGCCTTCTTCATCTCAGCCTGACAGTTTGTCATACCGCCCTTAATTGAGTGCATTTCGCAGGGTGCGTATGCAATAACGATTGACGGGCCGTGATAAGCCTCAGCCTCTGTAAGAGCCTTGATTGTCTGGTTCTGATCGGCACCCATAGCAATCTGAGCAACATATACATAGCCGTAGCTCATTGCGATTTCAGCAAGGCTCTTCTTAGCAACAGCCTTACCTGCAGCAGCGAACTGTGCAACCTGACCGATGTTAGAAGCCTTAGAAGCCTGTCCGCCTGTGTTTGAGTAAACCTCGGTATCGAATACCATAATGTTTACATCTTCGCCCGAAGCGAGAACGTGGTCAACACCGCCGAAGCCGATGTCGTAAGCCCAACCGTCGCCGCCGAAGATCCAAACTGACTTCTTCGAGAGATATTCTTTATTTTCAAGGATGTCTTTTCTTGTTTCGCAATCGCAATCAAGACCTTCAAGAACAGCAACGAGCTTGTCTGTTGCAGCTGCATTTGCAGCACTGTCGTTTACTGTGTCAAGGTATTCCTTGCAAGCAGCCTTAGCTTCCTCAGGAGCAGCTTCTGCGTTTGCAATGTTCTCAACCTTTTCAATAAGGCGATTTCTGATAGCGTTCTGACCGAGATACATACCATAACCGTGCTCTGCGTTATCCTCGAACAAGGAGTTAGCCCAAGCAGGACCGTGACCTGCCTTATTAACGGTGTATGGAGATGTAGCAGCGGGGCCGCCCCAAATTGACGAACAGCCTGTTGCGTTTGAAATGTACATTCTGTCGCCGAAGAGCTGTGTGATAAGTCTTGCATAAGAGGTCTCTGCACAGCCTGCGCAAGAGCCTGAGAACTCAAGAAGCGGAGTCTTGTACTGGCTGCCCATAACAGTGTTGTTAGCAAGGTCTTCCTTAACGGAAACGTTAGCAACCATATAGTCGAATGCAGCCTGCTTGCTGTTCTGTGATTCTCTTGAAACCATTTTAAGTGAGTTTGTCGGACATACGCCTATGCAGACGCCGCAGCCCATACAGTCAAGCGGAGAAACTGCCATAGTGTACTTGTAAGTGTCCTTGCCCTTACCCTTTTTGTCAACGATAGTAGCACATTCGGGAGCGTTTGCAGCTTCCTCTGCGTTAAGAGCGTAAGGACGGATTGTAGCGTGAGGACAAACATATGCGCACTTGTTACACTGAGCACAAGTAGCACCGTCCCACTCGGGTACCATAACTGCAACGCCACGCTTCTCATAAGCGGAAGCGCCCTGACAGAAGGTACCGTCAACATAATCTGTAAATGCGGAAACTGGGAGAGCATCGCCGTCCATCTTGCCGACGGGCTTCATGATGGAATCAACCATCTTAACGAGCTTAGCATTGCCCTCGCTCTTAACAACCTCTTCGTTGTCAACAGCGTTAGCCCATTCAGCAGGAACATTGATCTGAACATAAGCTGTTGCACCTGCGTCAATAGCCTTTTCGTTCATTTCAACGATTTCTTTACCCTTCTTCATGAACTTCTGAGCTTTTTCCTTCATATAGCCGATAGCCTCTTCCTCGGGAAGAACCTTTGAAAGTGAGAAGAATGCTGACTGAAGAACTGTGTTAGTTCTCTTGCCGAGACCAATCTTTGCGGCAAGGTCAATAGCGTTAACCGTGTAGAGCTTAATATTGTTCTGTGCGATGTAACGCTTTGTTTCAGCATTGAGCTTCTCGGCAAGCTCTGCCTCGTCCCACTGGCAGTTGATAAGGAATACACCGCCGGGCTTAACGTCCTGAACCATCTTGTAGCCTTTTTCGATATAAGACGGGTTGTGGCATGCAACGAAGTCAGCCTTGTTTATATAGTATGAGCTCTTAATGGGCTTATCGCCGAAACGAAGGTGGGAGATTGTGATACCGCCCGTCTTCTTTGAGTCATACTGGAAGTAAGCCTGAACATATTTATCTGTGTGGTCGCCGATAATCTTGATTGAGTCCTTGTTAGCACCGACAGTACCGTCACCGCCGAGTCCCCAGAACTTGCACTCGATTGTGCCTTCTGCCGCTGTGATGGGTGCAGGCTTCTCTTCAAGTGAAAGATGAGTAACGTCATCGTTGATACCGATTGTGAATGCTCTTGAGGGAGTTTCAGCGTTGAGGTGCTCATATACAGCAAAGATGCTTGCAGGGGGTGTGTCCTTTGAACCGAGACCGTATCTGCCGCCGCAAACCTTTATGCCGTCTCTGCCCTGTTCGTTAAGAGCTGCGATAACATCAAGGAAAAGAGGCTCGCCGATTGAGCCGGGTTCCTTTGTTCTGTCAAGAACAGCGATTTTCTTAGCTGTTGCGGGGATAGCGTCAACGAAAGCCTTTGTAGAGAACGGTCTGTAAAGACGAACCTTAACAAGACCGACCTTTTCGCCCTTTGCAAGAAGATAGTCGATAACCTCTTCTGCAACGTCGCAAACAGAACCCATAGCAACGATAACTCTCTCAGCGTCGGGTGCGCCGTAGTAGTTAAAGAGCTTGTAGTCTGTGCCGAGCTTTGCGTTAACCTTGTTCATATATTCCTCAACGATAGTAGGAACAGCCTCATAGTAGCTGTTGCAAGCCTCTCTGTGCTGGAAGAATATATCGCCGTTTTCGTGAGAGCCTCTCATAACAGGTCTCTCGGGGTTGAGTGCACGCTTACGGAATGCTTCAACAGCGTCCATATCGCACATTTCTTTAAGGTCCTCGTAATCCCAAACCTTAATTTTCTGAATTTCGTGAGAGGTACGGAAACCGTCAAAGAAGTTGATGAAAGGAACTCTGCCCTTGATTGCTGCAAGATGAGCAACAGCGGAAAGGTCCATAACTTCCTGACAGTTAGTCTCTGCAAGCATTGCAAAACCTGTCTGACGGCAAGCGTAAACGTCTGAATGATCGCCGAAAATATTAAGTGCGTGTGAAGCTACGCAACGAGCCGAAACATGGAAAACAGCGGGAAGCAATTCACCTGCGATTTTGTACATATTCGGAATCATAAGAAGAAGTCCCTGAGATGCCGTGTATGTTGTGGTAAGAGCACCTGCTGCAAGTGAGCCGTGAACTGTACCGGAAGCACCTGCTTCGGACTGCATTTCAGCAACCTTAACTGTTGTGCCGAAAATGTTTTTCTGTCCCTGAGCCGACCACTGGTCAACATAGTCTGCCATGGGGCTTGAGGGAGTGATGGGATAAATACCCGCTACTTCCGTGAACGCATAAGACACGTGAGCAGCTGCGGTATTACCGTCCATAGTCTTTGAAGATCTGACGACGGTAGCCTTGGATTCTGCCATTTTTATTTCCTCCTTAAAAAGGTGTACCGCAAAACAGGGGGAGAAGCGGTTTGGAAACACCGTTTTTCCGAGTGCGTTACGATAATAATTAACTGTATTCGCATACATAAAATATTTTAACACTTTTAATATGGTATGTAAACAACAATTTCTTGAAAAAGTGACAAAAAATTCAAGTGAAAACCGTCTGTAAATCATATATAAATCCCATATTTGAATAATATTGATGATTATGATACAATATTGTATGAAATACAGCTTTGAAAAGGACAAAAATATGCAAAAGGAAGATATACTTCGTTCACAATTTATTGCGAGGCTTGAGGATGCGCTTGACGTGAATTTCGGCGTGTCGGAAATTGAAATTGACACCCTTGAAAAATTTAATGAAGAATTGTATGTCCCGTTTTTGCAGGGCAGCGGCGTTGTTTACAGAGGCGAGAGAATACACTCTCAACAGCGCAGGCTCATACCCACGCTTTTAAGGCAAAAGGCATCGGAATTAAAAGAGCTTGAAATTGAAAAGTCCTTGAACATCAACGGACGATACCTGTTTGATATGTATGTCGCAAAAGAGAGGTTTTACGAGGTTTATAATCTCCTTTACGGCGATACGGACAGATATAAAATGTATAATATGACGGCTCTTGCGCAACACTATCTTGATTTGAGCCCGTTTATTGATTTCACAAAAAGCCTGTATGTTTCCCTGTCGTTTGCGATAAAGGGCAGAGTGTCGGCTGAAGAGGATTTTGTGATTTACACGGTAAGGGACTTCTCGGGCAAAAACAGCTCTTCCGATATTGAGCAGGCTAATGAGTGGCTTGAGGGCTACAATGTAAATGTCATAAACATAATTCCTTCAAATCACATAAAAAAACGCAATCAAATTCGTAAGTCCTTTGATATTAAAAGCGCAGGCGAGTTTATTGAGGAGCTTAAAAGCAGGGATATAGCAAGCGAGTTTAAGCGTTACGAGGAAAGCGCCTTGTCTCTTTCTCCGAGCGCAAAGCTGATTGATATTCCGACAAACGATTTGATGAAATTTCAGCAGGGCGTGTTCCTGCTCTTAGACGGCTTTAACTTGATAGATTCGAGGTATCTCACAAAGGATATAAGAGAGGACTTTGAAATTAAAAAGTATATTGTCAATAAGGCTTTAATTCCCGAGCTCAATAAAATCATAGAAAACGAAGCACCGCAATACATATATGACCGTTTGCTGAATATTTCGGCGGCAGTACAATAGAATGATGTGCGGTACTTGACTATATGACGGTTTTAATATACAATATATAGAATATATTTTATTTTTTAAGGAGAGTATTTTTTTATGGATTCGGACCCTGCGGGCATTATACTGAAAATTGTTTTGTTATTTTTGCTTATTTTACTTAACGCATTTTTTGCAATGAGTGAAATTGCAATCATTTCCCTCAACGACAGCAAAATAGAAAAAATGGCTGAGGACGGGGATAAAAAGGCAAAACAGGTATTGAAACTTACAGAGAATTCGAGCAATTTCCTTTCGACAATTCAAATCGGCGTTACACTTGCCGGATTTTTGACGAGTGCCACGGCATCACAGAGCTTTGCGGTCATGCTGGCGGATAAGCTTGCCTCGACCTCGATTGTGAATGTTATTCCGATAGGCGTTATAAATGCGGTATCAACCGTGCTTATTACGGTTATTATGTCGTATTTTTCACTTGTTCTCGGCGAGCTTGCACCGAAGAAGATTGCAATGCAGAAGCCTGAAAAGGTTTCATTTACGGTTGTTCCCGTGCTTCTTTTTGTCAATAAACTTACAAAGCCCTTTGTAAAGCTTCTTTCGGCTTCCACAAATACCGTTGTGCGTATTTTCGGCATTGACCCGAATGCGGACGAAGAGGTCGTTACAGAGGAAGAAATAAGAATGATGGTCGATGTCGGTCAGGAAAAGGGTGTTATCGAGAACGTCCAAAAAGAGATGATTAACAACATCTTTGAGTTTGACGATATGGACGTCGGCGATATTATGACGCACCGTACCGATATGGACTGCGTAAATGTCGAAGAGCCTCTTTACGAAATTTCAAAAATGGCTATCGAATGCGGTCATTCGAGAATTCCTGTTTTTGAGGATGATCAGGATAATATTATCGGCATTATCTATGTAAAAGATTTACTTAAATATGTGGGAACGAATTTGCCCAAGTCAAAGACCATTAAGGATTTTATGCGTGAGGCTTATTATGTGCCCGAAACAAAGCATTGCAGCGAGTTGCTCAACGAAATGATTGAAAGGCATATTCAGATGGCTGTTGTTGTCGATGAATACGGCGGAACGGCAGGTATAGTTACATTTGAGGACGTTATCGAATCCATTGTCGGAAACGTTCAGGATGAATACGACAACGAGGATGAAGAAATTTCTCAGATTAACGAAACAACCTTTACTGTTGACGGTATAACCGATATAGACGAGGTTGAGGAAAAATTGAAAATCAAATTCCCCGATGGCGATTATGATACTCTCGGCGGATTTATCATCAGCCGTTTGGGCTATCTTCCGAAGGAGTCCGACGAAAAAGGCAAGAACGATAAAGAGGATGTTGTCGAGTACGAGAATTTCAGATTTACCGTTCTCAACGTCGAGGAACGCAGAATAGGTAAGGTTAAGGTTGAAATTTTGCCGCAGCCCGAGCCTGAAGAAACGGAAGAATAATTTATCGGAGATGTAAAAATGGAAAATCAGGAAAAAAAGAAGATAGTTTTAAGCGCAATTCAGCCTACGGGTACGCCGACTCTCGGCAACTACCTCGGTGCGCTCAAGAATTGGAAAACAATGGCGGACGACTATAACTGCCTTTATGCGGTTGCCGATCTCCATTCGATAACCGTTCGTCCCGAGCCTGCCGATTTGAGAAGAAGAACGCTTGAAATGTACGCTCTTTTGATTGCGCTCGGACTTGATCCCGAAAAAAATACGGTGTTTATTCAGAGTATGGTGCCCGAGCACGCTCAGCTTGCGTGGATTCTTGACTGCTATACGCAGTTCGGCGAGGCTTCGAGGATGACGCAGTTTAAGGACAAGAGCGAAAAGCATCCCGATAATGTCAATGTCGGACTTTTTGCATATCCCGTGCTTATGGCAGCGGATATATTGCTTTATCAGACAGACTTTGTTCCGATCGGCGCAGACCAAAAGCAGCACCTTGAAATAACAAGGAATATTGCAGAACGCTTTAACGGACTTTACGGCAATACCTTTAAGCTTCCCGAGCCGTTTATCGGGAAGGCGGGCGCAAGGGTTATGTCGCTTCAGGAGCCGACAAAGAAAATGTCAAAATCGGACACAAATGTCAAGGGCTTTATCTCTGTTCTTGATGACGATAATACGATTATGAAAAAAATCAAATCTGCCGTTACCGACAGCGAGGCAAAGGTTTATTACGGCGAGGGTAAAGACGGCGTTAATAACCTTATGGGTATTTACTCCTGCTGCACAGGCAAGACCTTTGACGAGATTGAAAAGGAATTTGACGGAAAGGGCTACGGCGACTTCAAAGTTGCAGTCGGCGAGGCTGTAATCGAAGAGCTTCGTCCTCTCAAGGAGGAATATGCAAGACTCATCAACGATAAGGCATATCTTTATGACTGTGCAAAGCTCGGAGCTGAAAAGGCAAGCTATTTTGCTTCGAGAACTCTCAAAAAGGCAATGAAAAAGGTCGGCTTTATTCAGATTGACAAATAATTTAATATCAAAAGCAAAAACACCCGAGTTTCTCTTTTTGGGAGAAACTCGGGTTTGTTGTTTTCGGATTTTTAATACAATCCGTTATTCGATAAGTCCGCTTTCCTTTAAGAGAAGCTCAACATCCGTACCCTTGACTTTTTTAAGGAGGACCTTAAGCATTTCTCTTTCCTTGAAGGACAGCTTAACTTCACTGATAGGTTTCTTGTCGATAGCATAGTAGCAAGCACGTAAGAGCTCTCTAACATCGTACTTACTGCCCCATACCTCGGGAACGCCTCTGTCAATATCAAGAAGCGTATAAACAGATTCCATACCTGTACGCATTGAATATTCAATGGTGAAAATTGTGTCTCTCGGAGTTTCTGTGAACTGACCGAGGAAAGCGAAGTTTACCGCACCGTCGGGAACGACATGAGGACGATCCTCATTCTTTCTCGGCTGGAAGAATGCGTTGATATACGGCATAAAGCATGTTGTGGTGTTACACGCTTCCTTTGCAAGAACATCGATTTCGTTTGTGGGAATACCGATATGGTAGAGCCACTCACGGCATACCTCTTCGCCTGTACAGTCACGCATTGCTTTCTTAACATAGTTGCCCTCTTTGTTTGTGTTGAGAGCATAGAGCCATACGAGAACGGCGTTTTTATCCTGCGATTTGAACTGAGGCTGACGGTTTATAGTCCAAGACAGATACCAATTTTCTGTGCTGTCCTTGACTGTTACGATACCGCCGGTTGTAACCTTGCCCTCACGGGGATCACGCTTACAGACGTTGATGATATGCTGAATAACTTCTTCGTTTGAGGTTTCAACCGTTGCACTCATCCAGTTTGTAGCTTCAATGTTGTTACAGAATGCGTCGGGGTTGCCGAACTCGCCGTGAGTTGCCTGAGCAGCGATTGCTTTCCACATATCCCACGAGTCGCCCTTGCCGTTTTTAAGAGAGGAAAGGTCGGGTGCGTGTGTTTGATCGCCGTAGCAGGTTGAGTCGGTGCAGCAGCCGTTTGTGATGAACACAAGATCATCCTCGATAAGGTCGATTGTCTGTTGCTTGCCGTCCTTTACATAAACTATCTGCTTTGCAACCTTTTTATCGCCTACGGTTTCGATTATGACGTTCTTGACGTCCATACCGTATTCAATTCTTACGCCGTGAGCCTCAAGGTACTTTACAAGCGGTAAAATAAGGCTTTCGTACTGATTGTACTTTGTAAATCTCAATGCGCTGAAATCGGGCAAGCCGTCAATGTGATGAACATATCTGCAAAGATAACGCTTCATCTCAAGTGCACTCGACCAACGCTGGAAAGCGAACATCGTCTGCCAATAAAGCCAGAAGTTTGTATCCCAAAATGTGTCGGGAAGAATATCTGAGATTTTCTTGTCCTCGAGGTCTTTTTCGGGGGTTATAAACAACTGTGAAAGCGCAAGAGCCGAGTCCTTGTCAAGATTGAATTTCTTGTCGGTGTGTGCGTCCTCACCGCAGTTTACCGAAGCTCTGCACAAAGAATAGTTCGGGTCGTGCTTGTTGAGCCAATAGTATTCGTCGAGTACGGAAACGCCGGGAGTTTCAAGTGACGGTACATCACGGAACATATCCCACATTACTTCGAAATGGTTATCCATTTCACGTCCGCCTCTCATAAAGAAGCCTTTTGTAATGTCTTTTCGTCCGTCGCAGCTGCCGCCTGCCAATTCGAGTTTTTCCAAAAGATGAATGTGCTCGCCCTTCATCTGTCCGTCTCTGACAAGATAGAAGGCTGCGGTAAGTCCCGCAAGTCCTGTGCCGATAATGTATGCCGATTTTTTATCGACATCCTTCGGTTTCTCGGGATGAGCAAATGATTCGTAAGTGCCTGCTGAATAATACATACAAAAACCTCCTGTTGTTTTGTTATGTCTTTAGTATATTCATTTTTCAGCTGCTTACAATAAACAGAAAAAAGTCTGTGATAAAAACTTTATCACAGACTTTATAAGTGTATAATTTTTTATCAAATTCAGGTTGTTGATAAAATTATTTCTTGAAACGGGCAAGAGCGTCACCGAAGGAATTTTTCATAAGCAGGGCAAGCTTATCGACAATAACCTGCGGATCCTCTTTCATATCGTCCTTTATCCAATCGAGCATAATGCCGATAAATACATAGGAATATGCCTTTGAGATGAAATCCTTGTCCTCGCTTCTGACGGTCATACCTGCCGACTCCTCCTCGATAACTCCCATAAGAAGATTGTCAACAAGCGGACTTAAATACTTTTCTACCTGACCCCTGTCAACACAGCGATAAACATTTATAATAAAAGGCTTGTTTTCACGCACAGCCTCGAACAGCTGCAAAAGACCTTGCTCCCAAGTGTCATGGGTTTTCTTTTCTTCGATTGCCTTTTTAGCGTCCTCAAGGCACGCCCATTCGACAAGGTCGTAAATATCCTTGAAATGATAATAAAAGGTCATACGGTTAATTCCGCAGTCCTCCGCTATATCGTTTATAGTGATTTTGGTCAGGGGCTTTTTTAACAAAAGATTTTTGAGCGATTGCTCTAATGCTCGTTTGGTAACCTGTGACATAGCAATTTCCTTTCAAGACGTTATATTATACATATAATAACATAATTTAAGCCGGTATTTCAATAAAATTATGATTGACATACAACAAAATTGTGTTATCATAATTGCTTGAAAAAGGAAGTATGACTAATGAGTAAGGATAAAAAACAACTTGATATGCTTCACGGCTCATTGTGGAGCAAGGTGCCTGTTTTTGTTTTACCCGTTGCGGCAACGGCGATACTCGAGCAGCTTTTTAACGCTTCGGATGTTGCGGTAGTCGGAAATTTCACGGGTGAGCAGAGTACGGCGGCGGTTGCGGCTGTCGGTGCTAACAGTCCGATAATCAGCCTTATCGTCAACCTGTTTATCGGCGTTGCACTCGGTGCAAATGTTGTAATTGCACACGCAGTCGGCAGGGGAGACAAAAACACCGTTAAAAAAGCCGTGCATACCTCTATGACCGTGGCGGTAATCGGCGGAATTATAATAGCGATTGTGGGCGAGCTTATAGCAGTACCGCTTTTGAGCGTACTGAATGTTCCCGAGGATGTGTTTTCACTTGCACTGCTGTATCTTAGAATATATCTTATAGGTATGCCCGTGATTCTTTTATATAACTTCGAGGCGGCGATATTCAGGAGCGTGGGCGAGACGAAAATGCCGCTTTTAGCACTTGCAATTTCAGGCATTTTGAATGTAATATTAAACCTTTTCTTTGTTGCTGTGATGCATATGACCGTAAACGGCGTTGCGATAGCCACGGTTATTTCAAACGCAGTAAGCTCGGTAATTCTTTACTGTAAATTGCGTAAGACGACGCAGGTTATTCACGTTGAACCGAAATCGTTCGGAATTGATATGACAAGCCTCAAGCATATTTTAAGAATAGGCTTGCCGGCAGGCATACAAAGTGCGGTTTTCTCGGTTTCAAACATAGTCGTTCAGTCTGCTATCAACAGTCTCGGAACTGTCGTAATGGCGGCTTCGAGTGCGGCGTTCAATATCGAGGTTATAACCTATGATATACTCAACGCCTTCAGTCAGGCGTGTACGACCTTTGTCGGTCAAAACTACGGTGCAGGCGAGATGAAACGCTGTAAAAAAGCACTTGCCGTTTGTCTTATCGAGGGCGGAATTACGCTCGGCACGGCGGCGGTGCTTGTGCTTGTGTTTGGTAAAAGTTTGCTTGCGATTTTCAACAAAGATCCCGAGGTTATCGAGATAGGCTACATAAGGCTTATGCTTATTCAGCTTTCACATCTTTTGAGCCTGCTTTATGAGGTTATGTCGGGTTATATGCGAGGCTTCGGCATATCGGTTGCGCCTGCGGTGTTGACAATGCTCGGCGTATGCGGTGTAAGGCTTTGCTGGATACATTGGGTGTTCCCGATAAATCCGACGTTCAAAACGATAATGATTGTTTACCCCGTGAGCCTTGCGACAACGGCGGTGCTGATATTTATTTCTCTGCTGTGTGCCCATCCTGCACGAAAACGACTCAAAAAACAGGCTTCGCAGCAGGAACAAACGGCATAAAATATTGTGATATTATCAAAACAAGACCTCCGATTTTCGGAGGTCTTGTTTTAGCATAAATATAATTTTCCCTACCCTACACTGTGAGATATTAAATTCAATTCATACGCTGTGAAATGGGAAATTACAAAACTCAAACGTCCTTTGAATTTGCATAAATTGCGTGCATTCGCTCGTCGGTATAATGCTCATCAAGGAAAACCTCGACCTTATTTCTTGCCGGTACATTTTCCCGGCGCTTATCCATTCTTGCTGCGGCGGAAGCGGATACTATGCAATCAAAAACGAAGAAAACCGTAAATGCGATACAGATATATTTTGTAACATCCTTAGGAATTGCATCAATCGTGCGGCTCAAGACCGGGTAAATTCCCTTTATCCACGCAAGACCGAGAACGCCCCAAAACAGCGAATACAACAAGCAAATTCTTCCGTTTATGTTAAGCGGCACATTACTGTAGTCCCAAGCCACCGAGCCGAAAAGAAGCTCCTGACCGAGCGACGCTATGTATTCAGCCGCCGAGCAGACTACAAATGACGTTAAAAATATCGTGTACCATTTTGAGTCTTTGATTTTATAGAGCGATACCGTCAACAAAACCGCACCCATACCGTAAAGCACGGACAGCGGACCGTAAATCAGGGAGTGCCTCGACTCGAAATATCCGTGTCTTATAAAGCACCATATTTCCTCAACGGCATAGCCGACAAGGCAAGCCACAAGGAATATCATTATCAGCTTTTCAACCGTCAGCTCGTCTTTAACCTCTGTGTTTTTTGTTTCCGATGCTTTTGCTTGTGTCATTATATCCACCTTCCGAGTTTTTCATTTATCTTACAAGATAGATTATAGACTTTTGTGTGGATAATGCAATATTTTCTAATAAAATTAAAAATAATTTAACAAATTCTTATTATTTTCGTATTATTTCAACCGCAAATCAATATATATAGCAACAATCTAACGGCTTAAATCACATTAAAATACACCTACAATCCGTAGGGACAGGGCTTGCCCCTGTCCGCAATCCGCAAAAGTTGGTAGCGACAGTGAGCCGTCGTGAGGGCGTTTACAACCGAACAGGCGAGCCGAGCGTGATTTTTGCGGAAAAGGAGGAGTTGTATAGTGAGTGAGAGACAGCCAAAGGCTGTTGCGAACGATACGGTGCAAACGACGACGTGGCGTAGGGACAGGGCTCGCCCCTGTCCGCAGCAAATTACATATTAAATCAAATTAACGGACAACCGCAAGGGTTGTCCCTACGGTTGTGCGAATATTTCAATATTATATTAACCGATAAACAAAAAGCGGCGCTTGAGCACCGCTTTTAATTTTACTTTTAATCTTTTAATTATAAACTTTTAACTATAAATTATAATATTCAAATCACATTCTATCGGGAGTTTCAATACTGAATGCATTAAGAATATTAACCATAACGCTTCTTACGCACTCGCAAAGGCAAACTCTTGCCTGCATAAGTGACTCGTCCTCAACACCGATTCTGCACGCATTGTAATACTTGTGGAAGAGCGTTGCAAGGGTAATTGCGTATCTCGTAATCCTTGCCGGATCATAGTTCTTCGCAGAAAGAACAATCTCGTCTGTAAGCGAAGCAAGATGGCGGATAAGCTCCTTTTCCTCGGGTTCGGTAAGCTTTTCAAGCTCTTCTCTCGTGCAAGGTCTCGGAGTAATTCCGTCCTCCTTGAGCTTACGGAGAATACTGCAAATTCTCGCGTTTGCGTACTGACAATAATAAACGGGGTTCTGTGACGATTCCTCAACAGCAAGGTCAAGGTCAAAGTCCATTGTTGAGCCCGGCTCACGCATATTGAACAAAAATCTTACTGCGTCAACGGGGATTTCGTCAAGCAAATCGGTAAGTGTGATTGCCTTACCCGTCCTCTTTGACATTCTGACAACCTCGCCGTTTCTTGTAAGATTTACAAGCTGCATAAGAACAACATCAAGTCTGCTCTCGTCCAAGTCAAGCGCTCTCAAAACGCCCTTCATTCTTGCAACGTGTCCGTGGTGGTCTGCACCCCAAACGTCAATAGCCTTGTCAAAACCTCTTGTAACAAGCTTGTTTCTGTGATAAGCAATATCAGCCGCAAAATAGGTCGGATTACCGTTTTTACGGATAAGCACATCGTCCTTCAATTCAAGCTTATCGATTTCCTCTTGAGTCTTGCCCTGCTCCTTGAGCATCTCGGTCTGCACCTCGATATTCTTGTACCAAAGTGCGCCGTCCTTTTCATAGGTAAGTCCCTTATTTGTAAGGTAATCTATGCAGTCCTTGACGTCGCCGCTTTTATGAAGCGTGCTCTCCATAAACCAAGTGTCGTAATTTATACGGTACTTCGCCATATTTTCACGCATTTTGTCAATATTAAGCGGAAGAGCAAACTCAACAAGGGCCTTTCTTCTCTCCTCTTCGGACTTGTCAATAAATTCGTCGCCGTACTTCTCACGGAACTGCTTTGCCCTCTCGATTATATCCTCGCCGTGATAGCTGTCCTCGGGAAGCTCAACGGCATCCTCGCCCTTTATGAGCTGCTGATAACGAATATCAAGCGAAAGACCGAACTTTTCAATCTGATTTCCTGCGTCATTTACATAAAATTCTCTCTCAACCTCATAGCCTGCCATTTCAAGCACGCTCGCAAGACAATCGCCCAATGCGCCGCCTCTTGCGTTGCCCATATGCATAGGACCTGTGGGGTTTGCCGATACAAATTCTACATTATATTTTTTACCCTTACCGTAATCGCTTCTGCCGTATTTTTCATTGAGTGACTTAATATCAAGCAAAATATCGGCATAAAAGCCGCTGCAAAGTCTGAAATTTATAAAGCCTGCGCCCGCAACCGAGCACTCCGAAAAATATGTTCCGTTAAGGTCTATATACTCTGCGATTATATCCGCAATTTTCCTCGGTGCGTTACGGAAAACTCTTGCACCTGCGAAAGCTACGTTTGTCGAGTAATCTCCGTTTGCCCTGTCCTGAGGCACCTCTACGATAAAATCGGGTAACGGCTCAGCCGGAAGCTTGCCGTCTGCAACAGCCCTGCCGACTGCCTCGAGTACAAGAGTTCTTAATTCATCCTGTGTCTTTTTAACCAATACAGACATCTGTTTTCTCCTTATTTTCTATATTATTCCTTAGGGTTCAATTTAATTTCAAGCTTATTTTTCGCCAAAAAGCCCATATTGAAATCAAGGTCATATTCAAGCAAAATCTTGCCCGAGCCGTCCTCAATATCAATAACAACATCATTTGTGTTGACTCCGACGCTCAAAGCACCGACAGGAGTAACGTACTCCCCGTTGTGTCGAACGCCCTTTTCAAAAATCATCTCGGTTGCGACCGAGCCGTCTTTTTTCATTGTAACCGTGTCGCCGTCAATGACTATTTCGGTATGCACTTTTTCTTTATCGTCAAGATATTCCCAAAATTCAAGCTTCAAGCCGCCGTCGGTTTCGCTCAAATCGCCCGTTACATCAATTTCCGTAACGTCATGCTCGCCGTCGATTACCTGCTCGCCCTTTATGAGAATAACCGCATTGTCTTTAGCCATACATTCTCTCCTCGGCAAGCATAAGAAGCCTGTCGACAAGCTGTGAATAGCTTATTCCGCTGTACTCGCAAAGCTTCGCATACATACTTATCGGCGTAAAGCCGGGGATTGTGTTTATCTCGTTAAAAACGACCTTGCCGTCTCTTTTTGTAACAAAGAAATCAACCCTCGAAAGTCCCGAACATCCGAGCACCTTGTATATCCTGACAGCCGTCTTGCGAACCTCGTCGATTGCTTCTTCGGAAATATGTGCCGGTATGTAAAGCTCGCTGTTGTCGTTTTCGTACTTCGCCTCGTAATCGTAGAACTCGTTTGCAGGCTTAATTTGACCTACCGACATTGCCTGTGCGTCGGTGTTCCCGAGAACGGCACACTCAACCTCAAAGCCGTCAACAAATTCCTCCAAAACGACTTTTCTGTCTTCTTTGAAAGCCACTTCCATTGCCTTTTCAAGCGAAGCTCTGTCAACCGCTTTTGAAACACCGACCGATGAGCCTGCGTTTGCCGGCTTTACGAAAATCGGATAGCCGAGATAATCCTCTGCCTTTTCCAAAAACTCGTCTTTAATATCGTTATATTCTTCCTTAATACAAGAGAGCCATTTAGCCTGATTTATCCCTGCAGAATCTGCAAGTGTATTTGTAATCGCCTTATCCATACTGCACGCCGACGAACGGCAGTCACTGCCGACATACGGAATTCCCGAAAGCTCAAGAAGTCCCTGTATAGTGCCGTCCTCGCCGTTTTTGCCGTGAAGCACGGGGAAAGCGACATCGATTTTTATCTTTTCAACCTTATCATCTCTGAAAACTATAAGGCTCTTATCCTTTCTGTCGGGAGACAAAACAGCCTTTGTGCATTTACCGCTGTCAAGCCACTTATCCTCGGGCAAAAGGGAAACATCGCCCTCATAGAGATACCATTCTCCGTCTCTTGTAATTCCGACGGTAACGACCTCATATTTATCGGTTGGGATATTTGAGATAACGTATGAAGCGGAAACGCACGAAACAAAATGCTCGCTCGACGCACCGCCGAAAATAATAAGTGCTTTTTTCACTTAAATCACCCCATAAAATTCATATATACAGATATATATAATACCATATTAACGATTTATTATCAATTATTTAATAAAAAATTTTAATGACAAATCGCTTTTTATATGTTACAATATCGTTTGTATAAAAAAATTAAGGTGGTTTCAACTATGATGGAATTGAATGAAGCCCTCAATGCCGTACTTTCGGGCATTGATTCTTCTGTAAAGGCAAACGGCTTTACAGCTGTTGAGCCGAAAGAAAAAACCGACGATATTCCCGTTATTCACGACGGCGAGCACAGTTATATTGACTTCGTTGGCGAAAAGGGTAAAATCCGCTTTGAAATCTTCGGAAATCAGGCTTTGCTCTTCTATACCGACGTTAAATCGGACGATGCTACGGATGAGGATTTGATTAAGGCTTCGGTCAACTATTTTAATCTTGAGGAATTCGACCAGAGGGATATTAAATCTCTTTGCAACGAGCTTAACGAGACTATAAATGCAAAGTTCGGCACGGCAAACGCTGCTGCCTCCAAGTCAAAGAAGATGCCGACTCCCGTTTCAAAGACGGCTGCCAAAAACGGCTCTCAGTCTTATGACGGCAACACCCTTGCCAACAGACTTTCCGCAATTTATCCCGAGCTTAAAGAGCCGTACAGAGCAAACTTTGAAAAGTATGACGAATTTCTCCCCGAGGAATTTTTCGTAGACTACGGTGCAAAGCCCGTAATCAACACAATCAGATCGGGTAACGCTTCGGAAATCAAGCGTCTTTTCAAAATTCTCAACGACATTTACGAAAACGGCAGTTCTGACGTTCAGGGTCTTATCGCTGTGACAATTCTCGGCGAAATGAACAACGACCCCGTGCTCTGCGAAAGAGCGTCTGAATATATGTGTGAGGATATGAAGGAGCCTGTGCTTCTTATCAACAAATTCCTTGCGACCTCAAGGGGAAAGAAAGCTAAAGAAAAGCTTAAAAATCCCCCTGCATATAAGCCGAAAAAGGAAAAGAAGCCGGGTATGTTCGCTCAGATGATGAACGAAGGTATGGCTCAAAACGGCGGAATGCCTCCGATGTAATCGGAATAAAAACAACAGAGTTAACCCCCGAGTATTGGCTGATACTCGGGGGCTTTTATGACAAAAGGGAACTGAAAATCAGTTCCCTTTTGCTGTGTGAAAAATCTATATCAGCCGACATCCGTCTTTAGAGTGTCGATGATATTGTCGTCATTTATCCTGTCTATCGAGTAGAACAGTGCACTTTCGATAATCAGGAATACCGCAGCCGAGGCTATAAGGTACGGCGTAATATTGAACTGAAAGCCGAAATCAAAGCTGTTTGCAAGCACCTTATACATCAAGAAATGTATCAGAACGCTTATGGGCAATGAAAATACAAGCGACCTTGCGCCATAGCTGAACGATTCAAGATAAATCATTCTCTTAAACGCTTTCGGTGTCATTCCGACAGAACGAAGCATTGCAAATTCCCTGCGTCTTTCGTTCATTGAGTTGGATATGGTGTTTATGATATTCATAATCGAAATAAGCGTGATAAGCGTGATAAAGCCGTAAACGAACACCTTTGTTATTATAAGAATATTGTTTATCGCATTCATTGAAGAGCCGGTTTGTGAAACACTGAGATATTCGGCATCCGTCTTGTAAAGAGCTTCGCTTATTTGATCTATAACGCTCTGAATTTCTTGCTCGTCTTTTACGAATATATACGCAGTTGAGGGTGAGTAGTCCTTGAGCGAGTCGGGTATAGCTTCATCGCACATTATAATCACAGGATTTGCCGAATGTCTGAAGTCGAAGGTTTCCTCCGACCACAAGGTCGTTGTCTGAATACCTATTTCAATCGGTGCATCAACATATACATTATTGCCCTGCTTGTCTTTACCTTTGTATATTTGAACATTTATTTTCTTACCCGAAATATCGTTTAAGGGATTTTCGGAATAGGTCTTTGAGGCCTTTTTGCCGTAGGTTGTGTTTACGAGAATTGCACGGGGATTGTCCTTGTCGTGATATTTTTCCGTGCTTTCCGAAAGCTCACGAAGATAGCCGTCAAACGCATTGCGGTCAAGATAAACAACGGTACAGTTCAAGCCGTCATCCATTGTGCGAGCCGTAGAATAATCCTTAAAATACGAAGCGTCGATTTTGCCGAACTCAAAGGTCATAATGTAGCTTTTCTCTACCCCTGCCGTGCTTTTAACTGCGTCTGAAAGTTCTTTTGCGTGTCCGCAATCGGTGTATATCAAACTGTCGGCGGTTTTGTTAAAGCTTGCTTCCATTATATCCGTGAACATTGAGCTGAAATTCATAACTGTAAGGAAAACAACAACGCTCAAGAACAGAGAAAAGACAATGTTGCGTGAACGCCTGCCGTTTCGCTTATAATTCTTTGTTGCGAGCGTTCCCTCATAGCCGAATATTTTACCGACAAGCTTTGAGGTACGAAGTTTTTTCGGGTTTTTAATTTTAACCGCTTCGCTTTGACGAATTGCCTCAATAGCGGTCGTCTTTGATGCTTTTCTTGCAGGAATGTATGAGGAAATGAATATCGTCAAGGCACTTGCCAAAATTGTGCCGAGAATTACAATCCAATTCACATACACCTTGAGCGTGCCGTCATATTCAACCGCCATTGTTGCCATAAATGCCTTTCTGATACACGCAAAGGTTATCGCAATACCGCCGACGCCCGACAAAATTCCCACGGGAATACCGATAGCGCCGAGTATAAGGCCCTCAAAATATACGGACATTCTCTTTTGCTTTTTGGTAGCACCCACCGACGAGAGCATACCGAGGTATTTTGCCCTCTCCTGATACGATACCGCAAAGCTGTCATATATCATAAATATCGAAACAACCGCAATTATTAAGAGCAATATTCCCGCAAAGCCCACAAGTGAGCCTAAAATTGCGTTGTCCTTCATAATTCCCGAAAAAGTGAAAAGCTCCGTATTGTAGGAATAGCCCTCAATATCCGTTCCGAGAGCATTTGCGGTTGCCTGCATTTTATCCCAAATCGAGTTATCGAGTTTGTCATAACGCACATAGACATTAGCAATATTAACCTGCTTGAGCACTTCGTCATCACAGCCGACAAATAAATTGACATTATCGGTTCCCGATACCTTGCTTTGCGTGTAACCGACCACAAGAAAATCTCTTGTTACAATTTCTCCGTTTTCCTTTTGAATATCAAGCGTTACGGTATTGCCTACGGCGTAATTTCCGTCTTTTTCGGCAAAGTCCTTTACAACAAGAATTTCATTGCTGTTTTTCGGGTATCTGCCGACAGAAACGGTAACATTTCTCATATCAAACCAATTCCCGTCAACTATAAACACGCTTTCGGGCGTCTGTATTTTGTCATTTCCTCTCGGTGCGGTACTGCCGTAAAATGCCGAAAGGGATATTTCTTCTATATTTTTATCGCTTTTATAAATACCCCTATTGTTAATAAAATCCGTTTCCTTAAATTTTGCGTGCCAATTTCCGTCAACCGCAAGCGTTGTATTCTGAAAGAATTTTACAAATGAAATTGCACTTGTAAACACCGCCGTTACCATAGCAACAGAAACGATAATCGCAAGCACGGTCAAAACACTGCGTTTTTTGTGCGATTTAAGGTGTCTGAGAGTGAGAGTGTTAACAATATTCACTTATCTCACCTCATCTCTCAAAATCTTTCCGTCGTTTATTTCAATTACTCTGTCGGCGGAAAGGGCAATTCGCTCGTCGTGAGTGATGATAATTACCGTTTGCTTGTTTTCCTTATTAAACTGTCTTAAAAGCTTGATTATCTCCTTGCTGTTTTCGCTGTCAAGGTTGCCCGTCGGCTCGTCCGCAAGCAAAAGTGCCGGAGAGTTCAAAAGTGCTCTGCCGATCGACACCCTCTGCTGTTGACCGCCCGAAAGCTCATTCGGAAGATGCTTTAATCTGTTTTCAAGTCCCAACTTTTCAACAAGCATTTCTATCTGCTTTTGGTCGGGCTTTCTGCCGTCAAGCAAAAGCGGAAGTGTCAAATTTTCCTCAACCGTCAAAATCGGAATAAGGTTATAGAACTGATAGATAAGACCTATCTGCCTGCGGCGGAAAATCGCAAGAGCCGTTTCGTCAAGGTCGCTTATTTTTGTTCCGTTTATAATTACCTCGCCGCTTGTCGGGACATCAACTCCGCCGAGAATATGCAAAAGCGTTGACTTGCCCGAGCCCGACGGTCCTACAATGGCGATAAACTCGCCCTGCTCCACGCTGAAGGAAACATTGTCGAGAGCCTTGACAAGAGTATCGCCCTCGCCGTATGTTTTGCACAAATTTTTAGTTTCAAGAATTTTCATAGCACATCTGCTCCTTTCAACGCCTATATTATCCCGTCAACCTTACAATTAGGTTACAAAAACGGTTACAGTTTTGTCATATTATCGATTTGTAGAATTTTACGGTAAAAGTCGAGCCTTTTCCGACCTCGCTTTCAACCGTCACGGAGGCGTTCTGCTTTGAAAATATTTCCTTTGAAAGAGCAAGACCTATGCCCACACTGTCCGAAGATGAGTTCTTGCCGTGATAAAATCTGTCAAATATATGAGGTAAATCCTCTTTTTCAATTCCGCAGCCTGTATCGCTTATCTTAAACTCGGAATATATATTGGTATCTGTTGCGCTGACGGTAAGCCTGCCGCCCGATTGTGAATGTTCAATGCAATTTTTGATAATATTTTTTAATGCCTCTTCAGTCCAGTTCTTGTCTCCTGTAAAGTTAAACACCTTTACAGACTTTTCAATCTCTATCTCTTTAAGTTCCAAGCTCAAAAGGAACGGAGAAAGGCAATCGTTTACAATTTCAACCGACGAAAGCTCGGCTTTGCTAAATTCCACGGTGTCCGCATCGAGCTTTGAAAGCTTCAAGAGCGTAGCTGTCAGCCAATTCATCTTATCAACCTGCGTTTTTATTATATCGATAAATTCCGCACGCTTTTCGCTGTTTTCCTCTGTTTCGAGCAAGTCGGTCATAACAGTAATCGAGGTAAGCGGGGTTTTGAGCTGATGCGTTATGTCGGCAAGCGAATCGACAAGGAACAGCTTTTCCTTTTTCAATTCTTCGTTTGTGGTTTTGAGCTTTATAACAACCTTATAGATATTATTTTTGAGAATTGACAGCTCACCTTCGGTGTTGTCGCTGACATTGAGCGAAAAATCGCCCGAGCAGACAAGCGACAAATACCTGTTCAGCTCCTTGAGATAATCCATCTGCCTTTTCTTCCAAATGCAGAGAAGCGATATAATCACAGCCGACAACAGAAGGCAGATTAAGCTGCAAACGGGATCAATAAACGACATTCCGACACACGCAGCCGCCGACACCGAAACGCATACTATAATTATTTTTACGAAATCTGATTTTTTCATTTCATCAAGTACCCCATTCCACGAACTGTTTTTATATATTGCGGATCGTTCGGGTCGTTTTCGATTTTATCACGAAGCCTTTTAATATAAACGGTAAGCGTGTTATCATTCACGAAATCGCCGTCAACATCCCATATCTCCTCAAGCAGCTTGCGTCTTGTAAGCACCGTGCCTCGATTATTCACAAACGATAAAAGCAATCTGTATTCCATAGCGGTCAAAATTACCTCCTCGCCACGAAGCAGTACCCTCGCCTCTGCGGTATTCACGGACAGCTCGCCGATTTTTACAATTCCGTCTGCGTTGTCCTTTGAGTATCGTCGAAGCACGCTTTTCACTCTCGCAAGCAGTTCACGAACACGAAACGGCTTTGAAATATAGTCGTCCGCACCGAGCTCAAAGCCTGTAACAACGTTTATTTCATCATCATAGGCGGTCAAAAATATTACAGGTAAATCGCCCTTTGATTTTATGAGTGAGCAGACCTCATATCCGTTTCCGTCAGGCAGAGTCAAGTCAAGAATATAAAGGTCAAATTCTTCATTTTCAACTGTCTTTTTAGCCTCCGCAACGGTTTTGACAAGGGTTACCTCGTATTTTTCACTCTCAAGAGTGTATGAAAGACCGATACCGATTGCCTCGTCGTCCTCAAGCACAAAAATTCTCATAAAATCACCTCGAAGCTATTGTAACATAACAACAGTATAAATTCCATTACAGTTTTGTAAGAATATGAAATATAACTCCATAAATTTTCCGTATTTTCCATTATTTATTATGCGACATTTTCACTATTAATTGTTGAAAACACGGTAAGTTTGTGCTAAAATTGATAATTGAGAAAAAAGTTTGTCAAATTTTTAACATTCTTTTTCTCAAGCTGTTTTAACAACAAAATTCTAATTATAAAAGGGAGTCTTCGTATGTACAAAATCTTGCGAAAGAAAAGCTTAAATCCTACTGTTACGCAGATGGAAATTGAAGCTCCGTTAGTTGCCAAGAAGGCAAAGCCCGGTCAGTTTATCATCCTGCGTGTTGATGCCGACGGCGAGCGAATACCGTTGACCGTTGCAGGAACAAACGCCGAAGAAGGATCGGTTAAGATAATCTTCCAGATTGTCGGCGCAACGACCGAAAAATTAAATCACAAGCAGCAGGGCGAATTTTTACAGGACTTTGCAGGTCCTCTCGGCGTTCCGACAAAAACTCAGGGGATTAAAAAGGTCTGCATTATCGGCGGCGGCGTGGGTTGTGCAATTGCAATGCCCGTAGCTCAGGCTTTTCAAAAGCTCGGTGCCGACGTTACAAGCATAATCGGCTTTAGAAATAAAAACCTTGTTATATTAGAGGACGAATTCACCGCTTGCTCAAACAGAATGTTCCTTATGACCGACGATGGCTCATACGGCAGACACGGCAACGTTACCGTTCCGCTTAAAGAAATGCTCGAGGCAGGCGAAAAATTCGATATGATAATCGCAATAGGACCGCTTGTTATGATGAAGTTTGTAGTCCTTGCCGCAAAGCCGTTCGGCGTACCTGTTACCGTTTCAATGAACCCGATTATGATCGACGGTACGGGAATGTGCGGCGGCTGTCGTCTTACGCTTAATCAAGACGGAAAAAAGGTTACGAAATTTGCCTGTGTTGACGGTCCCGACTTTGACGGCTATGAGGTTGATTTTGACGAGGCTATATCAAGAGGCAGAATGTACGCAGATTTTGAACGTCACGCTTACGAAGAAACCTGCAATCTTTTCAAGAAAGCTTAACGGGGAGTGTTAATATGCCAGTATCACAGAAAAAACATGAAATGCCCACTCAGTCCCCTGAGATAAGAGCAAAAAATTTCAAAGAAGTCGCACTCGGATATTCCGAGGAGACGGCTGTCGCAGAGGCACAGAGATGCCTTAATTGTAAAAACAGACCGTGTGTCAGCGGTTGTCCCGTAAACGTTCACATTCCCGATTTTATTTCTAAAATCAAAGAGGGAGATTTTGAGGGTGCATACCGTGAAATATCGCTTTCATCAACACTTCCTGCTGTTTGCGGCAGAGTTTGTCCGCAGGAAACGCAGTGTGAGAGCAAATGCACGCTCGGTATTAAATTTGAGCCTGTCGGAATAGGCAGACTTGAACGCTTTGTTGCCGATTGGCACAATGAAAATCAGACTGCCGCACCCGATGCTCCTCAATCAAACGGACACCGTGTTGCAATTGTCGGCTCAGGTCCTTCAGGTCTTACCTGTGCAGGCGACCTTGCAAAAAAAGGCTACAAGGTTACAATTTTCGAAGCATTGCACACCGCAGGCGGAGTTCTTGTATACGGTATTCCCGAGTTCAGACTTCCGAAGTCAATCGTTGCAAAAGAGGTCGATACTCTTAAAGCTCTCGGCGTAGATATTGAAACAAACGTCGTTATCGGTAAAACTCTCACGGTTGACGAGCTGTTCGATATGGGCTATGAAGCTGTTTTCATAGGCTCGGGCGCAGGACTTCCCAACTTTATGGGTATCCCCGGTGAATCGTTAAAGGGCGTTTACTCGGCAAATGAATTCTTGACAAGAAGCAACCTTATGAAAGCATATAAAGACGATCCCGTTACCCCGATTATGAAGGGCGGAAAGGTCGCAATAATCGGCGGCGGTAACGTTGCAATGGATGCAGCAAGAACTGCTCTTCGTCTCGGTGCCGAAAAGGTGTATATCGTTTACCGCCGTTCTATGGAGGAACTTCCCGCAAGAAAAGAAGAGGTCGAGCACGCTATGGAGGAGGGAATTGATTTCCGTCTTCTCAACAATCCTGTTGAAATTCTCGGCTATAACGATCCCGACAATCCGAGAGATGAGAAAAACGGCTTTGTTACGGGTATGAAATGTATAAAAATGGAATTGGGAGAGCCTGACGCAAAGGGCAGAAGGCGTCCTATTCCGATTGAGGGCAGTGAATTTACCCTTGACGTCGATACGGTTGTCGTTTCAATCGGCACATCGCCCAATCCGCTTATCAAGAGCACCACAAAGGGACTTGAGGTCAACGAAAGAGGCGGAATTATCATAAACGAGGACGGTCTTACCACAAGAGACTGCGTTTACGCAGGCGGCGACGCTGTTACGGGTGCTGCTACCGTCATTTCGGCTATGGGTGCAGGAAAACACGCCGCAAAGGCGATTGACGAATATCTCAGCAAATAAACATTAAGGCTCGATGCCTTACATTGAAGAGGTGGCTTATGGAAAAGGAATTTGATTTCAGCGTTGTTGACGAAATTCTCTCACAGCACGAGAAAGCGGAGCTGTCAACAATATCTATTCTCCAGGATATTCAGGATTATTATCACTATTTGCCAAAGGAAGTTTTCCCCTATGTTGCAAAGGCAATCGGCGTGGGCGAGGCAAGGCTTTACGGAGTAGCTACCTTCTATGAAAACTTCTCGCTTGAACCAAAGGGAAAATATGTTATCCGCTGCTGTGACGGTACGGCTTGCCATGTAAGAGGCTCGCTTCCGATACTTGACCAGCTTCGCAAGACTCTTGGCTTAAGTGAAGAAAAAAAGACTACCGACGATTTGAATTTCACGGTCGAAACGGTTTCTTGTCTCGGTGCTTGCGGTCTTGCACCGGTTATCACGGTAAACGGCGTTGTTCATCCTGCCATGACGCCCGAAAAGGCATTGGACTTGCTTGATGAGCTTAAAGCAGAGCTTGAAAAGGAGGCTGAAGAATAATGGACAAACTTAATTCGAGAGCCGACCTTATTGCTCTGCGTGAGGAATGTGTCAAAGCATTTGAGGCAGAGGAAACAAAAATTCTTGTCTGCGGAGGTACGGGCTGCGTTGCAGGCGGTTCGCTTGACATTTACGCAAGACTTAAAGAATTGCTTGAAGAAAGAGGCATACCCGTTGAGGTCGAGCTGGCTCACGAGCCGCACGACGGAGTTGTCGGTATGAAAAAAAGCGGCTGCCACGGCTTCTGCGAGATGGGCCCGTTGGTACGCATTGAGCCGTCGGGCTGGCTTTACACAAAGGTCAAGCTTGACGACTGCGAAGAAATTGTCGAAAAGACGATTATAGGCGGAGAAAACATAGAAAGACTTGCATATAAGCAGGACGGCAAGGTTTATCAAAAGCAGGAGGAAATCCCCTTTTATAAAAAGCAAACACGAGTTGTGCTCGGCTCTTGCGGTCACATAAACGCAGGCTCTGTCCGTGAATATCTTGCTGTCGGCGGCTATAAAGCGTTTGAAAAATGCCTTTTTGATATACAGCCCGAAGATATAATCAAGGTTATTTCCGACTCAAATCTTCGAGGCAGAGGAGGCGGCGGCTTCCTTTGCGGTAAAAAATGGGCTTCCTGTGCCAAGCAAAAGGAAAATCCCAAATATATAGTTTGCAACGGCGACGAGGGCGACCCCGGTGCGTTTATGGACCGTTCCGTTATGGAGGGCGATCCGCACAAATTGCTTGAAGGCATGATGATTGCAGGTCTTGCAATCGGCTCATCCGACGGTTATATCTATGTTCGTGCCGAATATCCGCTTGCGGTCGAAAGACTTAAAATGGCTATTTCTCAGGCTGAAGATTGCGGTATTCTCGGCGACAACATTCTCGGAACAGGTAAATCGTTCCGTATACATATAAACAAGGGCGCAGGTGCGTTTGTCTGCGGCGAGGGCTCGGCTCTTACCGCTTCTATCGAGGGAAAAAGAGGTATGCCTCGTGTTAAGCCGCCGAGAACGGTTGAGCACGGACTTTTCGGCAAGCCCACTAACCTCAACAATGTTGAAACCTACGCAAATGTTCCTGAAATCATAAATAAGGGTGCAGATTGGTACAAATCAATAGGCCCGGAAAACAGCCCCGGCACAAAGGCGTTTGCGCTTACGGGTACAATTCAAAATACGGGACTTATCGAAGTTCCTATGGGTACAACGCTTCGTGAGGTCATCTTCGATATAGGCGGAGGTATGCGAGGCGGTACGAATTTCAAGGCCGTTCAAATCGGCGGTCCGTCGGGCGGTTGTCTTACGGAAAAGGAACTTGATATTCCGCTTGATTTTGACTCACTTAAAAAGGTCGGCGCAATGATAGGCTCGGGCGGACTTGTTGTTATGGACGACAAGACCTGTATGGTCGAGGTTGCACGCTTCTTTATGAACTTTACGCAAAACGAGTCGTGCGGCAAATGCGTTCCGTGCCGTGAGGGTACAAAGCGTATGCTTGAAATTCTTGAAAGAATTACTCAGGGCAAGGGCAAGGACGGCGATATTGAATTGCTTGAGGAACTTGCCGATACAATTTCCAACACCGCCCTTTGCGGACTCGGAAAAACTGCTCCCTCCCCCGTTATTTCAACAATTAAAAACTTCCGTGATGAATATGAGGCGCACGTTTATAAAAAGCGTTGCCCTGCCGGTGCGTGCAGTAAATTAAACATTTATGTTATTGACCCCGAGCGTTGCAGAGGCTGCTCAAAATGTGCGAGAAACTGTCCTGTCGGTGCTATCAGCGGTCAGGTAAGATCGCCTTATGTTATCGATCAGGATAAATGTATCAAGTGCGGAGCATGTATGAGCAACTGCGCATTTTCAGCTATAAGGAGGGAAGAATGATGCTTCTTGAAAATATGATGGAAATTGACGGTATTCCCGTTAAAATCGAGGGCGAGCGAAACCTCCTTGAAGTAATCAGCAAAACAGGAATTAAGCTTCCCGTTTTCTGCTACCATTCCGACCTTTCAATTTACGGTGCTTGCCGTATGTGTATGGTTGAGGATGAAAACGGCAGAATGATGGCGTCCTGCTCAACCGTTCCGAAGGCGGGAATGAAAATAAAGACAAATACGGGCAGACTTCGCAAGTACCGCAAGAGCATACTTGAGCTTTTGCTTGCAAGCCATTGCAGAGATTGTACAACCTGTGAGAACAGCGGAAAATGTCGCTTGCAGGAGCTTGCGGTTCAATTCGGTATTACCAATGTCCGTTTTCCGAATGACAAAACAGCGCCCGAAAGAGACGAGTCATCTTACAGCATTGTCAGAGATTCAAGCAAATGTATTCTCTGCGGCGACTGTGTTCGTGAATGTAACGAAATTCAGCACGTCGGAGCTATCGACTTTGCATACAGAGGCTCAAGTGCTACAATCAGCACCGCCTTTAACAAACCGCTTGCGGAGTCACTCTGCGTAAACTGCGGTCAGTGTGCGGCTGCTTGCCCGACGGGTGCGATTATCGTTAAAGACGACACTCAAAAGGTTTGGGATAAAATTGACGATCCCGAGGTTTTTGTAACCTGCGAGATTGCCCCTGCCGTTCGTGTCGGTATCGGCGAGGAATTAGGCTTGGACGACGGCGAATACGCAATGAACAGAATTATTGCTGCACTTCACCGTATGGGCGTCGATAAAGTTTATGACACGGTAACAGGTGCAGACCTTACGGTTATTGAGGAAACAAGAGAGTTTATAGACCGTCTTGAAAACGGCGGTCCGCTCCCGCTGTTTACCTCCTGCTGTCCTGCTTGGGTGTCATTTGTCGAGAAAAAATACCCCGAATTTCTCCCCAACGTATCGACCTGCCGTTCGCCTATGAGTATGTTCTCGGCGGTTATTAAGGAGTATTACAAGGATAAGCTTCCCGAGGGTAAGACAAAACATTATCACTTTGCGCTTATGCCCTGTACAGCTAAAAAGAGCGAGGCAAAGCGCCCCGAGTTTGACGGCTGTACCGATGATGTAATCACAACGCAAGAGCTTATCGGTATGATTAAAAAATCGGGAATTATGTTCAACGAGCTTGAGCCCGAAGCGGTTGACCTGCCGTTTGGCGAAATGTCGGGTGCAGGCGTGATTTTCGGCGTTACAGGCGGCGTAACAGAAGCGGTTTTGCGCTATGTTGCAGGCGACAACTCAAAAACAACGCTTATGCAGATTGAATACACGGGTATCAGAGGACTTGAGGCGGTCAAGGTGGCTGAAATTCCCTACGGCGACAGAAAGCTTAAAATTGCCGTTACCTCGGGACTTGCAAACGCAAGAAAGATAATCAAGGGTATTCAAAGAGGCGAGCTTCATTATGACCTTGTTGAGGTTATGGCTTGCCGTGGCGGCTGTATATCGGGTGCGGGTCAACCGTATATCTCGCACAGACACCGTATCAAGCGTGCGGACGGACTTTACCGTTCGGACAAGAGCAGCGTTGTTAAATGTTCACAGGATAACAGACTCCTTGATGAGCTTTACGAGGGTGTTCTCAACGGTAGGACGCATGAGCTTCTCCACATTGATTATGTAAAGAAAGATAAATAAAAGCATTAAAAGTCAAAAAGCACACTTCAAACGAAGTGTGCTTTTGTTGTTATCGGCAAATATTTTGCACGGATTAAAATATCATCATAGGACAGGGCAAACGCCCGTGTCCGAAATCCGCAAAAATTGATAACGACAGTGAGCCGCCGTGGGAATTGACGTATTTATAATAACTTTCAGTATATAACAAATGGAAAATTTAGCACAAACACAGGCTCCCTCGTCAGAGGGAGCCTTGTTTTATCAAAACTGAAAATATATACGACCGTAGGGACAGCCCTTGCGGCTGTCCGTAAATGTAATTATACATCAAATTTGCTGCGGACAGGGGCGAGCCCTGTCCCTACGGGTTGTGGGTGTATTTTAATGTGATTTAAGCCGTTAGATTATTGTTGATACATGATAATTTACGACAAATATGGCGTTGAAAAATTTCGCACAACCGTAGGGGCGACCTGCGGTCGCCCGTCAATTCATAGCAAATTAAAAACGGGCGAACACAGTTCGCCCCTACGGTATAATATAAAAATATAATTACTTGTAACCGTTAATTTGTTGTAATTTAACGACAAGCGCAAGCTGTATAGTGTAATAAGATAGTATACAGTTTTGAAAATAAGCGGACAGGAAACTGTCCGCTTAAATTTATTTTTCGATATTCAGTTTTAGGATTACTCGTCCTTGCCGCAGCAATGCTTATATTTTTTACCGCTTCCACACGGGCAGGGATCGTTTCTGCCTATCTTCTTTTCCTTTTTAACGGGGCGTTTCTTTTCGCTTCCGTCGGTAGCACCGCTTGTACCCGTAATCTTTGCCTGCTCCTCACGCTTTACTTCCTCGTTTGTACGAAGAATAACCGTAAGAATACCCGTTACAGTACCCTCGCAGATAGCCGCACTCATCTCGTCAAACATATCAAAACTCTCAAGTCTAAACGCAACAACGGGATCCTGCTGACCGTAAGAACGAAGGTAAATTCCGCCCTTCAAGTCCTCCATCTCGTCAATATGATCCATCCATCTGCGGTCAACGTTTGCAAGAAGAATCTTTCTTTCAAGCTCTGCCATAATTTCAGCGCCGTATTTCTCCTTACGCTCGTCAAATCTCTTGTGAGCGCAATCAAGGAACAGCTTTTTGAAATCATCTGCGGTGCTAAGGCCTGTTTCGTCTTTACCGTCAAGCACCCACGCAAGCTTTGTGAGCATTCCCTGAACGTTCCACTCCTCTTTCGGCAATGCCGACGGGCAGTAGAAGTCAACCTGCTGATTGAAATAGTCGTCAATCATCTTGGTAATTGTAGCGTCAAGGTCAACACCGTCAAGAATTTGATTTCTCTGACCGTAAATAACCTCTCTCTGCTTGTTCATAACATCGTCGAAGTTAAGAACCTGACGTCTTGCGGCAAAGTTGTTGCCCTCAACCTTCTTTTGAGCACCCTCGATAAGATTTGTAAGCATCTTGGTTTCAAGCGGCATATCGTCATCAACGTTAAACGTGTCAAGAATCATATAAAATCTGTCGCCTGCAAAGAGTCTTAAAAGCTCATCCTCAGCCGAAAGATAGAAGCGGCTCTTACCCGGGTCACCCTGACGTCCCGCACGACCTCTCAACTGGTTGTCGATACGGCGTGACTCATGTCTTTCCGTGCCGATAATATAAAGACCGCCTGCCTCACGAACCTTTTTAGCCTCTTCGGAAATTTCTTCCTTATGCTTCTGCTCAAGTTCGTGGAAAACCCGTCTCGCCTCGATAATATCCTCATTATCCGTTTCTGCATAGCCCGTTGCCTCTGCGATAAGCTCCTCTGTGAAACCTTTTTTACGCATTTCGGACTTCGCCATAAACTCGGGGTTACCGCCGAGGATAATATCTGTGCCTCGTCCTGCCATATTTGTAGCGATTGTAACTGCGCCGTACTTACCTGCCTGAGCGACGATTTCAGCCTCTTTGTCGTGATACTTCGCATTGAGGACCTCGTGCTTAATACCTCTCTTTTTAAGAGCCTTTGAAAGCAATTCGCTCTTTTCAATGTTTACTGTACCTACAAGCACAGGCTGACCCTTTGCATTAGCTTCAAGGATTTGCTCAATTATCGCATTGAACTTTGCCTGCTCCGTCTTATAAAGCAAGTCGTTCTGATCATCTCTTATCATCGGCTTATTGGTTGGAATTGCGATAACATCAAGTCCGTAAATCTCTTGGAACTCGGTGCTCTCGGTCATTGCCGTACCCGTCATACCCGAAAGCTTGTCATAAAGGCGGAAATAATTTTGGAAGGTGATTGTAGCAAGAGTTTTTGACTCCCTCTCGACCTTAACACCCTCTTTTGCCTCAATAGCCTGGTGAAGTCCGTCGGAATAACGTCTGCCGAGCATAATTCTGCCCGTAAATTCATCAACGATAAGAACTTCGCCGTCTTTGACAACATAATCGACATCACGCTTCATGACGCCGTGTGCACGGATAGCCTGATCGATATGGTGCTGAATGGTAATATTCTCTGCATCCATAAGGTTTTCAAGGTTAAAGAAGCGTTCTGCCTTTTCAATACCGCTCTTTGTAAGAGTTGCGCTCTTTGCCTTTTCGTCAACAACATAGTCGCCGTCTGCATTGGCAAGCTCTTCCTCGGCGTTCATCTTTGTGTCAAGCTCTTTAACTGTAATCTTGCGAAGTGTTTTAACAAAATTATCGGCAATTTTATAAAGGTCGGTTGACTTGTCGCCTGCACCCGAAATGATAAGCGGAGTTCTCGCCTCATCGATAAGAATTGAGTCAACCTCATCGACAATCGCAAAATTATGGCCACGCTGAACTCTCTGCTCTGCGTAAATAACCATATTGTCACGAAGATAGTCAAAGCCCATCTCGTTGTTTGTGCCGTAGGTTATGTCGGCATTGTAAGCCTCACGTCTCTGCTCGTTGTCAAGTTCGTGAACAATAAGGCCTACGGAAAGTCCCAAAAATCTGAAAACCTTTCCCATCCACTCGGAGTCACGGCGTGCAAGGTAATCGTTTACGGTTACAATGTGAACTCCCTTTCCCGAAAGCGCATTAAGATAGGCAGGAAGCGTTGCAACAAGAGTTTTACCCTCACCTGTTTTCATCTCGGCAATTCTGCCTTGATGAAGGATAATTCCGCCGATTATCTGCACGGGGAAATGTTTCATATTAAGCACACGCCAAGAAGCCTCACGGCAGGTAGCAAATGCTTCGGGCAAAATATCGTCAAGCGTTTCACCGTCTGCAAGTCTTTTTTTGAACTCATCGGTCTTTGCCTTGAGTTGCTCGTCTGAAAGACGGCTGTATTCTTCCTCGTAAGCGAGGACTTTTTTCTGTATCGGCATTACTCTTTTTACTTCTTTTGAAGAGTAGTCGCCGAAAATTTTTTTAAGTAAGGACATAGTCTTTTCCTTTCGCTACATAATTATACAGATATATTATATAACATAAATACTTGTAAATCTACTGTTTTTTGTAAAAAACAGGCTGTAAAAATACAAGTTTTTACAGCCTGTTAATTTATTTTTCGGTATTTTCGCCGTCAACGGCTTCCGAAGCTTCATTATTTTCGGAAGTTTCGGGTACAACTGCCTCGTCTGACTTTACTTCTGATTCAGGTTTTGCATCAGAATTCGTTTCAGCCTCGGGCTTTGACTCGTCCTTGTCCTCGTCAGCAAATAAAGGCTCAAGCTCTTCGCCGTTCATTATGCGCTTAAACTCGTCGCCCGTAAGCTTTTCACGCTTAACAAGTTCAAGTGCCACAGCATGAAGCTTGTCGATATGCTCTGTAAGAATATCCTCAGTCTGCTTGTAAGCATTGAGAATAATTTTCTCTACCTCGTCGTCAATCTGCGAAGCAACAGCCTCTGAATAGTTCCTCATATGGTTATAGTCTTTGCCGAGGAACACCTCGTCATTGTTCTGACCGAAAGCGATAGGTCCGAGCTTTTCACTCATACCGTAGCGTGTAACCATTTTTCTTGCCTGCTCCGACGCTCTTTCAATATCGTTCGAAGCACCGGTTGAAATGTCGTTGAAAATAATTTTTTCCGCAACACGTCCGCCGAGAAGTCCGACAATATCATCAAGCATTTTTGATTTCATAAGGTGCATTTCATCATGTTCGGGCTGATACATAGTAAATCCGCCTGCCATACCTCTCGGTACGATTGAAATGTGGGTAACGGGGTCTTCATGCTCAAGATAGAACGAAGTAACCGCATGACCTGCCTCATGATAAGCAGTGATTTTCTTATCCCTTTCGGAAATTTTATGAGACTTCTTCTCTGTGCCGACAACGACCTTCATTGTCGCCTCTTCAATTTCCTTCATTGTGATTGCCTTTAATTTTCTTCTTGCCGCAAGCAAAGCCGCTTCGTTAAGAAGATTTTCAAGATCGGCACCCGTAAAGCCGACCGTTGCACCTGCAATATTGCGAAGGTTAACATCGGGACCAAGGGGTTTCTTCCTTGCGTGAACCTTGAGGATTTCCTCTCTGCCCTTTAAGTCGGGATAGTTTACCGTAACCTGTCTGTCAAATCTGCCCGGTCTTAAAAGAGCCGGATCAAGAATGTCGGGACGGTTAGTCGCCGCAATTACGATAACGCCCTCGTTAGGTCCGAAGCCGTCCATCTCAACAAGCAGCTGGTTAAGAGTCTGTTCTCTCTCGTCATGTCCGCCGCCCATTCCTGCGCCTCTGTGTCTGCCGACTGCATCAATCTCATCAATAAAGATAATTGACGGTGCATTTTTCTTTGCCTCTGCGAAAAGGTCTCTGACACGGGAAGCACCGACGCCGACATACATCTCAACGAAATCGGAGCCTGAAATTGAGAAGAACGGTGCGCCTGCCTCGCCTGCAACCGCACGGGCAAGCAAGGTTTTACCTGTACCGGGAGGGCCCACCAAAAGCACACCCTTAGGTATTCTTGCGCCGAGAGCACTAAAGTCCTTTGGTGCTTTGAGGAATTCAACAATTTCCTCAAGCTCTTCCTTTTCCTCGTCCGCACCTGCAACATCAGCAAATGTGGTTTTATTCTTATCGTCGTTTTTCTTATATCTTGCCTTGCCGAAGGACATAGCCCTGTTGTTTTCGTTCTGAACGCTCTGATTCATTCGCTTGAACATAAAGAACATTACGCCTGCAAGCAAGAGTATCATAACAACCGTCGGCAAAAGGCTTACCCACCAAGAGTTTGCCGTACCCGAAGCATAGTCCATTTTAATTTGGTTGTCGGGATTTTCTTTGTTGTACTCGACTACGTCGTCGTGAATATCATCGACAAAAAGGCTGACATTCGGAACGGTATATCTGTAAACAGTTTCATCGTCCTTTAATTTGTATTCGAGCGCACCGCTTGACAAATTGAGCTTATATTCCGTAACCGCATGGGTTTCAAACTTATTGACAACCTCATAGTACTCGGTTTTCTTCTTGCTCTGCGGTCCGACCGCCGAGTAAGTAGCAATTACAAGCACAAGTGCCAGCGGAATTACAATATAGGGAATAATCGCTTTCCAGTTCGTTTTTTTCAATGGATTTTCTCTCCTTTAATTGTTCTCATAAACGCTGGGTTTGAGAATACCTACATAAGGTAAATTTCTGTATTTTTCCGCATAGTCAAGACCGTAGCCTACAACAAATGCGTCGGGAATTGTAGCACCCGAATAATCGGCTTTAAGGTCAACGGCTCTTCTCTCGGGTTTGTCGAGAAGAGTGCAAATCTTAATGCTCGACGGATTTCTTCTTGAAAGAATATCTATAAGATAATGAAGCGTTTTGCCGCTGTCAAGAATATCCTCGACAATAAGCAAATCGGAGCCCTCGATAACGTTTGTGTCAAGGTCCTTTATGATTTTAACAACACCCGAGGACGAGGTTGAATTGCCGTAGCTTGATACCGACATAAAATCGATACAGCACGGAAGCTTAATCTCTCTCATAAGGTCGCCCATAAACACAACCGAACCTTTAAGAACGCTTACCAAAAGAAGCTTTTTACCCTGATAATCCTCTGTTATACGCTCTCCGAGATTTTTAACGATTTCCTTTAACTGCTCCTGCGAAAGAAGCACCTGTTCAATATCATTCTCCATAATGTTTTTGTTATCCATTTTACCCCTACTCCTGACTTATGTTTAATTTTATTGCTTTTTTAGTGTCCGCACCTATGCGAAATTTTTTATTTGTTCCGTATCCACGAAGCCACACAACCTCTCCGTCGCTGTCAAGAATAATCATTTTGTTTCTGACCTCGGGCGGAATTTTGTCCTCATTAAAAAGTTTTTTGATGGTTTTTGTAACTCTGCGCTTTGAAAAGGTAAATTTATCTCCGTCTTTTCTGCTGCGTAAAATCAATGTATTGGATATTTTATCACAATCAATGAGATTATCCAACATATCTTTATTAAGATTTTGTAAATCTTTTGTGTCGTACTCCTCAATATTTATTTCACAAAACGGTAAATTTACTTTTTTGTCGTCAAGTGAAAAATCGACCGAAAACTGCTCTGCCTGTTCGGGTTTTTTGAAAATTTTCCCGTCTCTGCTGACAATTTCCGTCGCCGAAGCCGTAACAAGAGTTTTTCCGCTTCCGACAAATCGGAGAAAATCGTCAATATGCTTTGATTCGACCTCGCCGTGCGACAATTCGCTCAAAAATCTTCCTGCAATGCGTTTTTTCAGAAAAATATCCAATGCCGAAAATTCAGACTCGTAAAGCACCGAGTCTTTAACGCACAGATCGTATTTTTCATTCTCAATGCTCTCCAAAAATGCCTCTTGCTCTCTCATTCTCGAAGCAAAGCTCGAGAGTGCTCCGACGGCATTTTGGTTTATCTCACACAAGGTCGGCAACACCTTAATTCTTATCTTGTTGCGTGAATACTCACATTCAAGATTGGTGCTGTCCGTAACATATTGAAGATTGTTTTCCTGACAATACTTTTCAATGCTTTCCCTGTCCGTTTCGATAAGCGGTCTTATAATGTTATCTCTCACGGGCGGAATACCGCAAGCTCCTTTTGAGCCTGCGCCACGCACCAGGTTTAACAAAAGCGTTTCTGCGTTGTCATTAAGATTATGCGCCGTGGCAATTTTACCTTTTTCACCTGCAAGAGAACGAAAAAAATCGTACCTTACAATTCGTCCGCACTCTTCCTCGCCTATTCCCTGCTGTTTTGAAAGTTTGGGAATATCGGCGTGTAAAATTTCAAGCGGAACATTTAATTTCTCGCAAAGTCTTTTACAGCTTTCCTCATCTCTCTGCGCCTCCGCACCCCGTATGCCGTGATTTATATGTGCGGCGACAAGCGAAAATCCGTATTCGGCTTTAAGAGAATTAAGCACACTCAAAAGACAAACAGAGTCTGCACCGCCCGAAAGTCCGACAACAATTCTGTCGCAATTTTCAAGCATATTGTACTTTTTGATTGCCGAAAGCACATCTTCCTTATTCATTCCTTACAGTCTCCAAAGATGAGAATAAAGTAAATTCCTTTGTCCAGTTAAGGTCAACGTCGCCCGTTGAGCCGTGTCGGTTTTTAACAACAAGCACCTGTGCCTTGTTGTCCATTGCGGCATTCAATTCAGCCGCCTTATCGTCGTCCTTACCGTCGCTCTCATAGTAGCCCTCACGGTAAAGCATAAGAATAATATCTGCGTCCTGCTCGATAGAACCCGATTCACGCAAGTCCGACATCTGCGGACGGTGAGCCTTACCTCTTGCGTCGGTAGAACGGTTAAGCTGGGAACAAGTTACAACCGGAATGTGCAAATCCTTTGCCATAAGTTTGAGATTTCTTGTGATTTCCGAAACCTCCTGAACACGGCTGTCTGTCTTTTTAGTACCCGACATAAGCTGAAGGTAGTCAATAATTATACAATCGACATCCTTCATTCGTCTTACTCTTGATTTCATCTCATTTACGGTAATGGTCGAGGTATCGTCAAAATACAGCTCTGCGTCATTGAGCGCATAAGCCGCTTCGCCTATTCTGTTCCATTCCTCGGGCGAAATTTCGCCTGTTCTGAACTTGCTCGACTCAACTCTCGCCTCGGTCGCAAGTATTCTCTGTGCAAGCTGCTCCTTCGACATCTCCAAGGAGAAGAAAACAACTTTTTTTCTGCCCGTTACAGCCATATTCCTTGCAACGTTGAGTGCGAAACTCGTTTTACCCATAGCGGGGCGGGCACCGATAAGAATAAGGTCGGATTTGTTAAAGCCCGTAGTGTATTTATCAAGCATACCGAAGCCCGTTGAAATACCGAGATATTTTTCCCTGTCGGGCGAGGTCTTTTTACGCAAGTCCTCATATACCTCGTTATAGATAATATCGCTTATCTTTGTAGGTCCGACAGTCGTTCTGCCCTGCCTTATATCGTAAATTTTCTGTTCTGCGCTGTTAAGAATTTGGTCTGCCGAAGCCTCCGCCGCCGCAGCGTCATTTGCAATCTCCTTTGCGGTGTTCAAAAGCGTGCGAAGAACATATTTTTCCTTTACGATTTTCGCATAAGCGACAACGTTTGCCGTTGACGGTACAATCTGCGCCAACTGTGCAAGATAATTCTTACCGCCTGCGTCATCATAAATTCCCTTGCTTTTAAGCTCCTCCAAAACAAGAAGTGCGTCAAATTTCTGTCCTATCGCATCAAGATTTATGATAATCGAAAAAATCTCACGGTGCTGCGGAATATAGAAATGCTCCGGCTTCGTAATGTCCGCAATACTCAAAAGACAGTCAGGGTCCATAAGCAAACTGCCTAAAACCGCCTGCTCCGCCTCCAAGCTATACGGCTCGTTGTTTTGGTCAAATAAAATGTTATCCATCATTTCCACCCGTAAAATTATTCGCCGACTTCTATGGAAATTTCAGCGCTTATGTTCTGATAAAGCTTAACCTCTGCCGAATATGTTCCGAAGTTTTTAATATCAGCCATTGATATTTTTCTCTTGTCAACATCAACACCGAGTTGCTTTTTGATTTCTGTTGCAACATCTTTTGAGGTGATTGAACCGAAAAGCTTGCCGTTCTGACCTACCTTCGCCTTGAGCTTAACCGTCTTTGAGTCAAGCTTTGATTTTGCTTCTTTTGCGTTTGCGATTTCAACTTCAAGCTTATGCTGCTTTGAAGCCTCGCTGTTTTTATATTCCGTCATTGCCTGAGCATTCGCCTCTACCGCAAGATTTTTCGGAAAAAGAAAATTCCTTGCGTAGCCGTCCGAAGCCTTGACCTTTTCTCCTTTTTTACCGAGTCCCTTGACATCAGCCTTCAAAATTACTTCCATTGTTCTGCCTCCGTTTATTTATTATTTGCGAAATATTCGTCTAATTTTCTTTCAAGCTCAAGCCTTACCTGTTCTATATCCGCACCCTCAAGCTGACACGCCGCCATTGTCATATGGCCGCCGCCCGAAAACGCTTCCATTATAAGTCGTACGTTTACCTCTCCGTTTGAGCGTGCCGAAATATTAACTGTATTATCGGTTTCAAACAGCACAAACGACGCCACAACATCGCTTACCATTAAAAGCTCATCCGCCGCCTGTGAACAAATAATTCTTATGTTATCGCTTTTAACCTTTGCCACAGAAATTGCGCAATTTTCATATTCGTATGCCGCAACGACAATTTTGCCCTTGAGCTTTTTATTTTTCAGCGAGTTGTTGAAAAATTGCTTGACCGCCGCAATATCCGCACCCGAAGAGCGAAGATACGCCGCACATTCAAACGTCAGCGGAGTGGTTCTGAGCATAAAATCTCTTGTGTCGAGCATTATTCCCGAAAGCAAAGCGTTTGCATAGACGGGCGTAAGATTTATCTTTTCATTACAATAGATAAGCTGCGTTACCATCTCGCTTGCCGAGGAAGCACTTGAATCCTGATAAAACACATGAGCGTCCTCAACACAGTCGCTTGATTTCTCGTGATGGTCTATAACAATTACGTCTCTTACGCTTTCGTAAATCTCACGGCTCTCAAAAAACGGCGCTCTGTGAGTATCGACAATTATAAGCAATGTATTTGATTTTACAAGCTTCTTGCCCTCTTCAACGCTAACAAGCTCGCCGCCCAAATCATTCTTTTTAAGATGATTTACCAAAAGGGTCGCAAGGCTTGTTTTGACTGAAATGACGATTTTTGCACTCTTTCCGAGATCCTTGCAAAATTTCAACATTCCCACCGCAGCACCCAGAGAGTCACTGTCCGAATACTTGTGACCCATTATAAGCACATTTGAGGAATGGAGAATCGCCTTTTCAATCGCCGCACTTATGGGCTGTGCACGTTCGACATCGAAATTCAAGCTTACACCTCCATAATAATAGGCAAAACCATAGGACTGCGCCTTGTGGTCTGATAAATATGCTTTGAAACCGCATCACGAAGTCTGTTTTTTATCGTTCCGTGATCGGTAATTCTGTCATACATACAATCAGCAACAACGTCCTCGCAAAGCCGTCTTGTCTGATCAAGCATTTGCTCGGACTCTCTGACATATACGAAGCCTCTTGTTATAACCTCAGGACCCGATACAACGTCGCCCGTTGTTCCGTCCATTGACAATACAATTATAACAATTCCGTCCTCTGCAAGCTTTGTTCTGTCCCTCAAAACAACGCTTCCGACATCGCCGACGCCCGTTCCGTCAACAAAGACCATACCCGAGGTAACTTCGCCCGAAACCTTGATTGCTTTCTCCGAAACCTCGATAGTCTTACCGTTATCGGCTATGATTATGTTGCTCGGCTCAATTCCCATTGAACTTGCCAATGAAGCATGCTTTCTCAGATGCTTCTGCTCTCCGTGAACGGGAATGAAATATTTAGGCTTTGTAAGGCTCATCATAATTTTAAGTTCTTCCTGACAAGCATGTCCCGAAACGTGAACCTCGTACATTCTCTCATATACGACCTCTGCACCCTGCTTCAAAAGCTCATCGACAACCTTGCCGACCATTTTCTCATTACCGGGGATAGGCGTTGCCGAGATGATTACATAGTCGTTAGGTCCTATATCAACCTTTCTGTGCTCGGAAAATGCCATTCTGTAAAGAGCCGACATAGGCTCGCCCTGGCTACCCGTTGTAACAACTACCATTTTATCCGATGGGTATCTGTTTATCTGATCAATGCCGACAAGTATGCCGTCGGGGATTTTTATATATCCGAGCTCTGCGGCAATGGTGACAACGTTTTCAAGGCTTCTGCCCGAAAGTGCAACCTTTCTGCCGAGCTTTTCCGCAGTATCGATGATCTGCTGTACTCTGTGAATATTTGAGGCAAAGGTCGCAACGATAAGACGTTTACCGTTTGCCTTTGCAAAAAGAGTTCCGAAGGTTTCGCCGACCTTGCTTTCGGACTCCGTAAAGCCGGGCTTTGCAGCATTCGTCGAATCCGACAAAAGACACAAAACACCCTCGTTTCCGAGTTCTCCGAGCCTCGGCAGGTCAATTACGCCGCCGTCGATAGGTGTTGTATCAATCTTAAAGTCGCCCGTCTGAATTACCACGCCGGCAGGCGATTTGATTGCAAGTGCAACAGCGTCGGGAATTGAGTGGTTAACGTGAATAAGCTCAACCTCAAAACAGCCGAGATTTACCTTGTCGCCGGGATTTACGACATTTAATTTAGCCTTATCAAGAAGTTTATGTTCCTTTAGCTTGCCCTCAATAAGTCCTATCGTCAGGCGTGTAGAATAAACGGGAATGTTCATCTCCTTGAGAAGATATGCAAGTCCGCCGATATGATCCTCGTGTCCGTGAGTTATAAAAATACCCTTTATCTTATCGGCATTCTGCACCGCATATGTGAAATCGGGAATTACAAGGTCAACGCCGAGCATATCAGGGTCGGGGAATGCAAGTCCGCAATCAACAAGTATCATATCGCCCTGACATTCATAGAGCGTCATATTCTTGCCGACCTCGTTAAGTCCGCCGAGGAAGGTAATATTTATCGGTATATTGTTCTTCTTCGTTCTCTTTTTTCCTTTTTGATTTTGAGAGGGCTTTCTTGTGTAATTCTTGCCCTTACTCTGTGTTTTTTGAGTTGTTTTCTTCTTGCCGTCCGAATTTCTCGGATAGCTTTTTTTGCCCTGCGCCGCAACTGTATCCGAGGCTTTACGCTTCGTTTTATTCTGCGGAGCTTTTGGCTTGTTTTCATTCTTTTTTAAGTTTGCCATTTGTAATCTCCTGTACTTTTTACAAATTAAAATATATAATTACGATGTTTTTTAGGACATACTTATAGATTATAATATAATACTATTATTTGCCGTTTGTGTCAATGCTTTGGTTGATAAAACGCTCCATGGTAATATCGCAAATTTCCTTTGAAATTTCATAATTTGCGGCTTCCGACATAATGTGAATTTTATTGCCCGTCCTCGACGGTGTAACTGTCGCCCTACCCTTTGGATAATCCAAAATCGCAACGCCGTTTTTGATAATAATTCCGTTCTTTTCGCACTCACGGCTAAAGTTTGAAGCGTCAAACGGACTATCCGTTGTTTTTCTTGAAACGTAAAAATCGGGAAGCTCGCTTGATAGTTTTGCAACGCTTTTTCCTGTGTCGCATATCGTCCAAAGAAGTTTTATTGCCGCAAAAAGTCCGTCGGTTAAAAATGTGCAATTATCAACCACCCGTTGAATATCGGCAGGCATTTCCGTATCAAAAAGAGAATATCTGTACACCTTTGCGCCCTCATTTTCGGCAATTTCCGACAAGGCAAACGGCGAATTAAACGGTACTGCAATATCGTTGCCGCCTTGAGCCTCATGCTTTACCAAAATCGCAGAAATTCTGTCAAAGCTCAGCCAACCGCAATCCCTGTGGAAAACAGAAAGCGATTTTCCGTCGTTGTTGATTTTCAAGGTCATTTCATCGCCCTGACGACATTCAAGGCGGTAAAGACAGTCCTCCATAAGCGAGGATATTTTGTCGTTTCGACATTTTACAAAGCAGGATATATTTTTAAGTTCTCCCCGTGCCTGTCGCAAAAGCTGCCTTAAATACATCATACCCACGCCGTGCATTTCGGAAATTTCTCCGCAGAAAGCAGGCTTATCCTCAAGAAATTTACTGTTATTCATAATGCTTTCAATCTCGTTTTGAGCGTTTATTGAAACCGGCAATCCGTTTTTTCCGCAAATTCTTATGATCGTTTGCGCATTTTTTCGGCTTATAAAAATTCCCGAGTCCAACGAGCAAAATTTGACAAGATATTGAAATTGTGCGTAGAAGCTCTCTCCGAAATCCCACACTCTGCTCGATGCTGACGAAAGTGCGCCCATAATCGAATATGCCGCCGATTTTGCGGCTCTGCTGCCGTCTGTTGCAACGCCTGTTTTTTTACCTATACCACTCAATCCAACGGCTGTACCGATAGCCGAAATATCATTTGTGTAAAGCTTGTCATCTTTACATATAAAGCTGCTGTTATCAAAATCCGTCATAGCTTTTCCCCCTGTTTTCATATAGTTTTTACTATATTGTTGACTGTATGACCCTTTTATAATCTTTACCTGTTGTAAAACGGGGAAAACAATGATAGAATTACAGATATATTTTATAAAAAAGCGTGTACTGTTTTTGAAACGTACCGCATTTGATTTTGAGGTGTAAAAATGAGTCCTAAGCCTTTTGTCGAAATGTTTACAGACGGAGCCTGCTCGGGCAATCCCGGTCCCGGCGGTTGGGGTACTGTTTTAAGATGCAACGGAAAAGAAAAGGAGCTGTCGGGCGGCGAAGCGCAAACGACCAACAACCGTATGGAGCTGACAGCCGTTATTGAAGGTTTGAAAGCACTTAAACGTCCCTGTGATGTTAAGCTCACAACCGACTCCAAATATGTCGGCGATGCGATAAAGCTCGGCTGGGCTAAATCTTGGAAAGCTAACGGCTGGAAAAAGAGCGACAAAAAGCCTGCTCTCAATGCCGATCTTTGGGAAGAGCTGTTAACACTGCTTGATATTCACAACGTCGAAATTGTTTGGGTAAAAGGGCACGCAGGTCATCCCGAAAACGAACGCTGCGACACGCTCGCCGTGATACAATCTAAAAAATTTCAATAATATTGCGTTAACGCACAAATTTTTATTGATTTTATTGGTTTTTATGTGCTAAAATACTATTATATTCGTTTGCGTGTCAGACATAATGTTAGGATGTGATTTTTTGGCAACCTCTGAAGTTATTGAAACAACCGAAACCGAGCTTGAGAACGAAGTCGAAAAAGAAATTGAAAAAGCCTCGGCAGGTAACAGAAGGTACCTCAAGCCGAGCGAAATAGTAGCTTTTCTTTTAACAACCTTCGGTCAGAAAAACCTGAGCCAATTCGTTGACTCGTACAGGCAATTCTTTATGATAAGCTTCTTGGGCATATCGGGTAAGGCGTACGGACTTATTGTTTTCTTCGAGTCCATATATGATGCGCTTGATGACTCACTCTCGGGTCTTATCATTGACAGAACAAGAACACGTTGGGGCAGACTTCGCCCTTATATGATTATTACCGTTCCCATTTGGGCAATTTCGACAATGATGTTGTTTACTACGCCCTCTTTCCTTGGGGGACAGACACAAAAAATCGTATGGGCTATAATCTCCATTTTCGCATATAACCTCGGAATGTCCTACTTCGGTGCGTGGAACATTCTGCTTTACAATATCACTCCGAACATTAAAGAGCGTGACAACCTTATTGCAACCTCAAAATTCTTTGAGCTTTTCGGTGTATGGGTTCCCTCGCTTCTCCCTGTATTTATCTCACTTACTAAAGGCAAAGTAGGTATGCAGAGCATCTACACCTCCTTTGCGATTGTAATGGTCGCTATCGCTTCCGTTACTGCGATTTACGGCTTCTTTGCAATGCGTGAAAGAGTTCCGCTTGCTTCCCGTGAGCAAATGCAGGAAATCGGCATTCTTGAATCCTTCAAAAATGCCTTTAAGAATAAACCGATGTTTATTTCGGTTATCGCAAACTTCTTTAACGGCTTTAAGGGCGTCGGTGCTTCAACCGAAAGCTTCTTCTGGCTTCACAACACAGGAAGCCTTTTCCACGGAACGCTTGCAGGTCTTTTCACAGGACTTCCGAACTATATAGTCACACCCTTAACACCCAAGCTTATCCGTAAATTCGGTGCAAGAAACACGGCGCTCGGCGCAGGTGTTTTCGGCGGTGTTGCATATACGCTTATGTTTATAATCGGCTACAAACCGTTCGGAAGCTACGACGAAACGCTCCCCTGCGTGCTCAATATGATTTACATAACGCTTATGCTTACAATTTGCGGACTTCCAAACTGCGTAATCCGTGTTTGTCAGGCGGTTTTGCAGGGCGACGTTTACGATTACAGCGAATGGAAATACGGCGTTCGTAACGAGGCGCTTGTTCAGACCGTTACAAACTATTTCGGAAAGCTCGCAAATGCGGTTACGGGACTTCTTTCGGGTCTTGTAATTACACTCGTAGGATATGTTGCTCATAAGGACGCACTCGGCGACGTAATCCGTGAAACAAACCCGACGGTCCTCAGAGGCTTCTTTGCGGTATTCGCTCTTATGCCTGCTATTGCAAGATTTTTGTTCGGTATTTCGTGGATATTCTTCCCCGTCCACGGCGAGTTCAAGGAAAAGATGCTTGCCGACCTTGAGGAGAGAAGAGCACAGAGAGTAAATGAGCTTGAAGCTTCCGACGAAAAGACAAAGGAATAAAATTAAATATTAAGTTAAACAAAAAGCACTCACTTTTCGTGAGTGCTTTTTGTTATGCTTTTGTAAAGCCAAATTGAAATATGATGGTTTTCGGCTGAAACGACGACGTGGTAGGGCGGTGGCTTGCTGCCGCCGTTAGATTGTCGCTTATATAAAAATCCGCAAAAGTTGGTAGCGACAGCGAGCCGTTGTGAGGGCGTTTACAACCGAACAGGTGAGCCGAGCGTGATTTTTGCGGAAGAGGAGGAGTTGCATAGTGAGTGAGAAACAGCAAAAGGCTGTTGCGAACGATACGAAGCAAACGACGACGAACCGTAGGGACAACCCTTGCGGTCGCCTGCCAATTCATAGCAAACAAAAACGGGCGAACACAGTTCGCCCCTACGATATAATATAAAAATATAATTGTTTGTAACCGTTGATTTTATATGATTTTATAAAAATCCCTCAGTCATTTTTTGTTCCAAAAAACGACAGCTCCCTCGTCAGAGGGAGCCTATGTTTGTGCTAAATTTTCAATTTGTTATATACCGTTAGTTGTTATATATTCATTGATTTCCACGGCGGCAGCAAGCCACCGCCCTACACGGTTGGATATATAATTCAATTCACATATTCCTCGACTGCTCTTGCGAGTCCGTCGTTGGCGTTGCTGTCGGCTTGATAATTTGCGACGTTTTTGATCTCATCAATCGCATTACCCATAGCAAAGGAGTATTTCGCAAATTTGAGCATCTCATAATCGTTCATTGCGTCGCCAAACGCCATAACATTACTCTTATCAACGCCGATTTTCCTGCAAAAGCCGTCAAGTGCCGTGCCCTTGTTTACATTCGGTGCGGTTATCTCGATTTCATCGGGCAAGGACGACGTAATATAAAGCCGACGCTTCTCAAATTCGGGAATCAACTGACTTTTATGCTCATCACTCACGCTGTAAAGTGCGATTATCTCGGCACATTCACCCTTCAAATCGCTTGTAAGCTTATCCGAAGCCACCGAAAGTCGTGTGAACTCGTCAAGAAATTTCTGCGGAAGTCCGTGATTTACATAATATCCCGTCTTGTTGTTTTGGAGAAAAATTTTGCCGTCAACATAGAGATTATAATAAATCGGAAAGCCGTCAAGCAGAGTGAGAATTTCCTCGGTATGCTCCGCCGAAATGCAGTTTTTGTATATATTCTTCCTTGCGTTCCTGTCAAAAACCGCTGCACCGTTAGAATAAATTACATAATCCACAAACGGCACCTGCGAGGTTACATTATCTGTAAATGTAAGAGTTCTGCCCGTTGCGATTGCGATTTTAACACCGTTATTATGCGCCGTTTTCAACGCATTTTTAGTGCGCTCCGTTACAGTCTGGTGGTCGGGCGACATAAGCGTACCGTCAAGGTCTGTTACAATTAGTTTTACTGCCATTATATTCTCCGATTATATTTTTAAGCCGAAATAATTTTTTGCGTTATTAAAAGAAATATCCTCTACGACCTGTGACAAGAACTTAACATCCTCGGGATATTTGCCCTCTTCGACCCATTCGCCGATAAGCTCACACAGTATTCTTCTGAAATACTCATGGCGAGGGTACGACAAAAAGCTTCTTGAGTCGGTTATCATTCCGACAAATCTCGAAAGCACGCCGAGGTTCGCAAGGTCGGTCAGTTGACGGCGCATACCGTCGTAGTTGTCGTTGAACCACCACGCAGAACCGAATTGAATTTTCGACGCAGCCTCGTCCGTCTGGAAATTGCCGAGCATTGTGCCGAGCACGACATTATCCTTTGGATTGAGCGTGAAAAGAACGGTTTTCGGAAGCTTGCCTAATTTTGCAAGCGAATCCAAAAAGCGTGAAAGACCTGCCGCAATTTCTCTGTCGTCAACCGAGTCAAAGCCCGTATCAGCACCTAATTTTTGGAACATCTTTGTATTGTTATTGCGAAGTGCGCCGATATGAAGCTCCATTACCCAGCCTTTTTCAGCGTAATTTTCGCCGAGGAAGCCTAAAAGAGCCGTCTTGTACTTGTCAAGCTCAAGTTCCGAAAGCGGCTTGCCGTCAACACCCTTTTTGAAAATCTGCTCAAGCTCACGGGAGTTTGAAGCAACGCACGGAATATAACTCAATGCGTGGTCAGCCGCACGGCAGCCCATTTTGTCAAAAAAGTCAATTCGCTGTGAGAGAACTGCTTTAAGCTCCGCAAATGACGGAATTTCCCTGCCTGCCGTCTTTTCCATTGCCGCAAGCCACGGGATGAACTCTGCTTTTTCAATCGCAAGAGCCTTGTCGGGACGGAAAGCAGGCAAAACCTTGCACTTGAAGTCTTTATCCTTTTTAAGCTTTTCGTGATATTCAAGAGTGTCTGACGGATCGTCGGTCGTGCATACACAAACGACATTTGATTTTTCAATCAGCTCACGGGGAGTGAAGCCGCCCGCCTTGATTTTCTCATTGCATCTGCGCCAAATATCCTCGGCGGTAGAGGGAGAAAGCGTTTCGTAAATCCCGAAATAACGCTGTAATTCAAGATGCGTCCAATGATAAAGCGGATTGCCGATAAGATGCGGCACAACCTCCGCCCATTTCAAGAACTTGTCGTGACCCGACTTCCTGCCGGTAATAAATTCCTCCGAAATGCCGAAAGAGCGCATTGCACGCCACTTGTAGTGGTCGCCGCCGAGCCAAAGCTCCGCAATATCTTTCGGTGCATTGTTTTCGTAAATTTCCTTTGGGGAAAGATGGCAATGCCAATCGAAAATCTGCGTTTTTTCCGCACCCCTTTTGTATATTTCCTTTGCCGTTTTTGTAGTGAGCAGAAAATCCTTATCCATAAATTTTTTCATAATCTTTTCCCCTTTACATTGAGAATATAAGAATATTTTATCACAGTTAAATTAAAGTGTAAACAATAAATGACATGGAAAATTGCGGTTGCAGTCAAAAGGTTTTTGGTTATATTTTTCAAAGCCGACAGTCCCTCAAAAAACACCTTTAAGCATAAACGCTGTAATATTTTGCCGTACCTCACGGGATTTATTCGGCATTATAGCAAAGCTTTGGTTGTGTAAATTGTGCATTGTTTACAAAAAATTCTACTTCTTATTCTATTTCTTAAATATTATTGCTTTTTTCAAACAATTACTATATAGTTGTATTAGGATATTAAAATTCAAAATGAAAGAGTGAGTCCGATGTACAGTTAAATTTAATTAAAAACTTATTAAAGTACAAAAAGGAGAAAAAATATGCTAAAAAGAATTATAAAATTATCTTGTTTGATACTATCATTAGTAATGTTGTTAAATTGTGGTATGCTTTTTTCATATGCAAAAGGAAATGATAATTTGCATACTTATATGTTTGAAAATGGTGAGGTAATTAATTATTTGATTGATAGCGAAGGAAATCCATTTCATTTTGTCGATGGCGAAAAAAGGTATATTTTATTACCTTTAGAAAAGTTTGAAGTAAAAGATGTTAGCACTATTAATTGGCTTAATTCAAATAAAATCGATTCATCTACTGCTTTTTATTCAAGTACAAATAGTTCATTAGGTAGTTTAAGATACAGTCAAAAGATTACGCTTTCAAATACAAATATGTATTATACCCCGCAAATCGAATACACATCGACTAAAGTAGCATTAAGGGTTAAAACAACTAAGCACTCCTGCGGTCTGCCAATTAATAAATGTATTTCATTTATTCACTACTATTATAACAGCACTAATGGCAAATGGTATAGTTTGTCATTTGTAAATAAAAATTGCTCTGATTATGCTGGGTTCGCTTTCGAACACAATCCACGTGTATTCACAAAAGGTTATTTTGGTGTATTATCATATAACACACTAAAATCATGTACATTCAGCGTTTACGAATTCTGATAGAAAGGGTGTACAATAATGAACAAGAAAAAGAAAATATTGACTGCCGTTATTTCCGTATGTTTAATTTTTGTGGCAATATTTGTTGCTGACATTTTGATTCCGGCAAAGTGGGAAACAAAAGAAATAAGAGCTGTTTCAATGGTTGCGGACAACGGCGGACTTGAGTCTTTTCCGGCATACAGTTATTATAAAAATCCCAAGCTTACCGATATTATAAACAGGGCTCAATATCACGATATAATGGAAATGAATACAGAGCTTTCTGAAATTTCCGCAGAATTTCTTCACACCGTCGGAGTTGATAAGCAGATTTCATTTAATATCATTTCAAAGGACAGGACTCGTTTTGAATACACAATATCCGATGGCACCGGTAACACCACATGGTTAGTCAGTGTAAATGACGGTTATCTGGAAAGCCATTCGGTATCCGTAGAGAAAGATTATACTGCGTAAAAAATCAATTCGAATTTTCTCGCAATTCAATGAAACATTTCAACTGACACAAGCAAGAAGGAGTATCCTATGAAAAAGAAAAAAACCGCAGTGACCCTATGCGCTGTTGCGGCTCAGGCAGTTTTGCTTGTGTTTTGGGTAATGCTCATAATTGAAACCGTTTACCCGATATACAGGCTTTCGGAGCCGACCGCAATCGTAGGTCGTGATATTACCGTATATGCGCCCGTGAGGGTTGAAACGGTTATGACCTGTTCGGCGGAAAAGGTAAACAATCAGAATTTCACAAAGGCAAACACTCAAATTTTAACCTCTTTTGTCAATCGTTATAATCTTACAAAAGCACCCGATTATACGGTTCTCGAAAAAAATAAAAATTCATATGTCTATGAGCTTTCATCAAGCGAGACGGGCGAAAAGTGGACTGTTACCTGCTCGATAGGCGAAGAAAATGCATTTGACATTTCCGTTTCGGGAGGTGCAAAGTGATGAAAAAGGCTATAATAACACTAACGGCGATTTTTGCCGTACAAATTATACTTTTATGCTGTCTCGGTTCACCTGCAAAGGAAATTGTTAAATGGTCACAAAATGAATACGGCGATTATGTAATAACCTCCTGCAGCTTCGGAGACCGTTCGCTGTTGGAAATAAACAATGCCATTGACAGTTACACGGCGTCTCAAAAAGAAAAATACACAGAAAGCACGGACGGCTACGAGATGATTCGTGTTACGGCGACAAGAGTTATCAAGGATACCGCCGACACCGCAATTATTGAGTACAATACGGAGCGATATATCTACGAATCGGAGGAAAGCGGAAAAATTATCGGCTACTCACTTCTTGAGACTGCTCGGCTGACAATCGACGGCACGGGAAGCGAAATAAAGCTTAGCTTCTCTCCCGTTGAGAAAACCGACTGTGCCGCACACGAATTTTTGTTGGCAAAATAAGCATATAAATCTGCATTTCAATTGAATTTCAGATAAAAAAAATACGGCGTTCAAATCGAACGCCGTATAATTTTGCTTTTAATCAGTCAGCTGTGTAAGGAAGAAGAGCGATAGCTCTTGCTCTCTTAATAGCTGTTGTAAGCTCTCTCTGATGATAAGCGCATGTGCCTGTCACTCTTCTGGGGAGAATCTTAGCTCTCTCTGAAGTGAAACGACGAAGCTTTGCTGCGTCTTTATAATCAATCTTTTCAACCTTCTCGACACAGAAAGCACAAACTTTTTTGCGCTTTCTGTTCATGGGGCGAGCACTTTTATTATCAGCCATTGTTATATCCTCCTGTAAAATTCAAATAAATTGACGATTAGAACGGAAGACCGTCGTCATCATCATCTGCCGAGCCGAAGCCGAAATCCTCCTCCGCAGCTGCGGGAGTGGAAAAGCTTGCGGTGTTGCCTGCCTGATAGGACGGAGCGTTTGCAGCCGGAGCTTCAAAGCGATTCTGACCTGCGTCAGATGCCTTTGAGCCACAGAACGAAACGCTGTCGGCAACGATTTCAACAGCAGTTCTCTTAGCACCCGTCTTGTCTTCATAAGAACGGGTCTGGATTGAGCCTTGTACGGCTATCATTGAGCCTTTGTGGAAATAACGAGTTACGAAATCAGCGGTCTGACGCCATGCAACAACATTGATAAAATCAGTCTGTCTTTCCTCGCCCTGTCTGACATAGCTTCTGTCAACAGCGACACAGAAAGAGGTAACAGATTTACCGCTTGTCGTTGTACGCAACTCGGGGTCTGCTACAAGCCTACCCATTATAACTGCACAGTTAATCATTTCCTTTTCCTCCGATTACTTCTTTACTACGATTGAACGGAGAACGCCGTCTGTGATACCTGCTACACGCTGGAACTCAGCCGGGAAAGCCGGCTCACACTCAAGGTTGAAGAGTACGTAGTAGCCTTCAGCCTCATCGTTGATAAGGTAAGCAAGCTTTCTCTTGCCCCACTCGTCAACACTTTCAAGAGTGCCGTTTTTCTCAATCAATGCCTTGAATTTTTCAACAAGGGACTGTACATCCTCATCAGTTTTATTGTTAACCGAGAGAACAACGATTGCTTCATACTTTGTCATTCTTTTGCACCTCCTTATGGACTCTGCCCTCACATTTTAGATTTTGAGGGAAGGAGCTAAAAACATTAAAAACATTTTCAGCGGTTTATAATTATAACAGCAAAAGCAATATAAGTCAAGATTTTTTTGCGGAACAGATGAACAAAGAGGAGTTGCGAACGATACGGAGCAAATTAAAAGCGGGCGAACTGTGTTCGCCCCGTAATTTGCAAGTTTATATATCCTGTCAATTCAGCGTAATTACCATACAGTTGAGCACGCCTGCGAAAGCAAGCCACAGAATGTACGGTATGAGCAAATACCCTGCCGCAGGTCTGATTTTCTTAAACTCAACCGCTGTAATTATGACAAGAACAGCTAAAAGCAAAAGCCATATGAACGAAAATGTAAATGCGTGCAGTTTGAAAAAGAAAACCGGCCAAAGGAAATTCACCGCAAGCTGAGAGACATAGAGCGCAAGCGCTTTTTTTGTCATACCGCCTTTTGCCTCGTAAACAAGATATGCAGAAACGCCCATAAGCAGATACAAAACCGTCCAAGCTATCGAGAAAACCGCCGGTGCGGGCGTAATCGACGGCGTGTTAATTCCGTTAAAGCCTTTCATAGCTCCGCCGACAACCGAGCTCAATGCGCCGACTGCCAATGTGCCGAGCGTCCAAAACAAAAGCGGTTTCCACTTGATTTTAACAGTCATATTCTCACCCCTTCATATGTAATATATGAAAAAGCAAGGAAAATATACTATCTTATATGCACGACCTCGCCCGAGGTGAGCGTTGACGTTCCCTCGGCATTGCTTATCACAAGTCCTCCGTTTACATCTATGTCAACAGCTCTTGCATCAAATTCTCCGTCGGGCTTTATCACGTGAACAAGCTGTCCCACGGTAGCCGAATGCGCCTTCAATCTGCTTATAACATCCGAATTGTCATAGGAGTTGAGAGCATTATTCCTGATAACATATCTGTCAATATTATTGACTATATCGACCAAAATTTCGTTGTGGTCAAGCTCCTCGTTGCCCTGATACTCATTGCCGATCGAAGTTGCCGTATATTCAAGCTCGTCGGGGAAATCTATCTTTTCGATATTAAGACCTATACCGATAACAACATATCTCGGTCTGCCGTTTTCGTTGATAATCTCGCAGAGAATACCGCAGATTTTCTTGTCGTTTACAAGTATGTCGTTGGGCCACTTGATTTTTGCGTCAATATTGAACATATTGTAAAGCGTATCCCTTACCGCAAGCCCTGCGATTGACGAAATTAGGTCAAAATTCTTTTCGTTGCCTGCAATTTCGTGGACAACGGAAAAATATATTCCCGCACCCTTAGGCGAATAAAAGCTTCTGCCCGTTCTGCCCTTGCCTGCGGTTTGATAATCGGCAACCACCAAGAGCTCCTTATTTTTTCCCTCGTGGCACATCTTTTTTGCAATGTCGTTTGTCGAGGTCGTTTCGGGATAATATTTAAGAAATTTTTTAGCCCTGTACTGTTTAAGATGATAAACAAGGCTTTTTTCGTTTAATTCAAGATTTTTCATATTCGTCCTCTTTAACTATTTATAATAAGTATATTTTTACACAGTTTTGCTCCAAGGTCAAGTATAAAAAGAACAAAGCACCCTCTTTCGGGGTGCTTTGCTTTAGGGGAAGAAAAGGGATAAATGAAAAAGTGTATCGGTTCTCTCTAACCGATGATTAAAGTATACGGGAAAAATGTTTCCGCACAATATACTTTTATTTAACAATCTGTAAACAAATGCTTATACCGTTTCCGAATAGCTGCCGAGATAAGTGAACTTTTCGGTTGTGCTTTCAAGCTCGTTTATCATCTGAACGAACCTGTCGGAATACACGCTCGACTCAATGTCGAAATAGAACATAAATTCAAAATCCCTGTCCGTAAGCGGACGGCTTTCAAGCTTGATTATGTTAATGTCAAGCGCATAGAACATTGAAAGCATTGAATAAAGTGAGCCGGGCTTATGCGGAAGCGTGAGCATAAGGCTTGTTTTGTCCGCACCGGGATAAATTTCAAGATTTTTAGAAATGCAAATAAATCTTGTGTAGTTATTCGCCCTGTCTTGAATAGACTCGCAAACGGTTTCAAGGTCATAGAGCATAGAGCAGTCATTTGAGGAAATTGCCGCAACATCACTTCTTCCGCTTTCGGCAACCTGCTTTGCCGCAACCGCCGTGTTTTCGCAAATTGTAATTTTTACGCCGTGCAAGGAATTCAAGAATTCGCTGCACTGACTTATAGCCTGCTCATGAGAATAAATTTCTTTAATATCGGAAAGTTTTGTTCCTCTGTTAGCAAGAAGAGAGTGATTGATTTTCAATCTTATTGATTTTACAATGTAAAACTTATACTTGTTCATAAGGTCATAAACATGGTTTACCGAGCCTGCGGTGCTGTTTTCAATCGGCAAGATACCGTATTTGCAAAGGCCCTTATCAACCGCCGAGAAAACTCCGTCCCAACTGTCAAAGAACATTATGTTGGGATTTCTGAAAAGCTTTTCGCAAGCAAGCGTCGAGTATGCACCCTCTACGCCCTGACAAGCGACAATAGCAGACTCGGGGAACGATTTTTTGTCGCTCTCGTCAAGAGCCGCTTCTATTTTCCTTGTAAGTTCAGACTTATTGCCGAGGCACTTGTGCTGATATGTCCTTGAAAGCTCTAAAATCTGAGAATAAAGGCGAAGCGAATAGTTTTCAAATTCCTCACCGCTCATCTCGGCAATTTTATTAAGTAACGCTCTTTCTCTAGTCTTATCAAGCACGGGAAGCTTGTTTTCCTTTTTGTACCTTGCAATATCGGTTGCAATTTCCATTCTGTCCTTGAAAAGTTCAACCATTTGGCTGTCAATTTCATCAATTCTGCTTCTTAGCTGTTCTAAATCCATAAATTTACCTCCATTTATTAAAGCAAAAGGTCAAGTGCCGTTATCGCCGCAACAGCCTCAACTGCCGGAACGGCTCTCGGAACTATGCACGGGTCGTGCCTGCCTTTAATTTCAAGTTTTTCTTGTTTGTTTGTTTCAAGACTTACACTCTCTTGCGGTAAAGCAATAGACGGTGTAGGCTTTATCGCCACACGGAAAACTATCGGCATACCCGATGTTATTCCGCCCAAAATTCCGCCGTGGTCATTCTTTTCGGTTACGATTTTCCCGTTTTCAACTGTAAAATTATCATTGTTTTCGCTGCCGTATTTGAGCGTTCCCGAAAATCCGCTTCCGAATTCAATGCCCTTAACCGCCGGTATCGCAAAAATATTTCTCGCTATAACATTTTCTATGCCGTCGAACATAGGCTCGCCTACACCCGCAGGCATACCGCTTATCGCACATTCGATTATTCCGCCGACCGAGTCGCCGTTTTCCCTCGCACGGTCAATAATATCTTTCATTTTCTTTTCAGCTTCGCTGTCTATAACAGGAAAAAACGGGTCTAATTCTGTTTTCTGAATTTTGCAAGCGTCAAACGGCTCATCATATGCGTCCTTAACTGAATAAATGTGAGCCTTAATTTCAACGCCCCTTTCACGAAGCATTTGCATACACACAGCGCCTGCAAAGCAAAGCGGTGCTGTCAATCTGCCCGAAAATTGTCCTCCGCCTGCAATATCGTTGTGTCCCGAATACTTGACATAAGCCGCATAATCGGAATGAGACGGTCTCGGAAGAATTTTGAGCGAATCATAATCCTGCGAACGGGTGTTGGTGTTGTCGATTTTTGCACAAATCGGAGCACCGCAGGTCGTGGAATTTACAAGTCCCGACAGAACCTGCACCTCGTCGCTCTCCTTTCTCGGTGTGGCAAAGGAATTGTGGCCGGGCGCACGTCTTTTCATAAACTCCGACACCTCGTCAAAATTTATCTCAAAGCCTGCCGGCAAGCCGTCTATAACAGCACCAATTGACTTAGAGTGTGACTGCCCGAAAACGCTGACGCTTATTTTATTCCCCTTGAGGATTGATGACATCTGCTTTTCCTCCCAACATTTTGTAATCTTCAAAGAAATTAGGATATGATTTATTTACAGCCTCTGCACCTCGAAGCGTTATTTCTCCGCTTGAGCCTAAAACCGCCACAGCCGTAGACATTGCCATTCTGTGATCGGAATAAGACGGAACTTCTCCGCCCGTGATTTTCTCGTCGCACCAAATAACAAGTCCGTCGTCGGTCTGTGCATTGACATTTCCCATAAGCGTAAGGCTTTCGCAAATCGCCTGAAGCCTGTCGCTCTCTTTAAGTCTTAAACGCTCTGCGTTCGTAACGATTGTAACGCCTTTTTTAGCGTTCGCCGCAGTAACGGAAAGCACGGGGATTAAATCGGGAATATCGGAGGCGTCAATTTGTATGCCGTGCAAGGCTTCGCTTTTCACTCTTACCTTGTCGCCGCTTTTCTCAACATATGCGCCCATCTGCTCTAATATATCAACAACTTTTTTGTCGCCCTGAAGCGAGTCCTCACGAAGTCCCGTAACGGTAACGTCGCCGTTTATTGCACCTGCGCACAAGAAGAACGCTGCGTTTGACCAGTCTCCCTCTACAAATATTTCCTCGGGCGAAATGTACCTCTGTGAGCCCTTTATATAATAGGTATCACCGTTTTCGACAACGCTAATTCCGAATTTTGAAAGCGTATTCACGGTCATATTTATATATGAGCGAGATTCTACGGGCGGTAAAAGCTTTATCGTGCTGTCGCCGTCAAGAATGGGAAGCGCAAACAAAAGTCCCGTTACAAACTGCGAGCTGACATTGCCCTTTAATATGTATTCTCCGCTTTGAAGCTCTCCTGAAATTTCAATCGGAAACTGCCACGGCGGCGTAAATTTCACACCTTTTTTCTCCATCTCGTTGCGAAGCGGAAGTATCGGTCTTGACGGAAGTCTGCCAGACCCTTTGAAAACAGCCTCTTTTCCGAGTGCCGCCGCAACAGGCAGTAAAAATCGAAGTGTCGAACCGCTTTCGTTGCAATTCAATTCTGCTTTTCCGCCTTTTTCGCTGACGGGAACAACGGTTATCGTGTCGCCGTCCCTTGTTATCTTCGCCCCGAGTGAATTAAGGCAAGAGATTGTCGCCCTTATATCCTCGGAATCGGAATTACAATGAATTACAGTCGTTTTGTCCGAAAGTGCCGCCGCTATAAGTATTCTGTGAGCGTCGGACTTTGACGAAATCGCCCGAATTGTGCCCTCAAGCCTTGACGGTGTGAGTTTTATATCCATTCAGTTCAATCCTTTTTCGATTATATCCTTTAGTGAATTTAGCCCTGTTTTATATAGCTTACATTCTCCGAATTTTGACGGCACTACAAGCGTTATATCGTCTCCGCTTCGTTTTTTATCCGATAGCGTAACCGAAAAAAGCTCATCTGCCGAAAACTCCGTCGATACGGGAAGCTTATACTTTTTAAGAAGCGAAATCAAAAAATCCGTTATATCCGCTTCGGTTATACCCGATTTGTATGCGCCTCTCGACATCAGCACCATACCTATCGCAACCGCACTGCCGTGGGAAACGGCGAAATTACTGCATTTTTCAATCGAATGACCGATTGTATGACCGAAATTGAGAAGTCCACGCAAGCCCTTGTCGGTTTCGTCAACATTTACGATATCACGCTTAAATGTAACGCACCTTTCAATTATATATTCAAGGTTTTCCCTTGCGTTATTTTCGTTTAAGAATTTAAGAAAATCGCCGTCGAACAAAGCACCGTATTTTATCGTTTCAGCCATTCCGTCAGCGAAAATTTCATCACTCAAAGTTGAAAGAGTTGAGTAATCGCAAATTACAAGCTTCGGCTGATAAAATGCGCCTGCAAGGTTTTTACCTGCTTTCAAATCAATCGCCGTCTTACCGCCGACCGAGGAGTCAACGCAAGCCAAAAGCGTTGTCGGGATTTGTACAAAATCAATTCCCCTCAAATACGTTGCGGCACAAAAGCCTGCCATATCGCCAACCACTCCGCCGCCGAGAGCCACAATACAGTCACTTCTCGTAAGTCTGTTTTCCGCCATAAATTCAAGCATATCGGAATATGTGTTTATGTTTTTAGATGCCTCGCCGTTTTTAAAAACAAACTTAATTGTATCAAAACCGCTTTTCTCCAATGAGCTTTGAACAGTCTCCGAATAGAGCGTGTCAACAACGCTGTCGGTCACAATCGCCGCCGTTTTTGCCGAGGTTATCTCTCTTATCATTTCGCCGCACTTTTCAAGTATGCCGTCAGCGATTACTATATTATATTTTTCCCCTGTCGATACCTCGACCGTTTTCATAAAATCACCGTAGCCCTTCAGCCGTCAATCTGTTCCTTACAAATTCTTCCGTCACGCAAAAGCTTTTCAAGCTTATCTGCGTTATCCTCCTTGAGAGCCTTTGAATACTCTGTAAGGTTTTCTATTATAGTATCTATTTCAAAAATGAGGTTTTCCCTGTTTTCAAGAAACAGCTCCGTCCACATAACCTCGTTTAATTTCGCAACCCTTGTCAAATCCTTATAGCTTCCTGCGGAAAATCCCTTGTGAAGCTTTGCACTCGGACTTTTGACATAGGCGTTTGACACAACGTGCGCCAGCTGTGAGGTAAATGCGATTATCCTGTCGTGTTCCTCGGGAGTAGTGTTCTGAATATTGGTAAAGCCGATTGCAGAAAACAGCTTTCTGACAATTTCAAGCTCGTTAATTCCCGTATCCGCCGACGGAACAAGCAGCATTGACGCATTTGAAAACATTGTAACCTTTGAATGTTCAAATCCCGAAAGATGCAAGCCTGCCATTGGGTGCGTACCGATAAAGGTAAATCCGTTTTCCCTTGCGACACGGTACATATCCTCGCAAACATACTCTTTCACTCCGCAGGTGTCGAGCACTATTGCACCCTTTTTGAATTTCTGTGCGTTATCGGTAATGTACTTTTTCGTAGCCTCGGGATAAAGTCCTGTGATTATTATATCACATTCCGAGATTTTTTGTTCGGTCATTTCCTCGTCGATTGCGCCGAGAAGCCTTGCCTTGAGAACAACATTTTCGTCAATGTCAAAGCCTATTACCTTATTATCCGTATTGTACTTTATAGCCTTGGCGATAGAGCCGCCGATAAGACCTAAGCCTACTACTCCGACCGTCATTTTATCAATCCTCTTTTATTGCGTTTCTGATTTTTTCAACGCCCCTGCAAACCTCGTCGAACTGCTCGGGAGTCAATGCCTGCGGACCGTCGCAAAGAGCCTTTGCCGGATTGTTGTGAACCTCAATCATAAGTCCGTCAGCACCGCAAGCCGCCGCCGCATAAGACATGGGTTTTACAAGTCTTGCAATACCCGAAGCGTGGCTCGGGTCAACGATTACGGGCAAGTGAGTTTTTTCTTTAAGAAGCGGAACAGCCGAAAGGTCAAGTGTGTTTCTTGTAGCCGTTTCAAAGGTTCTTATGCCTCTCTCGCAAAGGATAACCTTTGTGTTTCCGCCTGCCATTATGTATTCTGCACTCATAAGAAGCTCCTGCAACGTGCCCGAAAGTCCTCTTTTTAAGAAAATCGGCTTATCGAGCTTTCCAAGCTCCTTGAGCAATTCAAAATTCTGCATGTTGCGTGCGCCGACCTGAATAATATCAACATTTTCAAAAAGGTCGATATGCGAAGCGTCCATAATTTCGGTAACGATCGGCATACCCGTTTCCTTTTTAGCCTCCAAGAGAAGCTCAAGTCCCTCTGCTCTCATACCCTGAAAAGCGTAGGGAGAGGTTCTCGGCTTAAATGCGCCGCCTCTTAAAATGTTTGCACCCGATTTTTTGACAGCCTTTGCTATTTCGATTATCTGCTCTCTCGACTCAACAGAGCAAGGACCTGCCATAATCTGAAAGCTGCCGCCGCCGATTTTAATTCCGTTGCCGAGGTCAATTACCGTGTCGTCCGGATGGAATTTTCTGTTAGCCTGCTTATACGGCTCCGAAACACGTCTTACACCCTCAACTATATCGAGTCCTTCGATAAGATCTGTATCGATTTTGCTTGTGTCGCCGACAAGTCCCCAGATAGTCTGATATTCGCCGATTGACTCGTGAATATCAACCTCCTGATTTATCAACCACTGTCTTAAAACGTCAACCTTTTGCTCTTCGGCATCCTTCTTCAAGATAACAATCATTTTCTTTTCCTTCTTTCAAAAAAATAACCCCACAGTGACATTCACTGCGGGGTGTAAGCTTACTAAATTACAAACCTTTTAACTAAGCAACCTGTTTTGCAGCGAACGACATTATTACCTTACCAAAAAAGTTGATAAAGTAGAAATAGAAGTATTCAACTGCAAATGAAAACTTGCTCATTCGTTTGTTCTCCTGTAATTTATTGTAAATATACTATCATTATCCAAATTAAAAGTCAACACTTTTTTGAAAGTTGTTATCAAAAGCAATCTGTTATAACCGTAAAAACGAAAAAAAGCAACGGAAAGCTCATCTCTCCGTTGCTTAAAATATCCGCTAACAAAATCAGCCCTCGTAATCGTCCTCATTCTCCCAGTTATGGAAAACCTCTTGAATGTCGTCGTTGTCCTCAAACATTTCAAGCATTCTGCCCATATTGGTAATATCGTCGGGATTATCAAGTCTTGTGTAGGTTGACGGTACATATTCAACCTCAGCCGAAAGGAATGTGTAACCTTTAGCCTCAAGGTCGTCTCTGATAGCACCCATATCGTTAGGCTCGGTACGAATATCGAAAACTTCGCCGTCGGTTATAAAGTCAACAGCGCCCGCCTCAAGAGCGTCCTCCATAAGCTTGTCCTCGTCAACATCCTCTTTGTCTATTATGATAACGCCCTGACGTGTGAACATAAACGAAACGCAGCCCGACTGACCCATATTGCCGCCAAACTTGTCAAAGTAATGACGAACATCGCCTGCCGTACGGTTTCTGTTGTCGGTAAGAGCCTCAACGATAACCGCAATACCCGACGGACCGTAACCCTCGTATGTAATGCTCTCAAAATTGTCAGTGCTGCCGTCGCCTGCCGCCTTTTTGATAATTCTGTCGATATTGTCGTTGGGTACGTTAGCCGCTTTAGCCTTTGCGATAATATCCTTTAATTTTGAGTTGCCCGCAGGATCGGGGCCACCCTCACGAACCGCAACCGCAATTTCTCTGCCGATTTTGGTAAATACTTTCGCTCTTGCGTTATCGGTTTTTTCTTTTTTTCGTTTAATGGTACTCCATTTTGAGTGTCCTGACAAAAAAATCACCCTCTACATATATTTACGCAAAGTATTTTATCACATTTACGCTCTTTTATCAAGTTTTTTATAATTTACAATTCATCTTATTTATGATAAAATAAATTGTTATGAAAAATGCAGAACTTTTTGGAAATGAACATATTGAAACACTCGGCAACGACATCGGGGTTATTGTATCCGAAGCGCATACCTTCGGCACCGATGCGATGTTGCTTGCCTATTTTGCAAATGCAAGGCGAAACGACCTTGCCTGCGACCTCGGAACAGGCTGCGGTATAATCCCCCTTTTATGGAAAAGGGACGGAAATTGCAAGAAAATTTACGGCGTTGAAATTCAGGAAAAGGGCTATTCGCAATTTATGAGGAGCGTTGAAGCGGATAATGCTTCGGACAGCGTTTTCCCGATACATTCGGACTTAAAGCAGCTGAAGGGCAAATTACCGCAGGGCGCATTTGACCTTGTAACGATGAATCCGCCTTATAAAAAAGAAAACGCAGGAATTAAAAGCGAAAAAATGAACGAAAAAATTGCAAGACACGAAACGCTTTGCACGATTGACGATATATGCACGACGGCAGCGTCGCTTTTGAAATTCGGCGGACGGTTTTGCCTTTGCATTAGACCCGAACGCTTATTCGAAACTATGAAAAGTATGTCGGAGCACAAGCTTGAGCCGAAAAGACTTCGCCTTGTAACAAGCAGAGACGGAGAAAAACCGTGGCTTTGCCTTATCGAGTCAAGGCTCGGAGGTAAAAGTGGCTTGACGGTGGAAAAGAACTTTGTTTTATATGACAAAGACAATAAATACACAGAAGAAATGGACAGTTTGCTGGTTCTTTACAGGGAGGATTAAATATGTCGGGAAAGCTTTATGTTGTCGGAACTCCGATTGGAAATTTATCCGATTTTTCTCCGAGAGCCGTTGAAACTCTTGCCTCGGTTGATTTTATCGCAGCGGAGGATACAAGGGTCACGCTGAAGCTGCTCAATCACTTTGAAATCAAGAAACCTATGGTAAGCTACTTTGAGCATAATCGCAGAGAGCGTGGAGAAATCATACTTGAAAGAATTAAATCAGGTGAGAACTGTGCCATCGTTACAGATGCAGGTATGCCTGCCATTTCAGACCCCGGAGAGGATTTAGTTGATTTATGTCTATCTAACGGAATTACCGTCGAATCGGTACCCGGTCCTACCGCTTTCGCAACTGCCATGGCAATGTCGGGGCTTCCGAGCGGTCGATTTACATTTGAGGGCTTTTTGAGTGTGAACAAGCCAAGTCGCAGAGAGCATCTTGAGGAAATAGTATCTGAACGACGTACAATGGTCTTTTATGAAGCTCCGCACAAGCTTACCGCAACGCTCAAGGATTTATATAAATACCTCGGTGACAGGCGAATTGCACTTATTAAGGAGCTTACAAAAATTCACGAAACCGTTGAGCGCACCACGCTTTCCGAAGCGTGCGAAAAGTATTCGGCTCAAACACCGAAGGGCGAATTTGTAATTGTTATCGAGGGCTCAACAGAGCCTAAGCAAAAAGAAATAAGCCTTGACGAAGCAGTTACGCTCGCAAAGGGACTTGTCGAAAGCGGAATGCCGATAAACGACGCCGCAAAGGAAATTGCAAAGGAAACAAAACTTAAAAAGGGCGATATTTATAAAGCCTTATTAGGAGAATAGTGTGAAAAATCACACCATTCATAATTATAATGCCCTCAAAATTTGACTTTGGCATAATTTTGAGATGACTGAAAGGCTATGGTGATTATGGAATATTTGCATCTTTGGCTCATATTTGCAGGGCTTGTCGCAGTTACGGCTGTGGTAGTCGTGCTTGCAGGAAAATCCGTTTCTTCACACAACGAGCAGACAAGGGAATTTATGTCCCGCCTTGAACGACTCAAGGAAATGAAAGACAAATATAAAGATTTAACTGTCGAAAAAGTTGAAAATGCCGAACCCGAAGAATTATTTGAGGGTTTAAATGCTGTCTTGCAAGCAAAAATCGAAAAAGCTGATGACGGCGATACGGCTTTTTCAGAATTTAATAATGAGCAAAAAATCATATATGCGCTCAACTGCTTTATAAACGAAATTCCCGATGGCCTTTCTATGTTTTTTAGCGAATACACAAGTCAAATCACAGATTTAATTATTCCTGCATTGACAGCAATAGATGCAAAAGAAATTTTACCGTTGGTAAAAGCAGAATTTGAAATGTATGATGACAGTAACGAAAGCGTTTCATTTGATAAGAATTTAAAAGCAAACATCGACTCCGATTTTGCCGATGTTTTTTCAAAGGAAAAGTTGCTTATTGAGATTAAAAATTTTGTCAAAGATAATATAGATAAATTTTAACTAAATGTATATTTAAGAAAAAAATACAAAAAATAACTCCGATACTATTTAAGTAAAGGAGTTGCTTTTATGGAGCTTACAGGCTCAAAAACAGAAAAGAATTTGCTTGCCGCATTCGCAGGTGAAACACAGGCAAGTATAAAGTACAGCTTTTATGCCGAAAAGGCAAGGCAAGACGGCTATGAGAAATATGCCGCAATAATCGACAACACGGCACACAACGAAAAGGCTCACGCTGAAATCTGGTTCAAGCAGTTAAATTCAGGTATGCCGTCAACGGTTGAAAATATGAATGATGCCATTGCAGGAGAGCATTACGAGTGGTCGGAAATGTACTTTGAATTTGCAAAGACGGCCCGTGAGGAGGGCTTTAATGAAATAGCCTTTCTTTTCGAGAGCGTTGCCGAGATTGAACGTCACCACGAAGAAATGTATACCTGTATGCACGAAAAAGTAAAGGAAAATACCGTGTTCGACGGCGACGAGGACACCATTTGGATATGTCGTAACTGCGGCCATATGCACAAGGGCAAAACGCCTCCTGCCAACTGTCCCGTTTGCGGAAAGCCGCAAGCGTATTTTCAAATTAAATGCTCTGATTGTTAAGTATTCGCTCACATTCTTTGATAATAGATTTTTCGGCGGCGGAAATTACGGTTTTAATACACTCGGGCTCCGAAATATTCTTTGCGTGCCTTTTTGCAACCTCGGACTGAAGCAAATCGGAAATCATTTCGGTCTGTGCGTTGCAGGTTGCAAGAGCCGACTCATACGGCAAGCTTATCCAGCTTTTCGGAATACACTCTGCCTGCGAAGCGATAATCGCAAGGCGATACACCGTGAGTGCAAAGTAATTTTTTACCGCCGTATCCTTTCCGATATCAGCATCGGAATAGCGTGAATAAAGCATCATAATCGCACGCAGAACGGTATTCATTCTGTATTCCGAGTCAAGTATATTTTCGCCCTCATCAAAATTTTCTACAAAATCATCTTTTGAGTCGCTCACACCGAGCATATAGTCGCAGCTGACATCAAAATACGCTGCGGCCTTACATAAAAAATCGAGTCCGCATTCACGTATACCTTTTTCATAGTGAGATAATAAAGCCTGTGACACACCGAGCGCATCGGCAGTTTCCTTTTGGCTCAAACCCCTTTGGCGTCTCAGCTCACTCAATCTTACTGCAAACGAATTTTTCATTTGTTTTCACCCTTTTATTACTATTTGTATAATCCATAAATCATTTTAACACAAAAAATACTTTTTGTATAGGAGAATTTTATGAAAACTTACACCGTTCATTTAATAAGGCACGCAATGACAAAAGAGAACACCGAGGGTAAGTACATAGGTCAGACCGACGTCGAGCCTACAAAAGAGGGCTTGGCTCAAATTAAAAATCTTATGGACGAAAACGAGGGCTACCCTTATGCCGACGTTGTAATTTCAAGCCCTCTGAAGCGTTGCACCGAAACCGCAAAGCTCATATACCCCGAAAAAGAGCCTGTTATTATGCAGGACCTTATCGAATATGATTTTGGTGATTTCGAGGGTATGACAGCAGACGAACTCAAAGACCTCGACACGTTTAAGGATTGGATTTCCGGTGCTCATCCCGAGGAGCCTGTTCCTTTCGGCGAGAGTCAAAAAGAGTTTAACGACAGAATTTGTAAGTGCTTTATTCGCATTATCGAGGGCATAATCAAATCGGGAACAAGAAGCACGGCTATCATCACTCACGGCGGCGTTATAATGTCGCTCATGGCTGCCTTTGCAATCCCCGAAGCACCAATGCACGAATGGTTGACCCCTAACGGCTGCGGCTACACGTTGAGAATTGACCCGACGGTTTGGAGAATGGGTCAGAAGCTTGAAGCCTTTGCCGAATGTCCGCCTATTCCCCAACAGATTGACGCCGAAAGGGAAATGTGGGACACCTTTGACTTTGACCCTGATAAGGACGATTTCGACATCAGCGAGTACATTGACGACTACACGGATTACGAAAACGGCGATCTTAGTTAATTTTCAACTATTCTTAATTTCATAAACACAATAGGTTTTTCAATCGGTTTTGGAGCATACAGCTTCAAGACCGATTTTGCATATATATTAAGACTTCTGTTATAGTAAGCCGACACAAACGGTATCGGAATAATAAAAATTCCCGACAAAAGCCAAAGGATAAAGCTCGTTTTGAATTTCAAAAGCCGAAGCTTACCCGACCTTGTGTGTTCGTTTAAGTAATGTATAACCTCAACCGCCGAAAGTGACGGCTGCGAGCATATGGTTTCGTCTAAAAAGGCAAGCCTTTGCTTTGAAATAAGGAAGAAAAGCACGCCTGTTAAAAGCAGCATTGAAAACAGCGCAACGCAGGCATAAAATATCATTTTCGGCATACCGCTTTGCAAAAAATACAGCGAAACGGCAAGCGTTGCAAGGCACGGCAAAAGGTATAAAATAAAAGTGCCGAAATTTATAATCAAACGCAAAATATGAAGATAGACAATTTTTAACTGAACACTTATTTTGATAATATGAAATACTTTCACTCTATGATTTTGCTTCCCTGAAAGATAAAAGGTACGTTTTTGCAAATGACCGCATATAATGAAATACCACAGCGTGAAAAATGCGCCGAGCGAAAAAACGGCATAGTACGCCGCCTGAGGTAAATCAAGAATGAATTTATCGAGAGCAGAAAGCATAAATAAAAAGAATACGGAAAGTCCGAGGCATAAAAACCTCAAAAGTATAAAAAATATGTTTGCAAAGTATAACTTTTTACCGCACGCTTCGTTAATATTTCTCGCAAGAAGTTTAACACAAGAAGTTTTCATAAATATCACCTGCTTTATTTTTCCCCTAAAACGCAAATTTAATTACAAAATTAAAGCGGTTGACAAAATCAAAAGCACAGGATATAATCGTAAGTGGAATTGTGCAGTTCCTTCGGGTTTGAAATTTTCCCTAAAAAATAGCGCCGGGTCTGCTTGCACTGTAATTGGCAGATGACGAGGAAGAAGTTATCGAAATATTCGGCGGATGCTTCTTGTCCCGTATGTGCGGGGACACAAACATTTACTAAAAACTGTCGGTGACGACAAAACAGAGGTAAATGTACCGTGCAAATATTTTGCAAAGGAACAAGTTAATATGTGTGGAATTGTTGGTTACATCGGAGGCCGCAGTGCGTCGCCCGTGTTGATTGACGGCCTGAAGAAGCTCGAGTACAGAGGTTATGACTCGGCAGGCGTAGCTGTGTTCAACGGCGATGTTGTCGAGGTCAAAAAGACTAAGGGCAGAATTGCCGACCTCGAAAAAAAGCTGTCTGCGGAGGGTATTTCGTCAGGTTGCGTGGGTATAGGTCATACCCGTTGGGCAACTCACGGAGCACCCGACGACGTAAACGCTCATCCTCATAAGGGAGGAAACGGTCGCATTACGTTGGTGCATAACGGCATTATTGAGAACTATATCGAGCTTAAAATTATGCTCGAACAAAAGGGGTACAAATTCGTCTCGCAGACGGATACGGAGGTACTTGCCCATTTGTTCGATTTCTTTTATAGCGGCGACTCCTTAAAGGCTATGTCAAACGTTATGAAAACAGTGCGTGGCTCTTATGCGGTAGCTGTTTTGATTGACGGAAGGCCCGATGAAATTATTGCGGCACGAAAAGACAGTCCGCTTATAGTCGGCTTGGGCGAAAACGAAAACTTTTTAGCCTCCGATATCCCTGCGGTACTTAAATACACAAGAGCTTGCTATTTGCTTGACGACAATCAGATGGCATTGTTGAAGCAGTCCTCGGTTAAGCTCTATGATATTGACGGCAATGAGGTGCACAAGGATATTTACCACGTCACTTGGGACGTTGAAGCGGCTGAAAAGGGCGGCTTTGACCACTTTATGAAAAAGGAAATTTCCGAGCAGCCCAAAACCGTGCACGATACCGTTACACCGAGAATTAAGGACGGCAAGGTTGTAATTGAAGAGCTGGGACTTTCCGACGAGGATATTAAAAATATCGGCACAATTCACATAGTTGCGTGCGGAAGTGCTTGGCATGTCGGAACAGCGGCAAGATATATAATCGAAAAATTGGCGAGAATTCCCTGCGAGGTTGACCTTGCGAGCGAATTCCGTTACAGAGATCCAATAATAAAAGAAAATGATATTTGTCTTGTAATTTCACAGTCGGGCGAGACGGCAGATACCCTTGCCGCATTGCGTGAGGCAAAGAGTAAGGGTGCGAGGACAATTTCAATCGTAAATGTCATAGCAAGCACCATTGCACGTGAATCGGACGACGTTATTTATACTATGGCAGGTCCCGAAATAGCGGTTGCCACAACGAAAGCGTTTTCGGCTCAACTCTGCGTTTCCTATCTTTTGGCATTAAAATTCGCAAAGGCAAAAGGCTTACTTTCCGAAAGCGACGAAGAAAAATACTGTTCGGAAATTCTCCGCTTGCCTGAGCTTATCGAAGGTATTTTGAAAACCGATTCGTCCCTCAAAGAGCTTGCAAAAAGCTATGCAGACTCGGAAAATGTTTTCTTTATCGGCAGAGGTCTTGACTATGCAATATCGCTCGAAGGCTCATTGAAATTAAAGGAAATTTCCTATATTCACTCCGAAGCCTATGCGGCAGGAGAGCTCAAGCACGGCACAATTTCTCTCATAGAGGACAAAACGCCCGTGTTTGCGGTTGCCACGCAGTCCGATCTCAACGAAAAGACCTTAGGAAACATTAAAGAGGTCAAGGCAAGGGGTGCGAGGGTCATTGCACTTGTCGGAGAAAACCACTCCGCCGCAGATGAATTTGCCGACGATATAATAAGGCTTCCCGAAATCAGTGACTTCCTTATGCCGTCGCTTGCGGTAGTTCCGCTTCAGATTTTCGCCTATTATATGGCACTCGGCAGGGGCTGTGATGTCGATAAGCCTCGAAACCTCGCAAAATCAGTTACGGTAGAATAAACGCAGCCGCACACTCATCTCTCGGGTGTGCGGTTTTTGTTGATGTTTTTGCTCGAATATAGTATAATTTTTGTAATACTTTTTCAGAGGTGTGATATGACATTACAGCAGTTAAAATATCTTGTTGCCGTTGCGGAATGTAAAAATATTACGCAGGCTGCGGAAAAGCTCTTTATTACCCAGCCGAGCCTCAGTGCGGCAATCCACTCCCTTGAGGAAGAAATGGGCGTTACTGTATTTATACGTACAAACAAAGGTGTTACCGTCACAAGGGAGGGCGAGGAGTTGCTTTCATTTGCTCGAAACCTGCTTGAACAGGCTGATATTATTAAGGACAGATTCTGCCTTGACTCAAACAGGAGCCCGAGATTTTCCGTGTCTTGCCAACACTATTCTTTTGCGGTCAACGCATTTGTGGATGTTGTAAACGAATACGACTCAAACGAGTACAGTTTTATTCTTCGTGAAACGCAGACGGGCGAAATCATTGACGATGTTGCCAACGGAAACAGCGAATTGGGTGTGCTCTACCTTTCGGAGCACAACGAAGATGTCTTGCAAAAAATGTTCAGAAAAAACAATCTGGAATTTGAGGAAGTTTTCACAGCTCAACCGCATGTTTTCATCAGCCAAAAGCACCCTTTGGCGAGTGAAAACAAAATAACGCTTGATATGTTAAAGCCATATCCTTACCTTGTTTACGAGCAAGGCGAACGCAATTCCTTTTATTTCAGCGAGGAATTTTTAAGTGTGCTTGATATGCCGAAGATCGTTCAGGTAAGAGACCGCGCCACGCTTTTCAACCTTGCAATAGGTCTTAACGGCTTTACGGTAAGCTCCGGTGTTATAGACAAAGAATTAAATGGCGAAGATATAATTGCAAAAACGCTTGATATGGACTGTACCATGCATATAGGTATGATAAAAAAGAAAAACATATTGCTTTCACGCTATGCACTGTCCTATATAGAAGCCTTGAAGAAGCATACAGCCATAGGTTAAAGCTATGACAATGCGCCAGTTATAAGTATTTTTCAAATCGAATTTTTTATGATAAACTGTGTTCAACAAATTCACGGAGGACATCTTATCATGAATACATTAAAAACACCTTTCAGATACGATTTTGTCGGCAGCTTTTTAAGACCGCAGGCGTTAAAGAATGCCAAGGAAAGCTTCAAAGAGGGAAAAATAGCCTCGGAGGAATACGACAGAGTTGTAAACGAAGAAATCACAAAGCTTGTTAAAAAGCAAAAGGAATTAGGCTTCCATGCTGTCACGGACGGCGAGTTCCGAAGAACCTTCTGGCACCTGGACTTTATGTGGGGCTTTGACGGCGTAGAGCACGAGGACACAGGAAACGGCGTACCGTTCAATGCGGAGCTCGCAGTGCTTGACGACACATATTTGATCGGAAAATTCAAGGCAAAGGCTCACCCGTTTGTTGAATATTTCAAGTTCTTAAAGCAATTTGAGGACGAAAACACGGTTGCTAAGTACACGATTCCCGCACCTGCGCAGACATTTTTACAGTTCATTGTTCCGACCAACACAGAAAGCACAAGAAAATTCTACAAAACCGACGACGAGCTTATAGAGGATATTGCAGCAGCTTACAGAGACGTTATCCGTCAGTTCTATGACGCAGGCTGCCGCAATCTTCAGCTTGACGACTGTTCATGGGGCTCTGCAATTGGCGATAGTGCAACCGGCGAAGCATTTGGCAAAGATATTGAAGAATTCAAGGCACAGCTGCTAACTGTTAACAATCTTGCACTCAAAAACAAGCCCGAGGATATGGTTATAACCTCTCACATCTGTAGAGGAAACTATCATTCGACATTTTTCTCAACCGGTGCATATGACCCTGTTGCAGATTATGTTTTTGCGAAGGAAAATGTTGATGCGCTTCTTCTTGAATATGACGATGAGCGTTCTGGCGGCTTTGAACCGCTGGCAAAGGTTTCAAGCGACAAAAAGGTTGTTCTGGGTCTTATTACCACGAAATCTCCGAAGCTTGAAAACAAAGAGGAAGTGATAAAAAGAATTCACGAGGCGGCAAAATACATTCCGCTTGACAGACTGTGTCTGAGCCCGCAATGCGGATTTGCTTCCTGCGAAATCGGCAACAAACTTACCGAAGAAGAGCAGTGGGCAAAGTTAAGACTTGTTAAGGAAATAGCCGAGGAAGTCTGGGGCTGAAAATAAAGAAGCGACCTCTTCAGATAGTGCCAATGCATATCTGAAGAGGTCTTTTTTCGTCTGATAAATTATTTTTTCTTTTTCTTATTTCCCTTTGCGTAAACCGCTACGCACCAATAATAAAGCGGAATTACAAGGAAAAGCGTGAGCGTTTTTACCCACATACTGAAAACGAAGCCGCAGAAAAGATATCCTGTTATAATTAAAATCGGCACGGGCATAAGGAATAAAAACGTCCTCTTGCTCGTCATTCTGCAAGCACTTGCAAGCATATAGTACATTGGAATTGTCAAGAACAAAAGCGAAAAGACAAGCCACGGGGAGCGTCCCATTACGCCTTTAAGTCCAAAGCTCAAGGCGAGATATGCGATTATAACAACAAGCGGATACGGAAAGCGAAACATTCTGTTTGCCGTTTCGGGATAAAGAGAATGTCTTATAGGCTTTTCGTCCTTTTTTTCCGCCTCCGGCTCTGCTTTCGTTTCTTCGCTCGAAATCTCTTTTTCGCTGTCAAGAAGTGCGTCAAGAGTTATTCCGTAAATCTCTGCGAGGGCAATCAAATTGTCGGTGTCGGGCGACGCCTCGGCTCTCTCCCATTTTGAAATTGCCTGTCTGCTCACGCCGAGCTTTGATGCAAGAGCCTCCTGCGAAAGTCCGTTTTCCTTGCGAAGCTGTACAAGTCTGTCTGCTGTTGAAATCGTCATAGTTTTCTCCAAATCTGTTAAAGTTCTCCGTTTTTCCATTTCTGAACATTCTTTAAATGCTCTTCGTAGGAATTTGTAAACGCCGAATTATACGGCGGATTTGTGTCAATTACAAAAAACAGGTAATCGGTATCGGCAGGATACAACGCCGCCTTTATAGACGCAATTCCGGGGTTGCAAATAGGACCTGCAATCAAGCCTTTGCAACGGTTTCCGTTGTAATAATACTTATAATAATCTATTTTATCGGGATATTTAAGCTGAATTACTCCCGTACAGTATTTCACCGTAACGTCATATTCAAGCTTCATATTCTGCTTTAAGCGGTTATGAATTGTAGATGAAATAAGCGTGCGCTGTTCATCTGTAAACGCCTCTTTCTCAATAATCGAAGCAATGGTCAAAATATCATGCACGGAATAGCCGAGCTCTGTTGCTCTCTGCCTCATTTCATCGGTAAATTTCTTTTCCTCGGTAGCAACCATTTTGTCAATTACCTTTGTCGGATCTGAATTTTTCTCAAAGGTGTAGGTTGCAGGGAAAAGATAGCCCTCAAGCAGGAAACAAATCTTATCTCTGTCGTGAATTGAGGACAAAACGGAATATTTTGACGTATCGTAACTTTTTACCGCATTGATAAAGTCATCTGTCGAGCAGACGCCGTTTTCCTCCAAAAGCCAAGCTGTTTTAAGCAAGGTATAGCCCTCGGGAACGGTAACCTTAGCATATTTCCCGTTATCTGCCACCGTTTCGTCTGCATCGTCAGCCGCCTGCGTTATTGTCGGTGCATCGGGATTAAAAACGTTGCTGTTATTCTGAGATTCCGATGAATCTTTGCCCGCACCGCAAGATGCAAACAAAAAAACAAGCGTAAATATTAAAAATGTTGAAAGAGCTTTCTTGAACATTGTTTTCCCCTTTTTCAAATCATTGTTTTTTATATTATTGGCATTTCAGTTAATTGTATCATTATTCGAGGAAATTTGCAACGATAAAAGCAACAGGACCGTCGGAGGCGGTCCTGTTTTGATTGTTTATTCGTCGCAACGGCTTTCCGTTACCTTGCAGAAAACACATTTGTTTTCAAACATAATATTAGCCTCATTCATTACATTTTGTGAATATTTTCGCCCTTTGTGAAAGAGGTTTTGCGATGCCTTACAGCGTGAGCACAAAATATCCGCTGTTCACGGACAATCGGGATCTCTTATGCTTCCGACTTTATTATTGTCAACTGCAGCTCGATCAAGACAAAAAATACGGCGACCGTAACAGCCACCGTAAAAATTTATAATCAATAATTTTCTTCTCTTACTTCAAAGAAACTCTGCGGATGAGCGCATACGGGGCAAGCTACGGGAGCCTTTGTGCCTATTACGATATGACCGCAGTTACGGCACTCCCAAACCTTGACCTCGCTTTTTTCAAACACCTGAGCGGTCTCAACGTTCTTGAGAAGTGCACGATACCTTTCCTCGTGAGCCTTTTCGATAGCAGCGACATCTCTGAACTTCTTTGCAAGAGCGGTAAAGCCCTCTTCCTCAGCTGTCTTTGCGAAGCCCTCGTACATATCGGTCCACTCATAGTTCTCGCCCTCAGCAGCAGATTCAAGATTTTCACTTGTATCGCCGATACCGTTGAGCTCCTTGAACCACATTTTAGCATGTTCCTTTTCGTTGTCTGCGGTTTTAAGGAAAAGAGCCGCTATCTGCTCATATCCCTCTTTCTTTGCAGCAGAAGCAAAGTATGTATATTTGTTCCTTGCCTGTGACTCGCCTGCAAAAGCCACCTGCAAATTTTTCTCGGTCTGTGTTCCTTCGTATTTATTTGCCATAATAACTACCTCCTTTATGTCTAAATATAATAGCATAATTGCAAAAATAATTCAATATCAAATATGGCTTAATAGTCTTTTTTGTTTTTTAATTCCTCTCTGATATACCTAAAAGTTTCGTCCTCACCCTTCTCCTTAAGCATTACAAGCAGCTTTTCAAGCATATCCGAGGTCTCCTGATGTATAACTCTCGCATCCCTGCCACGCTGAAAATACTCAATCGGGTGAGAGTCCGTATATTTATCTCCCTGATAAATCTTACTTGCGGCAACTCTGTCGCAAAACATCTCAATAACATAATTAAGCGGCATTTTAACGGGAGCGTACTTGCGAATTTTCGGGTTATAATCATTCCAATATTCAAAATGGTGCTTATTTCTGCCCTTGTGATGAAGCCAAGCCTTTGAATATCCTCTGTCAAGACGTTCAAGCTCGTTGGGACTGCGTGTTCCGTCATAGTATTTCACACCGTTGAAAAATTCCGTCGGCGAATATTTTGACAGGTCGTGCTTGAGTCCCTGCAAGCCTATGCCTGCCTTAAAGCAATGCTTTATGACCTTGTGCCGATGCTTTGTAATTGTATTAAAATGTCCTATAACGTTCGCCATTGACTATACCTCTTTGATTTGTGTTATCGACAGACTGTTGTTTTCATACTTAAATCTGATATTAAAGCCTGCGAAAGTCACGCCGTACTCTTTTCCCTCTTCGTCATTATAAGCAGGGCGTGGGTCGTTTGACAAAAGTTCTAAAAGAGCCTGCCTTTTATTTTCGGGAATTATCGAAAGCAATTTGTCATCACAGTTGACGCTGATTTTATACTTTTTAGTCTGCGCCGTATAGCCCTCGCTCGCCGTGGGAATACAATCCGCTATCGGTATGTACGGCTTAATATCATATATCGGCGTGCCGTCTGTCATATCGACGCCTGAAACTGTGATAATCGGTGCATTTTCGCCGCCTGTCTCAATTTTTTCTATCTTAACACAGGAAAGTCCGAGCCTGTTCGGTCTAAACGGAGAACGTGAGGCAAATACGCCTACTCTCCTGTTGCCGCCAAGCCTCGGAGGGCGTACCGTCGGGCTGAATTTCGAGTCGGAGCACTGTGAGAATTCCCAAATGAGCCAAATGTGAGAAAATCCGTCAAGCTCTTTGACTGCTCGGACATTTTTGTATTCAGGCTCAAAAACAATTTTTCCCGTGAGCGACGGAGCAAGACCTGCTTGCCGTGGAACGCCGAATTTTTCTGAAAAATCGGTATATATTCTCGCAATCGGTTTTATCTCCACTCTCACTCACCTCAAAGAGTATTTTAATACATTTATTAAATTTTATCAATGCTCCGAACGGCGAAATAATGATTTTTTCTCATAGGGCTCGCTGCTGTACGCCTCAACCTCATAGCCTGTTTGAGCTATTGCCCTCTCAAGTCTGTCCTTATCAAGAGCGTTTTCGGATATTATTTCAGCCGTTCCCGTTTTGTGAGAAGCCTTTACCTTTTTCACATCAAATTCGCTTCTTATCACATTGTTGATATGGCTCTCGCACATTGAGCAAGCCATACCGTTTATTTTCAAAACTGTTTTTACCATTATATTTTCTCCTTTCAAGCAAAAGGGGCGGTCCTTTCGACCGCCCCCTCTGATTATTTTTTCTCATCCGGCTGATGACATTTTCCTGCCATAGCACAATGAGCACAATTACTTCCGCAGGATGATTTTCCCGCTTTTTTGTCCTTCTTCATTGCAATAATAATGGCAGTAACTATTGCAACGAGAACAAGTGTAATTATTATCGTCGCCAAATTTTCTGAAATCCAAGCAAGCATTCTTATCATCCTTTCGTAGATTCAAGTTGTTATTTTACAGCTCTCTCAGAAAGAGTTGTAGCCTCTTTGTAAGGGCGGACAAGGAGATAAATCATACCGATAAGAATTATCGCCGCCGCAATTACACCAAATACATTTGCGTTACCCGTAAAGAGCGAGCCGAACTGATTTATCATAAGCGCAATTACATATGCAAATCCGCACTGATAAGCGATAGCAAACCAAGTCCATTTTGCATTATTCATTTCACGCTTGATAGCACCGATTGCCGCAAAGCAAGGAGCACAGAGAAGGTTGAATACAAGGAATGACATACCTGTTATCTTTGTGAAGTGAGAAGCAAGTGCCTGCCATACCGACATATCTCCGCCGCCGTAAAGGATACCCATTGTTCCGACAATGTTTTCCTTTGCGACAAGTCCCGTGATTGACGCAACCGCAGCCTGCCAGTTGCCCCAGCCGAGAGGTGCGAATATCCAAGCAATAGCGCTACCGATCTTAGCAAGAATCGAATAGTCGATTTCGCTCTCCTCAAGCATACGGAACGAACCGTCAACAAAACCAAAGTAGGTTGTAAACCAAACGACGATTGTCGAAAGAAGAATTATTGTGCCTGCCTTTTTAATGAACGACCAGCCACGCTCCCACATTGAACGCAAAAGGTTCGGAATTGTCGGAAGATGGTATGCCGGAAGCTCCATAACGAACGGAGCAGGATCGCCCGAGAACATCTTTGTCTTTTTAAGCATAATACCCGAGCAGATAATCGCCGCCATACCGATAAAGTATGAGCCTGTCGCAACGGCAGCCGAGCCGTGGAAGAGCGCACCTGCTATCATTGCGATAAACGGAACCTTAGCACCGCAGGGGATAAATGTCGTTGTCATAATCGTCATACGGCGATCTCTTTCGTTTTCAATCGTACGGGAAGCCATAATTCCGGGAACGCCGCAGCCTGTGCCTACAAGCATGGGGATAAATGATTTACCCGAAAGTCCGAATTTTCTGAAAATACGGTCAAGGACAAATGCAATTCTTGCCATATAACCGCAGGACTCAAGGAATGCAAGCAAGAGGAATAATACAAGCATCTGAGGAACGAAGCCGAGGACTGCACCTACACCGGCTACGATACCGTCAAGAATAAGTCCCGAAAGCCAATCTGCTGCGCCGACCTTTTCAAGTCCGTTGCCTATAAGCACCGGAATACCGGGTACCCATACGCCGTAATCGGCAGGATCGGGCTCATCAAATGCCGATTCGTTATTTTTAATATAATCAACCGCATCAACAAAGGTCATACCTACGGTTGTTTCCTGCTCTTTCTTGCTGAGCGTTGCAGGGATAGTGTCATAATAAGCGGTATATTCAACCTCTTCGAGGGTTTCCTCGTTCTCGACAGTAACGTTAGCCGACTTTTTAGCATCTCCCGAAGCTACAACCGACTCAGCTTTAGCGATAACGTCATCCTTATTGAAGTCCTCCGCCTCGGTGTCAAATTCAACACCGTAAGCCTCCAGAGCTTGCATAGCCGAGGTGTGCTCGTCTGCCACCTCGTTATACGCCTTTGTGCCTATCGAGAAAAGGTGGTAGCCGTCTCCGAAAAGTCCGTCATTTGCCCAATCCGTTGCCGCCGCACCGACGGTAACCATTGAAATATAATATACCAAGAACATTATAACCGCAAATATCGGAAGTCCGAGCCAACGGTTAGTGACGATTTTATCGATTTTATCGGAGGTCGAGAGCTTTCCTGCGCCGTGCTTTTTATAGCAAGACTTGATAATTGACGCTATGTAAACATATCTTTCGTTTGTGATAATCGACTCTGCATCGTCGTCAAGCTCATCCTCCGCCGCCTTAATATCGGCTTCGATATGGTCAAGTACAGATTTTTCAATATTTATGCTATCAAGCACCTTTTCGTCTCTCTCAAAGATTTTGATTGCATACCAACGCTGCTGCTCCTCGGGAAGCGAGTGTAAGCAAGCCTCCTCGATATGTGCGAGAGCGTGTTCAACCGCACCCGAGAAAGTGTGCTGAGGAACGGTTTTTGTGTTCCTTGCGGCGTCGATTGCAGCCTCCGCCGCTTCCATTGTGCCGCTGCCTTTAAGAGCTGAAATTTCAACCACCTTACAGCCAAGTTCCTTTGAAAGCTGCTGAATGTTGATTTTGTCGCCGTTTTTCTTGACAACGTCCATCATATTGATAGCAACAACAACAGGAATTCCGAGCTCGGTAAGTTGAGTTGTAAGATACAAGTTTCTTTCAAGATTTGTGCCGTCAACAATGTTAAGTATGGCGTCGGGACGTTCTCCGATAAGATAATTTCTTGCGACAACCTCTTCGAGTGTGTACGGCGAAAGCGAATAGATACCGGGCAAGTCGGTAATTACAACGCCGTCATGCTTTTTCAGCTTGCCTTCCTTTTTTTCAACGGTAACACCGGGCCAGTTTCCGACAAATTGGTTTGAACCGGTCAATGCGTTAAACAGCGTGGTTTTACCGCTGTTCGGGTTACCTGCAAGAGCAATTCTCAAGTCCATATTTTTCCTCTTTTCCTAAAGTTTCGGTTAGCGATTGCTAACCTTTGATTAAAAATAAGCGAAGCGTTATGCCTCAATTTCAACCATTTCCGCATCAGCCTTACGCAATGAAAGTTCATAGCCTCTAACGGTAACTTCGATTGGATCTCCAAGCGGTGCAACCTTACGAACGTAGACCTCAACGCCCTTTGTGAGCCCCATATCCATAATTCTGCGCTTTACGGCACCCTCGCCGTGCAGTTTCTTAACCTTAACGGTTGAGCCGACCTTTACGTCCTTTAATGTATCCATCTTAACAGCCTCCTTAAATAAACTTTTATATCATTATTTTCTGTGCCATTTCCTCGCTTATCGCAACTCTTGCTTCCTTGACGTTGACAATGACGTTACCGCCGAGCGTTGTAATAACCGTAACAGCTCCGCCGACCACAAAGCCGAGATTTTCAAGGTGCTTTTTAACCTCGGGCTTTCCGCCGATTTTTTTTATAATGTTTTCCTCGCCTGCCGTGGCGAATGATAAAGGCATCATAATTAACCCCTCATTCATGCCGTGTAAACGGTAATTTTTTCGGTTAGCGCCTGCTAACTAAATATATAATACACCAAAATTTGAAATTGTCAACAAAATTTTTCCATTTCGTCACTATAAACAAAATCATTTTCTGCGTCATTTTCCGCTTTGTAAAAATTTCCGAGCACAAAAAAGACGGACTCTTTGAACAAGTCCGTCTTATATTATTTCAATGAAAAATCATCTCTTGTAAGCGTGAGGTTAGGATTGTAATACGGGTCGCCGTCGTCAAGCTGTTTTTGCCATTTCTCCTTGAAACGGTCAATCTCTCCACGAAAGCGTTCCAGCTTTTCGGGGGTGCTGTCGTTTCCTCTCGATTTTGACTCGTAATGATACAACTCCGCATACGGAGTAAACACTATAAGATAGCCTTTTTTACGTATTTTCATACACAAATCGATATCGTTAAACGCAACTTCAAAGCTCTCGTCAAGTCCGCCGACCTCATCAAAGACATCACGCCTCATCATAAGGCAAGCCGCAGTACAAGCCGAAAGATTTTGAGCAATGCTCGCCCTTGCCATATATCCCGGATGGGTTCTGTTAAAATGCTTATGAGCGTGCCCCGCCGTTCCACCGAGTCCTAAAATAACGCCTGCGTGCTGAACGGTGTCGTCCGAATAATAAAGCTTTGCACCGACTGCGCCGACGTCCTTTCTCTGTGCAAACATAAGCATTTCTTCAAGACAGTTGTCATTCAATATCTCGACATCATTGTTGAGAAGAAGTATATACTCGCCCTTTGCGTAATTTACACCGAAGTTGTTTATTGCCGAGTAGTTGAAATCGCCTTCCCATGTAACGATTTTTATATTACTGTGCTTTTGAGAGAGAACTTCATAATATTCAAATGTCTCTTTTTCGGTGCTGTTATTTTCAACGATTATCACTTCAAAATTCTTATACGAGGATTTTTCATAAAGTGATTTCAGGCAAACCTCAAGGTCGTCCGTATGGTCTTTATTCGGAATAATTACCGAAATAAGCGGATTTCCGTCAATTTCATATTTGATATGATAAGTTGTCGGAACAGAAGAGTCAAGCACCTCGCCCTTTAGACCGCATCTTTCAAGATGTGCCGCAAGTGCCTTTTTTGCCGCCGTAACCGTATATGGTTTTGCACCGACGCCCTGTGCAACGGAATTTTTATGTGCTCTCCAATAATAAAGAATTTTTCTGATATGAAAAACCTTTTTTGCCTTTTCGGTCAAGCGCAAAATAAGGTCATAGTCCTGACTGCCGTCGTATTCGCTTCTGAAATATCCCACGCTGTCAAGCAATTCCCTTGAGAATACTGACAAATGGCAAATATAGTTGTAGCTTCGAATCGTGTCGGGAGAAAAATCAGGCTTAAAATGCGGATTGTACGCATCACGGGGCTCTTCGGAAAACGTATTTTCATCAGTATAAATGAAATCTGCGCCGTGCTCGCAAATCGCCCTCATCACCTCATAAAGTGCTGACGGATGAAGCAAATCGTCGTGGTCAAAAAGCGCTATATAATCGCCTGTCGCCATTCTTATACAAGCGTTTGTATTTTCGGAAATACCCAAATTTCTTTCGAGCCTTTCATATTTTATACGCTTGTCCCCGTCGGCATATTTTTTGCATATCTCGCCGACATACGAATTCTCCTTGTCGCTTCCGTCGGCAAGGCAAAGTTCCCAATTCCTATAGGTTTGAGCCTGCACCGAATCTATCATTGCTTTAAGAAAGCTCTCGGGTGTATTGTAGAGAGGGACTAAAACGCTGAATTTAATATCCTTTGGAAATTGAGCATTTTCCTCCTGTTCACGCCTTTGAGCCGATATATAATAATCTTTGGCGATTTTTTTAAGCTTTCTTTTATCAACAGGCATAGGACCTGCGCCCTTGAGCACCCTGTACACGGTTGCTCTCAAGCCGTTTTTCTTCAAATATACAAGCGTCCTGCCGATTGCAAGCCGCTTAATTAAAGCCGTAATATGCCTTAACAGAGATACGGATTTTTTTGACGGATTGTCAGGCAAATTAAGTTCTGTATTAGCCTTCATTTTGATTTTCCTGTCTTAATCCTGCTTCTTTTTTATACAAATCGCAAACCTCTTGCGTGGGTCCGTCCATTATAATATTGCCCTTCTCAAGCCATATTACACGGCTGCAAAGACGTTCGATCTGCTCAATCGAATGAGATACGATAATAACGGTTGTTCCGCCGCTCATCATCTCTGAAATTCGCTTTTCGCACTTCTGCTGGAACAAGAAGTCACCTACCGCAAGAATTTCGTCAACGATAAGAATGTCAGGGCGTGTAATGGTAGCTATTGAGAAGCCGAGACGTGCAACCATACCGGAGCTGAAGTTCTTAATCGCAACGTCCATAAAGTCACGAAGCTCTGCGAAATCAATAATTTCGTCCATTTTCTCGGTCATAGTCTCCTTTGAAAAGCCGAGAACAGAGCCGTTAAGAAAAACATTTTCTCTTGCGGTAAGGTCATAGTCAAAGCCTGCGCCAAGCTCAATAAGCGGAGAAATCGAGCCGCTGATTGCAGCCGTTCCGCTTGACGGTCTGAGTATGCCGGAAATCACTTTAAGCAACGTACTTTTGCCCGAACCGTTAAGTCCGACAATTCCGACAACCTCGCCTCTTTTGATTGAAAGACTGACATCGTTAAGAGCAATAAATTCCTCAAATTTAAGCTGGTGCTTTGCTAATTTAATAATATATTCTTTTAAGCTGTCAACACGCTCCTTTGACATATTAAAGCGCATTGTGACATCCTTTACTTCAATTACATTATTTCCGTCCATTTAAGCTCCCCCTTAAATATAAAGAATAAATCTATCCTGCTGCTTCTTAAAGATTATAAGTCCGAGAGCAAGGAACAAAAACGCATAAATAATACACATCAGATGGGCGGCAAGGTTAGGAACGGTACCGTACATTACCACTTCTCTGAAATATTCAACATAATAGAACATCGGATTTAAGTTCATTATATTCAAAATGAACTCGGGAAGTATATCCTTAGGATAAATGATGGGCGTCAAATACATCCACGCAACCGTAAATACCGAATAAAGGTGTCCGACATCTCTGAAAAAGACGTTTACGGACGAGAGTATCAGGCTCATTCCGAGGCTGAATATCAAAACGCATATCATCGGGAAGAAGAACAGCAACGCAGTCCAATGCACCGGCATACGCTTGATAAGTATTACGATAATTACCGCAACAGACGAGAAAAGCATATTCACAAATGCGAACAGGCACTTCTCAAGCGGGAATATGTATTTAGGAATATAAACCTTTTTGATAAGTGAAGCCGCACCCAAAACAGACGTAAGCGACGCACTTGTAGCCTCGGTCATAAAGTTAAATATGAGCGAGCCCGTAAGGTAATAAACTATGAAATATTCGATCTTGAATTTGAACAGGTTTGAGAATACCGCATTGATAACAAGAGCCATCAAAAGCGGATTGAGGACGCTCCACAAAAAGCCGAGCGTGCTGCGGCGATATTTAACCTTCAAGTCTCTTGAAATGAGGTTGCCGACCAAGTAGCGGTACTTGCCGAAGCCCACACTTGTAGCAGCAAGCTCCTTTCTGTTAAGCAATATAAACAGCAGTCCGCCGACGACGAGCATCGGTCCGAACATACAAATTATAATTCTTTCAACATCAAGCACCCATACGCCGTTTTGGAAATCATAAAGACCGCAACCGAGTCCGAGAAGTCCTAACACAACGCAAACGGCGGTGACAATTTTATTCTTTGACATTCATTCACTACCTTTAATGTTTTTAGCTTGTTTTCAAGCGTTAATATACACTCTAAAATATACCATAATATTGCTCTTGTGTCAATAAAGTAAGGCTTATATAAAGTGTAAAAAACGGGCGGTATTCCCGCCCGTTTTTTACAACTGAAATTAAATTATTTTTTCTTTGAAGCAATATCTCTTGCAACGTGAATACCGCTTGCCGAAGCGTGCGAAAGAGAATGAGTGATACCGCTGCAGTCGCCGATAACATAAAGTCCGTCATAGCAGGTCTGCAAATGTTCGTCAAGTGCAACTTCCATATTGTAGAACTTAACCTCTACACCGTAAAGAAGTGTATCGGTATTCGCAGTACCGGGCGCAATCTTGTCAAGCGCATAAATCATTTCGATAATGCCGTCAAGGATTCGTTTCGGGATAACCAAGCTCAAGTCGCCCGGCGTTGCATTGAGCGTAGGCGTAATAAATGCCTCTCTTATTCTGTCGGGAGTGCTTCGCTTACCGTTTATAAGGTCACCGAAGCGCTGAACGATAACGCCGCCTCCGAGCATATTCGAAAGCTTCGCAATGCTCTCGCCGTAGCCGTTACTGTCCTTAAACGGTTCGGAGAAATGTTTAGCCACCAAAAGCGCAAAGTTTGTGTTATTCGTCTGCTTTGCGGGATCCTCGTAGCTGTGTCCGTTTACAGTTACAATTCCGTTTGTATTTTCGTTTACAACAGCACCCTTAGGATTCATACAGAAGGTTCTGACAAGGTCCTCATACTTTGTGGTACGGTAAACGATTTTGCTCTCATAAAGCTCGTCTGTAAGGTGTGAGAAAATCTCATACGGTAATTCAACTCTGACACCAATGTCAACACGGTTGCTCTTTGACGGAATTTTAAGATCGTCACAAACAGATTCCATCCATTTACTTCCGCTTCTGCCGACAGAGATAACGCAGGTGTCAGCCTCATAGCTCTCGCCGTCCTCGGTGTTGACTATATAAGTGTTATCGGTCTTTTCAACCTTTTTCGCAACTGCTCTGAACTTGAAGTCAACCTTGTCCTTTAAGTCGTTGTAAAGATTTTCAAGAACAACATAGTTAATATCCGTTCCGAGATGGCGAACAGAAGCATCAAGAAGCGTAAGTCCGTGCTGTAAGCACTGCTTCTTTATTTCCGAATTTGCGGTTGAATAAAGTTTTGTGCCCTCACCGCCGTATCTGAGGTTGATTTCATCAACATAGTGCATAAGGTCAAGAGCTTCTTCCTTGCCTATGTACTCATAAAGAGTTCCGCCGAATTGGTTTGTAATATTATACTTACCGTCTGAGAATGCACCTGCTCCGCCAAAGCCGTTCATTATCGAACAGGGCTTGCAGCCGATACAGGATTTAATCTTCTTGCCGTCAATCGGACATTTTCTTTTATCAAGCGGATTTCCCGCCTCAAGCACAACTATTTTAAGCGACGGGTTCATTTTCACAAGCTCATAAGCGGAGAAAATTCCTCCGGGGCCTGCTCCGACAATTACTACATCGTATTTCATAATCTTACTCCTAAAATATAATAAGGCTTACGGCCTTGTTGAAAAGAAAGCACCGTAAACCTTTGCCACGCTAAATTTTATCACGGTATTCCGCTTTTGTCAACCGCATAGAAAAGGCATTTCTTGCTCGATTATTCTGTTTTGCCCTTTGATTTCGTCTTTTTGGCGGAATTATTCCTTACAAACATTCCCACGCAGCCGATAATCGAAAGGAACAAACTCATTACCAAATCGGTATAATAGGATCTTGCCACATCCGCATCATCAAGGAATTTATAAGCATTGGAAAAAGCCGTACCGAAGGTTATTGCGTAATCGATTTCGCCGCTTTGATACCACTCGGCATATGCATCATACACGTCCTTTGCAAGGCATCCGTACCAAGCAAGCACAATAGCCAAAAACGACACAACAACCGCAATTACAACCGTCTTTTTGCTCTCACCCTTTGCGAAAAGCTTGTAGCCGTACATAGCACAGATAACCGCAACGATACCGCTTAACGCTGCAAGATAACCGAGCTGATAAAGTACAAAATACGTTACTGTGCCTGCAAGTGAAAAGAGCAATGCTCCGACAATGCCGAGCAAAACATTTTCCTTCGGTTTTTCCTCAAGAAACGCCTGTGCTTTAAGCTCCGCCTCGCTTTGAGGTCTTTCAAATTCGTTAGTCTCCATTTTAATCTCCTTCAAAAACCGCAAATTTCTACAATAACATTTTACCACAAACAAAGAACTCTTTCAACAACAAAAAAGAATCCCGACAAATCGGGATTCTCTGATTTTTCAAATTGTTTTATTACTTCAAGAACGAGAATACGTTGAACGCCTGCAAGAAGATTAAGAAAAGAAGCACGGGAGCTATGAATTTCATCATAACAACATAAAGCTTTTCTCTGCGGAATTTTTTGTTTCCGATACCCTGCTTAACCTCATCAACAACATATTCAGGCTTAGCAACCCAACCGATAAGAACGCATGTGAAAATCGCAACGATCGGCATCAAAATACTGTTGGAAATATAGTCGAGAATGTCGAGTATCTGCTGTCCCGTCGCACCGTTGGGGAGAGTCGCCTCAAAGTACCAAACGTTGTAGCCGAGGCAAACAATAACGCCGATAAGCACAGCGCAAATGAATGTTACGCCCGTAGCCTTTGGTCTTGACATTTTGAAGCGGTCGATAAATACCGAAGCCACCGTTTCCATAAGCGAAATTGACGATGTGAGCGCAGCGAAAAGCACAAGCAGGAAGAAGCATGCGCCAACTACCTCGCCAAGCTTGCCCATCTGCTCAAAGATTGCCGGAAGAGCCTTGAACATAAGTCCGGGGCCCGCCTGTGAAAGACCATCTCTTCCCTGGAAAGCATAAACGGTCGGAATCATAATAAGACCTGCAAAAAGAGCGACCGCCGTGTCAAAAATCTCAATCTGATTAACGGATGAAATAAGATTGCTGTCCTTTCTGCAATATGAGCCGTAGGTTATCATAATACCCATAGCAAGGCTCATTGAGTAGAACATCTGTCCCATTGCGTCAAGCGCAACCGTTATAAACTTTGACGGTGTAATTCCGTCGAGGTTCGGAATAAGATAAATTTTCAAGCCCTCAAGAGCAGTACGGGTAACGCCGTTTTCGTCCGTGTGCTTGAGTGTGAGCGAATAAACCGAAATTCCGATAATAAGCACCGCAAGAATAGGCATCATTATCTTTGACGCCTTTTCAATTCCCTTGTCAACACCGAGAATTACGACAACGGCTGTAAGAGCCATAAACACAAGGAACCAAATCATCGGGGAAGCCTGTGCGGTTATGAAATTGCCGAAGAACTGATTGGGTCCTACCTCTCTTATCTGAGAAGCTCCGCCTGTTGCGTATGTGACCGCATATTTTGTGACCCATCCGCCGATAACGCAGTAATACGGGAAAATCAATACCGGCACGAGCGTTGCCAAAACGCCGATAAACTTAAAACGCTTGTCAACCTTTCCGTATGCTTGGAACGGGCTCAAGCCTGTTTTTCTTCCTATTGCGATTTCCGTTGTCATAAGTGCAAATCCGAATGTCAGCGAAAAGATTATATATATAACTATAAACAATCCGCCGCCGTCCTTCGCCGCAAGATACGGGAAGCGCCACAGGTTGCCGAGGCCTATTGCCGAGCCTGCGGCTGCGAGTATAAATCCGAGCGAGGATGAAAATCCACCTCTTGTTTTTTTCTTTTCCATTTTTCTTTCTCCTAATAAATTTTTGAGAACATTATTATAATTATACCAAAAGTCTATACATATTTCAACATAAAAAATACGGCAAATATTAAATCTGACGTAATATCTCTGAAAATTCGGCTTTTCTGCATTATCCGCAAATAAAAAGCACATAATTTACTGTCGGGTAAATCGTGTGCTTCCACGCTTTTTGATTTAATCAAATATCTCGAAATTAAAGAACGGGCATATCGGGGAAAATGTCGATAATTCTGCCGATTGTCATCTTGTCCTCGGGACTCTTTCTCTTAAATCTGTTTATTGTCGCATCGTCGGGGGAAGGATAAATATCTCCGCCAATTATATACGTAACGTCGGCATTGAGGATGGTGCATATGTCAAGAAATGTTGAAAAGCCCGGTGCAGACTTACCTGTCTCAATATTCGACAAATGGTTGTTTGAAATATTGATTTTTGCTGCAAGGTCCTTTTGAGACAAATTCATTTCTCTGCGCACTGTTGCGATTCTTCTTCCAATAGCTTTAAGATCGTGTGTCATGCTGATCTACCTCCTTAGCATTTATTTTAACACTATCTAAAGTTCGTTTACATAAATTTGTAGCGAATTAGTTTGATTATATTATAATTTTTTCGCTTACTTAACACTTTATTCACAATTTGACGTTGATTGACTTACAATGAAAGCCGCAAGTTCAGTTGCGGCTTTCGTTTAATGTTATTTGTAAAGTGCGCCGTAGGTCTTGCAAGCATTGTAGTCGGCAGCCTGCCTGTCGTCCGTACCGAATGCAGCCCAGCAATGCGGACGGAAAATTCTTGACTCGTCAACATTGTGCATATTAACGGGAATTCTGAGCATTGAAGCGAGCGTGATAAGCTTGTCGCCGACGTGTCCGTAAACTGTTACGCCGTGGTTAGCACCCCAATTTGCCATTACGCTGTATACGTCCTTGAATGCGCCCTCGCCCGTGAGAGTGGGAGCAAACCAGGTTGTCGGCCAAGTCTTGTCTGTTCTTTGGTCGATTGTATTATGAATTTCATCGGGTAGGTCAACGGTATAGCCCTCTGCAAGCTGAAGCACCGGACCTATTCCGTCAACAATATTCACACGAAGCATTGTAACGGGCATCTGTGCGCTGCAACGGAAGTGTGAGGAAAATCCGCCGCCTCTGAAATATTCATAGTTAGCTCTGCACCAATCGGTTGCCTCGATGCAAGCGTTTATGTCGTTGTCGTTCATCTTCCAGAACGGTTTCATGCAAGCTTCGCCGTTCTCGTTCTTTGAAGCGCCGCAGCCGTCAAGAGCAGTAGCACCCGAGTTGATAAGATGAATAAAGCCGTCCTTTGCAACGCCGTCGGGTCTTTTGCCTGTTACTCTTTCGCAAGCGTCGGGACTCCAATATGTACGAACATCATGGAAGCAAGGAGCTGTATCGGAAACAAGAGTTCCCAAAATCATAGCCGCACCGTTAAGTGTATCGTTCTCGGTTGCAAAGGGTGTCGGCATCTTTTTGCCGTCCCAATTGAAGGTTGAAGCCATTATCGCCTCTGTAAAGTCTGCATTCGGAAGCCAGTCCGTCCAGTTTCTCTGTCCCTGGAAGCCGCCTGCGACAGCATTCTTACCGAGTGCCTCTTCGTGCCAACCCATCTCGTCGAGCTTCTTGTTGCCGAAAAGAATATCACGGACAACAAGCGTCATCTTTGTAATAAATTCCCAATCCTTATCGGGAGCAACAACCTTTGATTTTCTGATAATCTCGGGCAAATTCTTGCCTGCGTTCACGTCAAAGCCCTCTTTGCAATTTTCACGAACCCACTTGATTGCTCTGTCATATTCCTCATGGTCATAGATTTCAAGGGTAATTCTGCGTACAATTTCTGTCATATCGACCCATTCGGGACGGATACCGAGATACTCTCTGAAGAAAGAAGCGTTGCAGTATGAGCCTGCGATACCCATTGCGACACCGCCGAGGTTTACATAGGACTTGTTTTTCATCCAACCGACAGATACCGCACATTTTGCAAAACGCAAAATTTTCTCCGCAACATCCTCGGGAATGGTTCTGTCATCCATATCCTGAACGTCGTGACCGTAAATCGAGAATGCGGGCATTCCATTCTGTGCATAAGCCGCCATAACAGCCGCAAGATAAACAGCGCCCGGTCTTTCAGTACCGTTGAAGCCCCAAACAGCCTTGATTGTTTTCGGATTCATATCGTATGTTTCCATACCGTAGCACCAACAGGGTGTAACGGTAAGCGTTGCGATAACATTTTCGCCTGCAAACTGTTCCTCGCACTCTGCCGCTTCGGCGCCGCCGCCGATTGTCGTGTTGCTGACAACGCACTGTACGGGTGTTCCGTCGGGATAGCAAAGATTTTCCTCAATGAGCTTTGCGGCAGATGTTGCCATACCCATTGTCTGATTTTCAAGGCTCTCACGAACACCGCCCCATCTTCCGTCAATAACGGGACGAATACCTATTTTAGGATATTTCATAGTACATTCTCCTTTTATTATTTAGTAATAACAGTTTTGAATTTATCGTATGCTTTTGAAAACTCGCTTGCGTTTTCGGGAAGATAAGTTTTCAAGCTCTCTGTTGACGCCAAAAGTTTTCTTCCGTCCTCAACGCTCTCAAGGTCGCCGAGAGCTATCAGCTGAAGCATAATATTTCCGAGCGCCGTAGCCTCCGTCGGGCCTGCCGTAACGGGAATGTTAAGGCTGTCCGCTGTCATTTGACATAAGAAGCTGTCCTTTGTTCCGCCGCCGAGCAAATGAAGAACATCAAACTTTTTGCCCGTGTTCTCCTCGATCTGTTCAATGGCAAAGCGATATTTCATCGCAAGGCTCTCATATATACATCTTACAAGCGCACCGTCGGTTTCGGGCGTTGCCTGCCCCGTCCTTTTGCAGAAATCACGGATTTTTTCGGGCATATTTTCGGGTGTTGCAAAAATCTCGTCATCGGGATTTATAAAGAACCCGAACGCCTTTTCCCGTCTTGCAAGCTGTTCCATATCGTTGTAGGAATACTCCTTGCCCTCTTTTCTGAAATTGCGTCTAATCTCTTGAATTAGCCAAAGTCCGCTTATGTTTTTAAGATAATTTATCTTTCCGTTTGCACCAAGCTCGTTTGAAAGCTCGTCTGTCATACTCTTTTTCGTGAGTATAGGCAAATCGTTTTCACAGCCAATCAGCGACCAAGTTCCGCAGGATAAAAACGCAGGTGTTTCGCCGTCTGTTTCGGGCATGGCACATACCGCACATTGCGTATCGTGTCCCGCAACCTTGATAACCTTTATGCCGTTATATTCTCCTGCCACGCTTGCGCTTTTTACAATCGGCGGAAGCATTTTTTCATTTTTATTTGAAAGTGCAAAAGCCTCTTTTTGCCAACAGACATTTTCCAAATCAAGCATCTGCGAGGTTGAAGCTATTGTCTGCTCGGCTGATTTTACAGAGCAAAGAGCATAAGCGAACAAATCGGGCATAAACAGAAACATATCACCGTCTTTATCCTCAACACTCAGCTGAAAAAGCGTGTTTATGTTCATTATCTGATTTCCCGTAAGCGCATACAAACGCTCGGGAGAAATTTTTTCAAATATTTTTTCGGGTGCATTCTTCGTTCTTGTGTCACGATAGCAAACAGGCAAACCTTTTATCTCTCCGTCCGCCCCGATTATACCGTAGTCAACTCCCCAAGTGTCAAAAGCAAGCGAATCAACATCATTTGCCATTTCAATTGCCTTTTTAACCTCCGAAAGAAGATATGGGAAATTCCAACAGAGTTTTCCGTTCTCCGTTACCAATCCATTGTCAAAACGATGAATTTCACGGTAGCTCAACCTTCCGTTTTTGTACTCGCCGAGAATCGCTCTGCCAGTAGATGCGCCGAAATCAAAAGCTAATACACGGCTCATACCTTTACTACTCCCTTTTTGAGAAGCACATTTGCGTAAATTGCCGTTTCGCCCGTGGCGATTATAAGATAAGCCTTTTTCGCTCTCTCATAAAATGCAAAACGCTCCGTCATCTCAATATCGTGGTGCTCAGGCTCATATTTTGTAAGGATTTTATCGTATTCCTTCCAAATTTCAGGTGTCGGGGTATTATCGCCCTTGACGACCTCCATCAAAGCAACAGGCTTTTCCGTATATGTATCAAGCGGAATAAGCGACAAAACCGCATCCAATACATCCGTTGCCGAATGTCCGTCTGCTCTTATAACAACGGAATTTTTACCAATACTCTCGCTCGGAAAATTTCCGTCTGCAATTATGAGCTCGTCGCCGTGTCCCATCTCGCAAAGAGCCTTGAGAAGCTCGGGGGAAATTATCGGATTGATACCTTTAAGCATAATCAGTCCTCCTGCTTGTGAAGTATTTTGTCGTCGGGATTATAAACCTTATAGCCCGGGTGTCTGCCCGTGATTTTATAATAGCTTCTCAAATCGATAAGTTTCTGAATATTCTCTCTGTCTATGTCGTGGCTACCGCCGAGAATAACCGCATTGATTGTGATTTTCGCCCACAATTCAAGACTTTCCATTCTGTAAAAAGCGGTTATAACGTCACTTCCGACCGCAAGCGCACCGTGGTTTTCAAGAAGCATAACATCATGCTCGTCAAGGTACGGCTCAATAGCATCGGGAACCTCCGTTGTAGAGGGTGTGCCGTAAGGGGTAAGCGGAACCGCACCGATAGCCGCTACATCCTCAATCATATTGTACATATCCATTGCCTTATGCGCTACCGCAAAGCCCGTAGCTCCCGGAGGATGAGCGTGGATAACGCTGAACACATCCTCACGCTTGTCGTAGCAACGAAGATGCATCTTAATCTCACTTGACGGACGAAGTCCCTCCGCCGCCTCCAAAACATTACCCTTTGAGTCAATTCTGATAAGCTTTTCGGGTGTGATAAAGGACTTGCTCATTCCTGTCGGTGTTGCCAAAATCGTACCGTCGTCAAGCTTTGCGCTGACATTTCCGTCGTTCGCCGCAACCCAACCGAGCTGCCACATCTTATGGCAAACGTCGCAAATTTGATCTTTAACAATTTGAATATCCATCTTGCCGTTTCCTTTCCTTTTATGTGTCTTAGCACATTATACATTTATTGTAACATAAATAAAATTGATATTCAACGATTATAATTTTACGATTTTTTGAACATTTTCAGCCTTATTGACAAAGGCAAATGTACGCTTTATAATCTTAATTGCATTTTTCAAAAAGGGGTATATTATGGCGAAAAAAGGGTTGTCCGATCCTGATTTTTTCGGAACGCAAAAGATTTCAAAAATATTGCTTAAAACTGCGCCTCCCGTTATGCTCGCTCAGCTTATTCAGGCACTTTATAATATAGTTGACAGCTTCTTTGTCGGCAGATATTCCGACGAGGCTCTTACTGCGCTGTCGGTAATTTATCCTATACAGCTAATAATCATTGCACTTGCTGTCGGCACGGGCGTCGGCGTCAATACTTATATGGCTCGAAAATTTGCACAGGGCAAGCCGAAGGAGGCTGACGAAGCAGGCGGTACGGGTATGCTGCTTGAGCTTATAACTTGGCTTGCCTTTACAATTTTAGCGGTAGCTCTTATGAAGCCGTATGTTATGACCTCGGCAAAATCGCCCGAGGCAATCGCAAATGCCGTAACCTACGGAAATATCGTCTGTATCGGCAGCATCGGTGCATTTTTGGAGGGTAACTGGACAAAGGTACTTCAGGCAAGAGGCGATATGAGGCTTCCCATGATAGCGCAGATAGCAGGTGCCGTAACAAATATCTTGTTTGACCCGCTGTTGATATTCGGAATAGGTTTTTTCCCTGAAATGGGCGTTGCGGGTGCGGCTTATGCGACGGTGCTCGGTCAGATAGTTGCCGCTGTTATCACAGGCTCAAAGGGCTTTTGCAAAATCCCCGAGATAAAAAAGCTCTCGCATTATATTAAGATGATATACCGCTACGGTTATCCGTCAATATTTATGCAGCTGCTTTATACCGTATATATTGTTGCGTTGAATGTCATACTTGCAGGCTTTTCCGACTCAGCCGTTACGGTGTTGGGACTTTACTATAAAGCGCAATCGCTGTTCTTTATCCCCCTGTTCGGACTTCAAACCTGTATAGTTCCCGTTTTGAGCTACAACTACGCAAACAAAAGCTATCGCCGCTGCCGTGATTTAATGAATTATTCCTGCCTTATTTCAGCGGCGTTTATGATTATCGGTATAGTCTTTTTCGTATTCTTCCCCGAAGCGCTTATGTCCGTTTTCTCAAAGAGCGAGGAGGTTATGCAAATAGGCTCGGTAGCATTCCCGATAATCGGCTCAAGCTTCCTGCCTGCCGTCATTTCTCTTACAATGCCCGTGTTCTTTCAGGCTATCGGCTACGGCAGAACAAGTCTTATGCTATCGCTCACAAGGCAGGTTTTCTGTCTTATCCCGATTTTCAGAATATTTGCGGAATTCGGTCTTAACTACACATGGTTTGCCTATCCGATTTCAGAAGTCATTTCAGGCGCAATAGGTCTTATAATCTATTTCTCAGTTTTGAAAAAATGGAAAAAGGAAACGAGCAAAACATTATCACAAAACCGACAACCGAATAAAGCAACATAAAAAATTACGCCACAGAGTTTTGTCCCTGTGGCGCTTTTTGATTGTATAAATATCATTCCTCGATATGCTCTTGACCTTTTGCGATTATCGTGCGAACATGGTCGTCCGCAAGAGAATAAAATACCGATTTGCCCTCTCTGCGAGCCTTAACCAACTTGTTTTGCTTTAATATTTTTAGCTGATGCGAAATTGCCGACTGATTCATATTAAGTGCCGAAGCCAAGTCGCACACGCAGACCTCTGCCTCAAACAAAACATAGAGTATGCGTATTCTCGTTGAGTCGCCGAACACCTTGAACAGCTCGGCTAAATTATAAAGCTCAATCTCGTCTGGCATTTCAGCGATTATCTTTTGAAGCACGGAGCTGTGAACCTCGTTTACCTCACAGCAGTCTAATTCTTTTTCCATTGTTTACATCCTTTCAATACATCAAAGCTTTTTAACCATAAGCGCACGAATTGCATTCAATACGGCTATAACCATTACTCCGACATCTGCGAAGATTGCCACCCACATATTTGCGATACCCAATGCGCCGAGCACAAGACATATAAACTTAACTCCGAGTGCGAAAATTATATTTTCATATACAATTCCGAGACATTTTTTCGAAATTCTTATTGCCTTTGATATTTTAAGCGGATCGTCGTCCATAAGTACAATATCCGCCGCCTCAATAGCCGCATCTGAGCCCATAGCGCCCATTGCGATACCTATATCGGCTCTTGAAAGCACAGGAGCGTCGTTTATGCCGTCGCCGACAAACGCAAGCTTTTCCTTTTCGCCCTTTTTCGACAAATACTCTTCGACCTTTGAAACCTTGTCGTCGGGCAGCAATTCGCTGTAAACCTCGTCAATTCCGAGTTCGTCTGCAACCTGCTTCGCAACGTCCGAAGCGTCGCCTGTGAGCATAACCGTCTTTTTAACGCCTGCTCTTTTAAGCTCTGCAATCGCCTGCTTTGAGGTGGGCTTTATAACGTCCGAAATGAGGATATGACCTGCGTACTTCCCGTCAAGTGCAATATGAACCTTTGTGCCGACCTGCTCGCACTCCGTATATTTAATGCCGAGCATATCCATCAGCTTGCCGTTGCCTGCCGCAACCTCTTTTCCGTCAACCTTAGCGATAACGCCGTGTCCCGATATTTCCTTTACGTCCGAAATTCTGCTTTTATCAATTTCCTTGCCGTAAGCTGCCTGCAAGCTTTTGCTTATCGGATGCGTCGAATAGCTCTCTGCATATGCCGCAAGTTCAATTAAATGATTTTTGTCTATTGTGTTATCATGAACTCCGACAACCTCAAAAACGCCCTTCGTCATTGTTCCCGTCTTGTCGAAAAGAACATATTTTGTCTTTGAAAGCGTTTCAAGGTAGTTTGAGCCTTTGACCAAAACGCCTGCCTTGCTCGCTCCGCCTATTCCTGCGAAGAAGCTAAGCGGTACGCTGATTACCACCGCACACGGACAGCTTATAACAAGGAATGTAAGCGCCCTGTAAATCCAAGTGCCGAAGCCTGCCGGATTACCGATTATAAGGTTTATTATCGGCGGTATAATCGCAAGCGCCAACGCACTGTAGCAAACCGCAGGCGTATAATAATGTGCGAACTTGCTTATGAAATTTTCGGAATGTGATTTTTTCGAGGTTGCGTTTTCAACAAGGTCGAGAATTTTTGAAACCGTTGACTCGCCAAACTCTTTTGTCGTTTTAATCCTGATAACGCCCGAAAGATTTATACAGCCGCTGATAATCTCGTCGCCTGTCTTGACCTCTCTCGGCACACTCTCACCCGTGAGAGCACTTGTGTTAAGCGAGGACTCACCCTCTGTTACAACGCCGTCAATCGGCACCTTTTCGCCCGGGGTAACCACAATTACCGTGCCTATCTCAACCTCGTCGGGGTCAACCTGCCGAAGCTCTCCGTCAACCTCAATATTGGCATAATCAGGTCTTATATCCATAAGCTCGGAGATATTTCTGCGGCTCTTTCCGACAGCATAGCTTTGAAAAAGCTCGCCTATCTGATAGAAAAGCATAACCGCCACACCCTCGGTATAGTCGCCCAACGCTATTGCACCGACGGTTGCGACTGCCATAAGGAAATTTTCGTCGAAAACCTGCTTATTTTTAATTCCCAAAAATGCTTTTCTGAGAATATCATATCCGATTACAAAATACGGTATCATATATAACGCAAATTCAAGATAGCGATTTATTTCAACAAAGCTGCCAACAACCTTGAGTGCGACAATAAGCACCGCTGAAACGATAATTCTTATAAGCATCTTTTTCTGCTTTTTCGTCATAAAATTCCCTCCGTTTTCAATATTTCAAGCTATGCTTAATCGACCGTTAAATGTATATTTCGCAGTCGTCCTCAACTCTTTTACAATTTTTAAGGACATCCTTCATAACAGCCTTTGCGTCTGCATTTTCGTCAAACTCGACATTCATTTTAAGCATCATAAAATTGACCGTTGCGTCCTTTACGCCCTCGGTCTTTTTTGCCGCCTCTTCCATTTTATTGGCACAGTTTGCACAATCGACATCGATTTTATATGACTTTTTCATAATTTGTCTCCGTTCCGACGCTCTTCGTCATTTATTTCAAGCACATTCGCTTTTCAATTTATCATATGAACAACTGTTCATATGTTGATTTGATTATAGCACTTCTATATTATATGTCAATAGCTTTTGGAAAATTTTTTATATTTTTTTGTAAATCGGTCAATCTTATGTTACAATAACCCAGAGGTGATAATACAATGGTACATTTAGGAAATGATTGGGATGAAATATTAAAGGACGAGTTTTCAAAACCTTATTATAAAGAACTTCGCCAATTTCTGAAATCGGAATATCAAAATCATACGATTTATCCGCCTATGAACGATATATTCAATGCACTTCGTTGCACCTCGTTTGCCGATACAAAGGTCGTTATTATCGGGCAAGACCCTTATCACGGCGCGGGTCAGGCACACGGTATGTGCTTTTCGGTAAAAAAAGGCACTCCACCCCCTCCCTCGCTTCAAAATATATTCAAGGAAATTCATTCTGATCTCGGTATAGATATGAACCAAGGTCACGGCGAACTCACCGCTTGGGCGAAGCAAGGAGTTTTGCTTTTGAACACGGTGCTGACCGTTCGTGAGGGCGAGCCTAACAGCCATAAAAATATGGGTTGGGAAACATTTACCGACAGGGTAATTTCCGAGCTTAACAACAAGCAAACGCCCGTCGTGTTTTTGCTTTGGGGCGCTCACGCAAGAAAAAAAGCGTCGGTTATCACAAACCCCATTCATTATAAGCTCACCGCACCGCATCCGAGTCCGCTTTCGGCTTATAACGGATTTTTCGGTTGCAAGCACTTTTCAAAGACCAATGAGCTTTTGACAGCTTCGGGGCAGACGCCTATTGATTGGCGTCTCGACTAAATTTCAACAAAGTTTAATATTACTATTGATTTTTAGACTTTGTTATTCTATAATATCAAGTGTCGCACTTCGAATCGGTTGTGTAACCGCTTCGAAGTGTTTTTATGTGATATTTTCATCCTAATCGGGAGGCAATAACAGTGAAAATAGGATTTGATAACGATAAATATCTTAAAACTCAATCCGAGCATATAAGGCAGAGGATAAATGAATTCGGCGGAAAGCTTTATCTTGAATTCGGCGGAAAAATCTTTGACGATTTTCACGCTTCAAGAGTGCTCCCGGGATTTTTGCCCGACAGTAAGATGAAAATGCTGCTTGAGCTTAAAGATGAGGCTGAAATGCTCATTGCCATCAACGCAAATGACATTGAAAAAAATAAGGTCAGAGGCGATATAGGTATAACATATGACCTTGATGTGTTAAGGCTTATCGACATATACAGGGACTTCGGTCTTATGGTAAGCGGTGTTGTTATGACGCAGTATAACAATCAGCCGTCGGCAGAGGTTTTCAGACAGAAGCTTATGGGGCTCGGCATTAAGGTTTACCGTCATTACAGCATTGAAAACTATCCGCAGGATGTTCATCTTATCGTAAGCGATGACGGATACGGCAAAAACGAATACGTTGAAACCACCCGTTCGCTTATCGTTGTTACAGCCCCCGGTCCGGGAAGCGGAAAAATGGCGGTTTGTCTTTCTCAGCTTTATCACGAGCACAAAAGAGGCGTTCAGGCAGGATATGCAAAGTTCGAAACCTTCCCGATTTGGAATTTGCCGTTAAAGCACCCGGTAAACCTTGCTTATGAGGCGGCGACAACCGATTTGAACGATGTCAATATGATTGACCCGTTCCACCTTGAAGCATACGGCGTTACAACCGTTAACTATAACAGAGATATTGAAATTTTCCCCGTGCTCAACGCTATTTTCGAGCGTATTTACGGCACTTCTCCGTATAAATCGCCTACGGATATGGGCGTTAATATGGCAGGAAACTGCATAATCGACGACGAGGTTGTAAAAGAAGCGTCAAAGCAAGAGGTTATCAGAAGATATTATAAGGCTCTTGTTGATAAGAAAAACGGCTCAAACGTTACGAATGAAATCCGCAACCTTGAGCTTATAATGAAACAGCTTAATATCGTGCCCGAATACAGAAAATGTGTTTTGCCCGCAGTTGAGCTTTGTGACAGAACGGGAGAGCCGGCAGCAGCAATCGAACTTGACAACGGCAAAATCATAACGGGTAAGACATCTGACCTTTTAGGTGCTTCTTCGGCTATGCTTTTGAACGCACTTAAAGAAATCGCCAATATCAATGACGATATTGACTTGATTTCCCCGAAGATTATCGAGCCTATTCAGGATTTAAAGGTGAATCATCTCGGCAACAAAAACCCGAGACTTCATACAGACGAGGTTTTGCTTGCCCTTTCAATTTCAGCGGCGACAAATCCCACCTCCGAAATGGCAATGAAAGCGCTTGAAAAGCTTGACGGCTGTCAGATGCATTCGACGGTCATACTCTCCGAGGTTGACCTGCACACGCTCAAAAAGCTCGGTGTAAATGTAACCTGCGAGCCTTACAGACAGTCAAAAACCCTTTATCATAAATAAAAATAATATATGCCGAAGTTTGAATTCAAAGTCAGACTTCGGCATTGTTTTTTGTATTGACAATTTTTTTGTTTATGTTTTAATATAATTGTATAATAAATAATTTGAGTTAAACGGAGGGTTATCTATGACGAGAGCAAAATACAAAACGATTTTCGCCGTATGCACAGCGGCGGCTGTTCTTATATTTGAAGCCGTAATTTATTTTTGCGGTACCAACGGCGGAAATTACATAAGTAAATCAATTTGGATTGCAAACATTATCGGCGTAGTCCTTATAATGACCGTGTCAATCATTGTCGATTACGCTTTAGAAAAAAAGTTTTTCGGCAACAAATAAAAGCACAAAATTTTAACAGTCAATACACCCGCAACTATATATACAAAAAACGCTCAGCCTTAGCTGAGCGTTAATTTTATATTATATTCCGTTAAAAGCCTCGTGAGCTTCCGCCACCGCCGAAGGAACCGCCTCCGCCGGAAAATCCTCCGCTGCTTCCTCCCGAAAATCCACCGCCGGAAAAGCCGCCACCCGAGTGATGATTTCCACCGCCGCCGAAGAAAATAAACGGTGTGCGACCCGTGATTTTACGAATTGCAAACACTATTATAATAAAGATTATAAAATCAATAATAACTGCCTTTGAGCTTTCGTATTCTTCATCTTCATCCACATCAGGCGCAAGGCTTGAGCCGTTAATTTCAACACCGTACTCGGTTGCCGTTTCGCCTATCAAAGCCGAAAAAGCTTCACGCAGTCCCGTCGAAAAATCGTCGCTCTTCAGATACGGTATAGCGTAGTTGTCAAGAATTCGTCCGGTCTTGCCGTCGGGCAATGCGCCCTCAAGACCGTAGCCCACCTCAATATCAATCTGCCGTTCTTCAACAGAGAGAAGCAAAAGCACACCGTCATTGTTTTTACTGCCTATGCCCCATTCTCTGCCCAAGCCGAGAGCGTAATCTCTGACTTCATTACCGTCAAGGCTATTGACCGTTACGCAAACAACCTGTGCACCTGTCTTTTTGTACAATTCTTCTGCCATTGCCTGCATTTTTTGTTCGTCGGTCTCATTGATACAGTCGGCAAAGTCATTTACGAAAAAGCTTTGTGTAGGCGGCGGATATAGAGTGTTTTTTGCCGCAAAAGCACTGACCGATAACGACAGTATCAGCAAAACAGCACTTAACAGTATCGCCGAATATTTTTTCATATACTTACCCATTCGCCGAAGCATCAATCAAAATTCACGCTCGGTGCCGTTTGAGCCTCACTTGAAGCCTCAAAGTATTCAGCCTGCTCAAAATTGAACATAGATGCAATTATATTTGCAGGGAATTTCTTTATGTGAGTATTATAAGCCTTTGCAACATCATTGTAGTCCTTGCGAGCAACGGAAATTCTGTTTTCACTGCCTGCAAGCTCATCCTGAAGATTGATAAACTGCGTATCGGCTTTAAGCTCGGGATAATTTTCCACAACGACAAGAAGTCTTGAAATTGCGCTGTCAAGCTCTGAGTTTGCCTTTTCCATTTCATCAACAGTGGTAGCGCCCGAGAGTTTTGAGCGAGCGTCCGCAATTGCCGTATATACCTCTTCCTCGTGAGCCGCATATCCCTTTACGGTGTTCACAAGATTTGGTATGAGGTCTGCTCTTCTCTGCAACATTGTCTGAATATTTGCCTGTGCATTTGTAACCGTTTCCCTTTCGTCAACAAGGCTGTTGTATGAGGAAACAATGCTTCCTGCGAATATCACTATTACGGCAATAACCACCAAGGCAATAATAAGACCTTTTTTGTTTTTCATGGCAAATCCTCCTATCAATCAATTAAAATCAATCGTCATATCCGTTCGGGTTCTTTGACTGCCAATTCCAAGAGTCACGGCACATATCATCAATGCCTCTCTTAGCCTCCCAGCCGAGAACCTCTTTAGCCTTTGACGGATCCGAGAAGCAAACCGCAAGGTCGCCGGGACGTCTCGGTGCAATCTTGTAAGGTAATTCCTTACCGTAAGCCTTGCTGAACGCCTTTACTATGTCAAGAACGCTGTAGCCCTTACCCGTTCCGAGGTTGAAAATCTGAACACCCTTTTTGCCGTCAAGAATATTGTTAACAGCCTTAACGTGACCATCTGCAAGGTCAACAACATGGATATAGTCTCTAATGCAGGTTCCGTCGGGTGTATCGTAATCGTTGCCGTAAACGCTGAGGAACGGACGCTTGCCGATTGCAACCTGTGTGATGTAAGGCATAAGGTTGTTCGGTATTCCACTCGGATTTTCGCCTATTCTTCCGCTTTCATGTGCGCCGATAGGATTGAAGTAACGAAGAAGCGTTACGTTCCACTCATTGTCTGACTTGTAAATATCCTCAAGGATAATTTCAATCATATACTTTGTTGTGCCGTAGGGGTTTGTTGTTCCGCCCGTTTTCATTGTCTCTTTAAGCGGAGATACATTTTTCATACCGTAAACCGTTGCCGAGGAACTGAAAACGATATTCTTACAGCCGTTATTTCTCATAACGTCGCAAAGCTTCAATGTGCCGCCGATATTGTTATCATAATATTCAATCGGCTTCTGACAGGACTCGCCGACCGCTTTAAGTCCAGCAAAATGAATTACTGCGTCGATTTTATTCTCTTTGAAAATTTTATCCATACCCTCAGAGTCTCTGATGTCACATTCATAGGACTTGAAATCCTTGCCTGTAAGCTCTTTAACTCTTTCAAGCGATTTCGGATTTGAGTTGTAGTAATTGTCAACGACAACAATCTCATAGCCTGCGTTAAGAAGCTCAACGCAAGTGTGTGAGCCGATAAATCCGGCTCCGCCCGTAACAAGAATAGCCATAATTTATTCCTCCGTTTATATTAAAAATTTTTGTCAGTTAAGAAATGTGCCCGGGAAATATTGGTCAAGTATTTTATCATATTTTGTACCCGAAACAGCCATATTATCAGCACCGAGCTGGCTCATTCCGACACCGTAGCCATCGCCGAAGGTGGTTATTGTATACGTGCCGCTTTCGGCGTCATAGGAAAGGCTGAAGCAAGGAGATGAAAGGTCTTTGTTCTTCATTATATCATATATAAATGTTACACCCGACACTTCTTTATTGCCTACGGTAATTTTTTCGACATAGCCCGTGCCTGTGCTGACTGCCGTATCGTGTGCGTTAATTTTGAGCCACTTTGAAACGTCTTCGGGAAATTCGATTGTTGAGTCAAATGCCAATGCACCTGCTTTAATATCATCTGCCGTAAGGAGAACTTCCTTTTTATATCCGTCTCTCTGCTTATCAGAAGCACTTGCGACACTCTTGAGGTATGTAAAGCTCTTTCCGAAAACAGTCGAAGCATTACCGGTCTTGCCTGCCGACATTCTGCAATAAGGTGTAAATGCAACCTTATCGTTAAATGTAAGATAACGACCGAATACCTCGTTTACCGCATCCATTGCCTCTTGAGTATAATTATCTGCAATTGTAAGATTGCTTATTCTCCAATTTGTATCTCTGTATTTGAGATATGTGTATGTGATTACCGCCTGAGCCTTGAGCGTTTCAGCGTTAAATCCGCTGTCGGTTTCGGCAGTAACTATCCTTGCGATAGCTTCCTTCGCCTCGATTTCCTGTCCGTTTACGGTAATAACTCTCGGAACTGCATTCGGGTCCTTCGGAGCTTCTTTTGTCTGAGGCTCATTTGCCGTAATAGCACCTGCCGTGGTTTCAACAGGAGTGGTTTCGGGCTCCTCGTTCTTTATGCCGTTTACAAGCTCAAAGCGCATAAGCTTTGACAATGACATTGTATCAGCTTTAACCGGAGCTTCGGTTGTGGTTTCGGGAGCCTGCGTTTGAACAGGCGGCTCTGTCTGCGGTTCTTTATTGTTATTCTTCTGTTTAACGAAATAAACAGAGCCTACGGTAATTGCCGCAACAAGGATAATTGCGACAACTGAAATTATCGCCTTTTTTGCCTTTTTAGAAAGCTTTTTATCAGCCTTCGGAGCTTCGTCCTGTGCAATTTCAATGCCTACCGAGTTGTTGCCCATAGCCTTTTCCCCGATAAGCGCAAAAATTTCTTCGCAGGCAATTCTGATTAAGTGTGCGTCGTCCTCGCCCTCCTCTTTATAAAGCTTTCTGACGAGAGCAGACTTGTCCGTCGCTACGGAAATGCAAATGTAATCGCAGCCGTCGTTGGTTGTGAATATATCGGAAATACACGCACCGAGTGTTGCACTCGAAAGGTCCTTTGCCGAGCGAGCCATCTGTGCGGTGTAGTCGGTTACGTTGTAATCGCCTCTGTCCTCTATGTGCGGAGTAAAGGTAAAATACTCGTCGAAATCATCAAGACCTACCGCAAACTCACGCATAACGGTTGCGTTCGTATTGCCGTTAACAGCAATTTTAACGTCGGATTCCTTGAGAATATTAAGCGTATGTGCAGCAATATCCTTTTCCTGCTCACTTATTCCCGAAGTCGTTTCAGAAGTGATTTCCTCTTTCTCTTCGTGAGTGGGAGCTGCCTCCGACTCACTTGCCGAATTAAGGCGTCCGCCGTTGGTTATGTACGGCACAAGACCTCTTTTGAGGACAGAGTCAAGCCTTTGATCGTCAAAGGGGATCATAACGATTGTCTGCGAGCCCTTTTTAACCGCAAAGCCTGAATTTATGCCGTCAACCGATACAAATACGGTTGCACCCTCGGGCATAGCCGCATTTTTCTCCTGCGCCGATTCATCAAGCTCAAGTTTTGAAAGCTTTTTAAGAACTGCCTCATTCTGCTCTTTTTTCAAGGAAAGAGCTGTCATAAGCTTTAATTTTGTAGAATTGTAGATGCTCGAATCAACAGCGATTACAATAAAATCGCTGCTTTTGAGAGCCTTTGAAAGCCCACCGAACATATCCTTGAGCGAAGTGTACTCATCAAAAGAAATATCGCTGTCCGCAAAGCCGTTAAGACAGCCGATTACCTTAATCTGCATCTTAACGGACGTGTCCGCCGCATTGCGATACAATGAAAACAACTTCATTTCCATCTCTTTATTACCACCTTAATATAAATAAATTACTTATCAGTTATCGGGATACCAATTCGTCGCACCGCTGTACGGATTTGACTGCCCCTTTTGGTCATACCAAATCTGCGGATAGCGGGGATTTCCGTTTGTTACGGAATAGGTCGTATCCACATCCGCCGTTTCGCCCGTCCTCAAAAGTCTGCCGACAACAACAAGTCTTGCGTCCGTAAACTCATATGTGCAGGTCGAAAGCGTGATAAGCTTATCAGACGAGTTAATATCGACACCCGTTGTGTAGAGCTTTCTCTCATCGAGCGCCTTAATGTAGCTGTCAAAATTCTCGGTGCTGCCAAATGAGGTAACGGTATAGTTGAAAATATATCCGTTGTCGTCCTGCTCTCTGCTGTTTGTGATAAATGCCGCATAGACCTTGAATTTATATGACTTATAAAGTGTATCGTAGTTGATTATCGGAGACTCTAAGAAGCCGTCAAGCGTTTTGTACTTGCTGAGCTCTGCAAAAACAAGTCCGTCGCTCATATGGTGTCCGTAAATTATAGTGTTTTGATTGAGGTATTTCGGGTCGTTTCTGTAATCCATAAACGGACAGCCGTATCTGCTGTAATTTCCGTAGAAATCCTTTTTAAGATAATCCGTATTGTTGGGAGACTGAACGACCTGAACGTCAATGCCCGAATTCGGAACACTTATCCAGCCTACCAGCTCCTGGTTAAGCGCATAAAGGTAAGCGTACTTTGCCATCATTCCGTCGGGAGTTTTAACATCGGGGTACTTCGCCCTGAATTGCTCCCAAAGCTTTGCTTCTTCTTCCTCATTTGTGGTGTCTATTATCTTGTTTGCAAGACCCGTCTGCTGTTTTTCGGTTTTATTTCCCTGAACATAAATAACGCCGAATGCCACAGCGCAGCCTATAAGCACCAAAACAGAGAGATTTGCAACCGTCTTTCTGACAATTTCGGATTTTTTGTCCTGCTTGTTCGGAAAAATCTTTCTGAAAAAGTCCTTGAACATTTCGTTGAAGGTCTTTACCCTTTCTTTGCTTTGAGCAGGTTCAACCTTTTCAAGGCCTTTCAGCTCGCCCTCTTTTTCTTCGCTTCTGTCGCTCTGAAACGGGTTGGCGACATCGACAAAGTGCTGCTCTCCTCCGTATTTTACACGCCTTGTGGTCATTTCGTCAAAAGACTCCGAATTTTCGATGTTCTTTGCTATTTCGGCATAGACGTCATCAGAAGCCTCGGGTGTGGGAAGCTCGTTTTCGGGCTTAGCCTGTTCTTCGGCGGTATTCAACTCTTCGTTCTTGTCAAACTCGTTTTCTTTCATCAATATTCAACTCCTTCGGGAAACCATCTTTCGGCAAAAGCGTATGGGTTTGGAAGCCCATGCGTATCGTACCAAATCTGCGGATAACGTGGATTGTCGTTCTTTACGGTTTTGGAAACGTCGACCGTTTCGCTCTCGCCGTCTCTGACAAGCCTTGCGACAACCACAAATCTTGCGTTTGTCTCGCCGTTACCCTTTACATCCATATCTCTCGTACAGGTCGAGAGAGTAAGAATTTTATCATTTTTATTTACATCGACATTTGTAAAATAAAGTGACCGCACTTTAATCTCATCTACAAACGCTTCAAAATTGTCGTTCGTCATAAACGGATAAATATAGTTAAAGGTGTATCCGTTATCGTCCTTATCGTCGGCATTCGTAAGGAAGACGGAAATTATTTTCCACTTATGTTTTTCGTATATCGTATCAAACTGAATTACGGGAGAAGTCTTATAAAACTCGACATCCTTGTACTTTTCAAGGTCCGCAAACATCGTCGAGTCAAGGAAATTATGCCCGTAAAGTATAGTGTTCTTGCAAAGCGGCTTTGCGTGGTCACGGTAGTCCATAAACACGGTGCCACGTCTTTGATAATCTCCGTAAAAGCTGCGTCTCAAATAATATTCGTTATTTTTAGCTTGAACAACAGGATGATTTATCGAGGTGTTCGGAACAACTATCCAGCCGACAAGGTCATTGTTTGCGTTGTATGCGCTGCGGTATTTTTCAAGCATACCGTCGTCGCCGTACTCCTTAGCCTCTTGAGCAGGCTCGGTTACAAGCCCTGCGATATTCTCCGTCTGCTTTTTGTTGTCCGCAACATCATAAACGGTTTTAAGAATGACGCCCAAAGAAGCCAAAAACACGATAATCGCAATAATCATTATTACTCTGTCAACGGTTTTCATTTTCTTTTTCTTAGGCTTCGGCACAACGGCAACAGCCTCGTCCTTATCGTCGTCATCTTCTTCCTTTTGAGTTTGATAAGGGTTATCGGTAACCTTCATACCGTCCTCATAGTCACCTTGAGCCTCTGCGTCCTGCGGTACGGAAGAGCTTGTGTCGGTATCATTCAATTTTTCCTTATCGAATTCTTCACTCATCTCAAATACTCCAATACTGTTTCAAGAGCCGTATCGGCTGATTTATTTCTGTTATTTTCCCTTATATTGTCGGAAAAATCATTTAGACATTTTTTAACTATCGTGCTTTTGCCGTCGGAAAAAGCGATATATACAAGTCCGACGGGCTTGTTGGTGTTGTCGGAGGTCGGACCTGCAATTCCCGTTACGGCAACCGCAATGTCCGCACCCGTAAGCGAAAGCACGCCCTTCACCATCTCACGGGCACATTCCTCGCTTACCGCACCGAATTTTTCAAGCGTTTCGCTGCTCACGCCGAGGATTTCATGCTTTATGCGATTTGAATAGCTCACAATTCCGCACTCAAACACGCTCGACGAACCCGAAACATCGGTTATCCGTTTCGCAATCAATCCGCCTGTACAGGACTCGGCGCAAGTGAATATTAAATTCCTTTGTTTTAATAATTCAACAACTTTTTCTTCAAGCTTCATCTTATATCTGAAATGACCTCAAATCTTGCAGTATCGACTGCTTCCTTAACAAGTGCTTCTATATCGAATACCTTTTCTGCTTCTTCAAGCATTTGCACGGTAGGTCTTGTCCTCGGATGCTTGGGCGTAAATACCGTACAGCAATCCTCAAACGGCTTTATTGAAATGTCAAAGGTATCAATCTTTCTTGAAATTGCGATAATTTCTTCCTTGTCCATTGCGATAACGGGTCTGAAAACAGGCATTTTTGAAACATCATCCGTGCAAGCAAGCGCCGACATAGTCTGACTTGCAACCTGACCTATGCTCTCGCCTGTTACAAGCGCCTGACAATCATTTTTCAATGCAATTTCATTTGCAATACGCATCATAAAGCGTCGCATAACAAGTGTGAAAAGCTCCTCGGGGCAGTTGTCCCTGATTTGCTCTTGGATTTTTGTAAAACATACGGTGTAAAGACCTATATCGCCGCTGTAAGCCGAAACCTTGCGTAAAAGGTCATGAACCTTCATTTCCGCCTGCGGAGAGGTATAGGGCGGCGAAGCAAAATGCACCGCATCAAGCACAACGCCTCTTTTTGAAACCATCCACGAAGCTACGGGGCTGTCAATTCCGCCGGAAATAAGCACCGCCGCTTTTCCGCCTGTGCCTACGGGCATACCGCCTGCGCCCTTTATCTGATTTCCTCTGATAAACGCATAGTTATCTCTGACCTCAACCGTAACGGTAAGCTCGGGATTGTGAACATCAACCGAAAGGTGCGAGAATTTTTCAAGAATTGCGCCGCCGACCTCTCTGCTTATCTCGGGCGAGGTCAACGGAAATTTCTTGTCGCTTCTCTTTGCCTCAACCTTAAAGGTATCGACATTTTCAAGCTGTTCCGAAAGGTATTCGGGTGCAACCGCCAAAATTTCATCAATATTTTTCTCAACCGCCGCAGCTCTCTGGAAGCCTGCAATACCGAAAATTCTTGAAATTCTCTTTATAGCCTCTTCCATATCGAAATCGTCGCAAAGCGGCTCAATATTCATTGTCGATTGCAAGCATGTAACCTTAAATTTACCCAAGCCGTGCAAACGTCTTTTTATGTTCTTTGCAAGCACCGACTCAAACGAAGAACGGTTAAGTCCCTTGAGTGCAAGCTCGCCGTTTTTGATAAGTATGATCTCTTTCATTTTTTCTTCCTTTATTTCTTTGAAAGCTCCGCAAGGCACGATTTTATAGCCGAGAGAGCATAATCAATTTCTTCCTTTGTCGTTTCATAGGACATACTGAGCCTTATTGCGCTGTCAATGCGTTCGGGCGACAAGCCCATTGATACAAGCACGTCACTTCTGTGACCCTTTGAGCAAGCCGAGCCTGCCGACACATAAACGCCCCTTGAAGATAGGTAGTTTACAGACACCTGAGACGGCACAGCACCAATCGAAGCGTTGATAATATACGGCAAAGCGTTGTCGGGGGAATTCATTTTAACGCCGTCAATCTTTTCAAGCTCGCTTTTGAAATATTCATTGAGCGAAGTAACCTTTTCAAGTCTTTTTTCAATATCAGCAAGTTCCTCAACCGCAGCGGAAAACGCCGCAATATTAGGCATTGCCTGTGTACCCGAGCAAATGTTATTTTCCTGACCGCCGCCGAGTACATAAGGCTTTATTCTTACGCCGTTCGCTATGTACAAAGCGCCGCTGCCCTTTAAGGCGTGAATCTTATGTGCGCTGACGCTCATAAGGTCAATTTCGCACCTTTCGGGCTTGACGGATAATTTCATATATCCCTGAACACAGTCAACGTGCAAAAGTGCAGGCGATTTTTTGCGTTTGATTATCCGCTTTATTTTATCAAATGGAAGAACTGTTCCGACCTCATTATTCACTGCCATAAGGCTTACAAGAACAGTCTTTTCGTCAATAGCGTTTTGAAAAGCCTCCTCGGAGATATTTCCGCTTTCGTCGGGTGCGATTCTGACAACCTCAAAACCCGATTGTTCAAGCTTATCCATACATCTTGCAACGCTTGGGTGCTCAAATGCCGTTGTAACGATTTTGTTGCCCTTTCGTTTCATAAGCTCAACCGCACCGAATATCGCCGTATTGTTTGCTACCGTTCCGCTCGGAGTGAAAAATATCCTCTCAGGGTCAACGCCGAGGCTCTTTGCGATTACACCTCTTGAGCTTTCAAGAATTTGCATTGCATCAAAGCCTTTTTTATGAAGAGACGACGGATTTCCGAAGTCATTTTCCATTGTCCTCAAAGCCGCCTCGCAAGCCCTTTTACAAGGCTTTGTCGTTGCGCTGTTATCAAGATAAGCTTCCAAAAACCATTCTCCTCCAAATTACACTTTTCTGACTTTATATTATACACCATGACTCTTTATTTGGCAAACAAATAAGCAAATGTTTTATGTATATTTATAAAAAATTTACAAAATATATTCGAGAGGTGAAGAATTTGGAAAATCAGGTATCTCGCAGAGGAAAAATAAGGGTTAGGCTCTATGCTTCGGTGCTTATTTTAGTACTTTTTTCGGCATTCGTGATAAACGCTCAAAAAGCGTCCGAGCTTTCAAGACAGCTAAACGCCGATGCGGAGCGTTCCCTTTCAACGCTTGAAGCGTGTATGTCCTCGATAAACACGAATCTCACTAAAGGTCTTTACGCAAACACAACGCCGATGCTAAGCTCAATGGCTATATCATTGACACGTGATGCCGCAAGCGCAAAAAGCTCACTTTCGGCACTTCCGCTTTCCGACACGCAGCTTGACAATATGCTGAAGTTTTTGTCGCAGGTGGGTGCGTTCGTATCAACTCTTGACCGCAAGCTGTCGCTCGGAGAGTCCATAACAAGCGAAGAACGAAATCAGTTAAAGCAGCTTATCGACGTTTCCCAAAAGCTTTTATCGGAGCTTGACACGATAACGCAGGGTGTCGAGGACGGAAGCGTTAGCTTTAAGCAGGCAGGAAGCACACTGCAAAAAAGTGCCGACCAATCTGTACAAATAGACTCGGCGTTCGGCGATGCGGAACAGACACTTACGGATTATCCGACCTTGATATACGACGGGCCGTTCTCCGACCACATATTAAATCAAACTCCCAAAACGCTTGAGGGGAAGTCCGATATTTCAAAGGAAAAAGCTTTGGAAATCGCTTCGGATTTTATCGGTGCAGACAAAAGCACACTTCGCTTTGACAGCGAGACAAACGGCGTTATTGAAACGTACAATTTTTTCGTCGATTCGATAAATATAAGCGTTTGTAAAAAGGGCGGTGCGGTGCTGTATCTGTTAGGCTCGTCAAGCGCAGGCGAAAGCGCAATTACGCCCGAGCAGGCAGTCGAAAACGCCAAAAATTTTCTTCGTGCAAAGGGCTACGAAAATATGAAGGAGAGCTATTATTCCACGCAGGACGGAATTTGCACCGTAAACTTTGCATATGAAAACGAGGGAGTTATCTGCTATCCCGACCTTATAAAAATAAGCGTCAGCCTTGAAACAGGCAACATTATATCCTTCGACGCAAGGGGATATATTATGAATCACACGGACAGACCTCCCGTTCAAAGCAAAATTTCGGCAGATGAGGCTAAAATGTCCGTTTCCGATTATCTGACCGTTATGTCCTCTCGCCTTGCGGTAATCCCGACAGACTACAAAACCGAAAAAACGGCATATGAATTTCATTGCAAAACGCCCGACGAACAAGAGGTGCTTGTATATATCGACGTTCTGACCGCAAAGGAGGACGATATACTGCTTTTGCTCTATTCCGACGGCGGAATTTTAACCAAATAAACGTTATAAATAAAAATAAAAGGGACACAATAACTGTGTCCGAATAAAAAGGAGAAAGCTATGAAAAAAGCATTACCAATCTTGTTGACAATCCTGTTACTGTGTGCGCTTGTGCTTGTCGGCTGCGGTAAAAACAAGGAAAGCACGCTTGACAGTACAGCTTCGAAGCCCAATATGAGTGACCGTGCGAAAAACGCCGTCACAAAGGGCGGAGATATTATCGGCGAAGCCGCAACAGGCGTAGGCGACAGAGTCGGCGAGGTAATAACCGGTGCAGGCGACCTTGCAGGAGATGTCGTAACGGGTGCAGGCGATATTGCAAACGATATTGTAACGGGCGCAGGCGATATAGTTTCACACGCAACAAGATAATTACAGCACAAAACGGAGAGACAAAATGCCTCTCCGTTTTTCGTTGCTTATAAGCTTGATTTTACTGAACAGCTCTTGCTGAGACAGCCTCATCGAGCTTGTCAAATGAAACATACTGGTCTTTAACCGAATTCTGCGAGGATGACGGTACGGCACAGTATGTACGCCATTTACCATCTTCCTTAACAAAGGTTTTTCCGAAAATATCCTCATAGTAAACAAACGGCTCTCCCGTAGCAGAGTCCGCCATATAGCCGTAGGTTGACGGAACAAATTTTGCGGGACTGTCCCAAAGGAAAAATACAAGTAAAAATACCGCTATTGCCGCCGCAATTATTCCTATTGCAGCCTTTACACCTTTTTTCATAGTATGTAACTCCTCTAATGTTAAATTGATTATGAATTGTGAATTTACAGATACATAAATTCCGTATCGGATATAAGTCATAATCTTGATTTACAGTATAGGCTTATATCAATTTCAACTTAACATATATATCGTTTTTTGTCAATAAAAATAATGAACAATATTTTTAATCCTGTCTTGTTAAATTGTAACAACCTTATTTTTTGAACACAAACGCTTTGCAAAAAGAATACGCCCCGATTTCAGTCGGAGCGCATACATAAAATATTTTCGGTTTATTATTTAACCTTTTTCTGACCTGTAATCTGCGGAACAGAGCCGAGAATTGCAGCAACAACGGTAGTAATGATGATTTCGGGAACCATATAAAGACCGTTGTAGAAGATTGAGTAAACAATAGCAAGCGAAGAGCCCGAGAATGTGCCGAGAATCTTTTCGCCGATTGAGTAGAAGCCCTCCTGTGTGAAGAACCACTCGGCATATGCACCGTAGAAGATTGCACCCGATACGATATGTACAAGGTAACGGAGAAGCAATGCAACAAATGCGCCGAGAGCAAGCTCTGCTGCGGGCTTTTTGAATTTGCCCTTGAAGATACCGCCGAGGCCGAGCAAGGTGTATGCGAGAACATAGTCAAGAAGGCAAATGCAGATTGCCTGCCAAAGCACCATCTGATCGTCGCCGGGTAAGAACATTGCCGAAACAGTCTTAGCACCGAGAAGCATCTGAACCAATGAATAAGTGAAACCGCTGAGGAGACCCCACTTTGTGCCGTACTTGTAAGCGATGAGCACGATCGGGAACATACTTGCGAGAGTGATTGTTCCGCCGAAGGGCAATTCAAGACCGAGAGTCTTTGAAATAAGCTCGATTACCGCTGCGATTGCAATAAGCAATGCGCTTTCAACTAATCTAACAGTTGATTGTTTTTTCATTTTGAAAAACCGTCCTTTGATAAAAAATTAAGCCTTACGATACTTCAAATACCGTAAGGCAGAATTGAATATTCACACTTCCTACGGCGGCATTATCCGCATCAGGTTTAAGGGTTCGACGAACACACCGTCATCTCAGCCGACTGCTGTCAGCACCCCTGATATTGATTTTTCGCTTGGCTTCGACAAAAATTATATTACTTATATCGCTAAAAGTCAACAATAATTATTTTTCGCCGTTTGCCTGAGCCTCTCTCAAAGCGCATACAAGCTGGTCGGGGCAAGAGGTCTGCTTAAATCCGCATTTAATTCCCTTGAATGCCTTTTCAACCTCGTCAACGGTCTTGCCTGTTACAATTTTTGAAATTCCCTGCAAATTGCCGTTGCAGCCGCCATAGAATTTAACGCTCTTTATAATATCGCCGTCAAGCTCAACGTCAATCTGTCCCGAGCAAGTTCCTTTTGTCTTATATGAATACATTTTACATTACCTCTTTCAAATTATTTGTAAATTCGCAAAGCTGTACAAGCGTCAGCTTTTCGGCTCTCACGCTTGCGTCAAGTCCCGTCATTTCAAGAGCCTTAACTACCGGGTCTTTCGGTATTCCGAGCCCTGCCGAAACGGAATTGAGTGCGGTTTTTCGCCTTTGCATAAACATAGCCTTAACGGTTCTGAAAAACAGCTCCTCGTCCTTTGTTTCAATCGGAGGCTTATCGTAAATCGCAAGCCTTATTACCGCCGAGTCAACCTTAGGGCTCGGAACAAACGAGCCTTTTGAAACATTGAACAGCTTTTCGGCTTTGGCATAATAATTTACCGCCACCGTAATCGCACCCGACTCCCTTGAGCCTACGGGTGCTGTCAGTCTGTCCGCCGCCTCCCTCTGCACCATAACGATAATCTGCTTTATAGGAAGCTTGTCCTCAAGCAACTTCATTATGACGGGTGAAGTGATATAATACGGCAAATTCGCACAGACCGAAACATTTTCACAGTCAGAAAATTTCTCTTTTATAAGCTCGTGCAAATCTACTTTTAATATATCCTCGTTTACGACTTCAAAATTATCAAATTCCGCAAGCGTTTCGTCAAGCACGGGCAAAAGTCTTTTGTCAAGCTCAATCGAAACGACCTTTTTCGCTCTTTTGCAAAGCTCTGCCGTTAAAACTCCGACGCCTGCGCCTATTTCGATAACTCCGTCATTTTCACTCGTTACCGCTTCCTCCGCCATTTCGGGACAGACCGCAGGATTTATCAAAAAGTTTTGACCGAGAGCCTTTGAGAAAGTAAAGCCGTGCTTTTCAAGTATCGACCTTACCGTTCCTATATCCGAAAGATTATACATAACTTTGTTTTACCTTTTCAATTAAATTCATTCCCTCGACGATTTTTTCATCTGTGGGGGTTGAGAAATTCATTCTAAAGCAGTTGTTCTTTTCGCCGTCCTCGACCGTGAACGCCGTACCGGGAACGACCGCCACCTTATTGTCAACGCAACGCTTTACAAAGTCAAGCATATCAACATTTTCGGGAAGCTCGCACCACACGAACAAGCCGCCCTCGGGACGAACATATTTCACGAAATCTCCGAGCTTTTCATCGATAAGCGAACACATAAGATTAAGCTTTCGCCTGTATATGCCTCTTATCTTCTCAATATGCGCTTCAAAATCGGTGGCTTTCATCCACTCGTCAACAAGTATCTGCGAGAACATTGTCGAATGTGTATCCGCCGCCTGCTTGCCGACTGTCATTTTTGCGATTATCTCCGACGGTGCAACGATATAGCCTATACGGATACCCGGTGCGAGAATTTTTGAAAACGAACCTGCATAAACAACTATTCCGTCCTCATCCATACTCTTTATTGTCGGTATATCTTCGCCCTCAACTCTCAAATCGCCGTAAGGGTTATCCTCTAAAATAAGCACGCCGTATTTTTTGGCAAGAGCATAGACCTGCTTCCTTTTTTCAAGGCTCATTGTCACACCCGACGGATTTTGGAAGTTTGTTATCGTATAGATAAACCTGACATTTTCACTTTCACGAAGAGCATTTTCAAGCGCTTCTATATTCATTCCGTCCGCCTCAACGGGTACGCCCTTTAACTTACAGCCGTATGAACGAAAGCAGTTGAGTGAGCCGATAAACGACGGTGTTTCGCATATTACGGTATCGCCGAAATTGCAGAAAACCTTAGTCGTAAGGTCCATTATCTGCGTAGCGCCCGAGGTTATGATTACATTGTCGAAATCTCTGCCGATATTTTTAGAGCTTTTAACATATTCCCGTATTCTCTCACGCAACGGTGTATAGCCCTCGGTTATTCCGTATTGAAGTGCGGTAACGGGCATTTCGTCGAATATTCTTTTGGATATTCTTCTCACATCGTCAATCGGGAAAGCCGCAACATCGGGATTGCCTGCGGCAAACGGAATTACCGACGGGTCGGAGGTCGCCTTTAAGATTTCTCTGATTGCGGACGGTTGAAGAGATGAAATTCTGTCGGAAAATCTATATTCCATATTTACACCTGAATTTTAGTTTTTTGATATTTTATCACAACGCTGTTTGTTTGTAAATATAAAGCGTATTATGTCAACAAGGCGGTAAAGCTTTACCGCCCCGTCTGAAAATTTTATGAAAGCTCAAACTGTCCTGTATAGAGCTGATAATATCTGCCCTTTTGCTTTAACAAATCCTCATGGTCACCACGCTCGATTATCTCGCCGTGTTCAAGCACCATGATTGCGTTTGAGTTGCGGACAGTCGAAAGTCGGTGGGCAATAACAAATACCGTTCTGCCCTGCATAAGCTTATCCGTACCCTGCTCAATGAGCTTCTCCGTCCTTGTGTCGATAGAGCTTGTCGCCTCGTCAAGAACAAGCACAGGCGGATCTGCAACCGCTGCCCTTGCGATACTCAAAAGCTGTCTTTGACCCTGCGAAAGGTTTGCGCCGTCGCCCGTGAGCACCGTATCATAGCCGTTTTCAAGAGACATAATAAACGAATGTGCGTTGGCAAGCTTAGCCGCTTCGACAATCTGCTCATGTGTCGCATTAAGGTTGCCGTATCTTATGTTGTCCTCAACCGTGCCCGTGAACAAATGCGTATCCTGAAGCACCATTGAAAGCGAACGTCTTAAATCATCTTTCTTGATTTTCTTAATGTTGATGCCGTCATATCTTATCTTGCCGTCGTCAATCTCATAAAATCTGTTGAGAAGATTTGTGATTGTGGTTTTGCCTGCGCCCGTAGAGCCGACGAAAGCGATTTTCTGTCCGGGCTTTGCATAAAGAGAAATATTTTTAAGCACGGTTTTCTTTCCGTCATAGCTAAAGGTAACATTCTCGAATACAACATCGCCCTTTAACTGCTTATAGGTAACAGTGCCGTCCGCCGTGTGCTGATGCTTCCATGCCCAAATACCCGTATGCTCTTCGCACTCGCAAAGCTCGCCGTTTTCGTCAAATTTTGCGTTAACAAGTGTTACATAGCCGTCGTCAACCTCGGGCTTTTCGTCAATGTACTCAAAAATTCTCTCCGCACCGGCAATAGCGGCAATGGCATTGTTAAACTGCTGTGAGACCTGAGTTATAGGCTGTGAAAAGTTCCTTGAATTTGTAAGGAACGCTACAATTCCGCCCGGTGTCATAAAGCCCTTTACGGCAAGCATACCGCCGAGAGCCGCAGTAATAGCATAGTTTACATAAGAAAGGTTGTTCATAAGCGGCATAAGAATACTCGCAAAGGTATTAGCCCCCGTTGAAGCCTTACGAAGCTCCTCATTTATCTGTGTGAAATGCTCCGTAACCTCTTCCTCATGGTTGAACACCTTAACGACCTTTTGACCCTCGATAGTCTCCTCGATATAGCCGTTTACCACACCCAATTCCTTTTGCTGCTTTTTGAAGTAACACGAACTCTTTTTACCGAGCACCTTTACAAGGAAAATCATAAAGGCAACCATCAACACAACAAGAATAGTTAATTTCCAACTATAATATAGCATAACGCAAAATGAGCCGATTATGGTAATCGAAGATGATATAAGCTGTGTAAGTCCCTGACTCAAAAACGCTCTTAACGACTCGACATCGTTTGTGAAGCGGCTCATAATTTCGCCGTTAGGTCTTGAATCGAAAAAGTTTATCGGCAAATCCTCTACCGAGTCAAACAAATCCTTTCTCAAATTCCTAAGCGTTTTCTGCGTAAGGTAAACCGAGCATCTCGACTTGCCGTATGAAGCTCCTGCGCCGATTACCGCAGCGCACACAAGCATTATAAGTATCTTTGTAATAGGCTTGAAAAGTGCCCACGAAAACTCCTGACCTACCGCAGGAATGAGCAAATCGTCAACTATCGGCTGAATGAAAACCGAAGCCATAACGGTTGCAGCGGAGCTGATTATAACAAACACGATCATTCCGACAAGCAGGCTTTTCTGCTTACCGATATACTTTATAAGCCGCTTTACCGTTCCCTTTGTATCGGACGGTTTGTGCGTATGTGCCGAATTATTAGGTCCATGCATTATTGCTCACCTCCGACTTCATCAAAATCATCCGTGCCCTTTTGCTGAGAGGTATATACGTCACGGTAAATTTCATTTCTTTCAAGAAGCTCCTCATGTGTTCCGATATCGTTTACAGTACCGTTATCAAGAATGATTATCTTGTCGCAATCGGAAATTGAGGAAACTCTCTGCGCAATTATAATTTTAGTAGTGCTCGGAAGGCTCTCTCTCAAGCCCTGTCTTATTCTTGCGTCGGTAGCGGAGTCAACCGCACTTGTCGAGTCGTCAAGAATAAGTATCTTAGGCGATTTCAAAATTGCTCTTGCGATACAAAGCCTTTGCTTCTGACCGCCCGAAACGTTTACGCCGCCTTGACCGAGATCGGTTTGGTATCCGTCGGGGAATGAGGAAACAAATTCGTCCGCATCTGCAATCTTACAAGCGTTGCGAAGCTCCTCGTCTGTTGCGTTTTTATTACCCCAACGGAGATTGTCTGCAATCGTTCCCGAGAAAAGAACATTTTTCTGTAAAACCATACCTACGTTCTCTCTCAAAGAGTGCAATTTGTATTTCTTAACATTTTCGCCGCCGACAAAAACCTCGCCGTCGGTTACATCATAAAGTCTTGCAATCAACTGAACAAGTGAGGATTTCGAACTGCCTGTTGCCCCCATAATTCCGACCATTTCACCGCTGTTAATCTTAAACGAAGCGTTATTTATGATGTTCTTGCCCTCATTGTAGCTAAACGATACATTCTTAAATTCAACGCTTGCGTCCTTGAGTGTTTCAAGTGCGTTTTCGGGGTCTTTGATATCAGGCTCTTCGTCGAGCACCTCCGCAATACGCTTTGCGCTTGCCTCTGACATAAACAACTGTGCAACCATTGCGATAGTCATAAGGAAACTCATAATAATCTGCATTATATAGGTAAATATCGCCGTGAACTCGCCGACAAGTAAAGAGCCGTTTGCAATAACCTTTGTCGATACAACAAGCACCGCAAGGATTGTGCAATAAAGCAAAACCATCAACAGAGGCTCGCCGAGTATCATAAGCTTTTCCGCATATATAGAGGCGTTGTAAAGGTCATCATTTGCGGCTTTGAACTTTTTCTTTTCGTAATCCGTTCTGACAAACGATTTAACAACTCTTATATTTGTAAGGTTTTCCTGTATGGAAGCGTTAAAGCCGTCGAACTTTTTGAGCATAGCCTTAAAGCGTTTAATTAAAATCGGTCCTGCGATTGCAAGCACAATTAAAATTATCGGAAGTACAACCCCGAATACACTCGTGACTTCTTTGCTCTTTTTAATACATATAGCCAAAGCTGTAACAAGCATTATCGGCGCTCTGAACAAGCCTCTTATAAGCATTAAAAATGTGTTCTGCACCGTTGTTATATCGGTTGTCGTTCTTGTAATAAGCGACGCTGTCGAAAATCTGTCGATATTTGAGAATGAAAAGGTCTGCACCTTTTCGATAAGTGCGTTTCTGATACCTGCACCGAAGCCCATACCCGCAACCGAAGCAAGTCTTGCCGCCATTGCACCGCAGAAAAGCGAGCACAATGCAAATGTAAGCATCTTTCCGCCGAGTGCAAGAATTGTTTGAATTGCCTCTTGCTGTGCCACGGGATCGGTTGTTCCCGTCAAGCGTATTGTTTCTACAATATCCGCCATAACCTGTGGGATAAGCAGCTCAAATATAACCTCGCCCACCATAAGCAAGGGACAAAGGAGTGTATAGAAAATATATTTTTTTGCGTATTTAAGTAACTTTATCATCAAATATCCCCTCCGTTCTTATCGGTTTCGGACCTTGTGCAGCATTTTGCACACTCCGTTGATGACAGATTGTTATAAATCCTGTCAAGATACTCCTTGAGCGTCGCAAGCTCGTTTTCGTCAAAGTCTGTAAACATTATTTTATCAATTTGGTCAAACTTTCGGTGCATTTCCCTTGTCAATTCTCTGCCCTTTTCGGTAAGAGAAATTCTGTTGCACCGCAAATCGTTATCGTCTGCGATTTTTTCAACAACGCCGTTTTTCTGCATTCTTTTAATCGACACCGCAATAGAAGCCGGAGAAACCTCAAGTGCCTTCGCAAGCTCGTTCTGCGTGCATACGCCGTTTTTCTCCAAAAAATCAAGTATCGGCGGCTGACCGAAATAAACGCCGCTGTCCTTGAGCATATTGTGCATTGTAAACCGCTTTACGCACTCAAGCTTTATAAAAGAATGGCTCAATTCCTTTAAATCCAACATATCATTTCCTCAAATTAAAAATTAGCCGATTTATATTTAATCGGTTAAGTAATTTTATATCAAATATATTTATATGTCAACACATATTTAATTTATTCAAAAATTGTTAATATTTAATCGGCTAACGATTATCTCCCTGCAAAGAAACAGGCTGTATTAAAAATACAGCCTGTAAATGTAAAAATATTAAACCGTTGTGCTTTTAATAAACCTGCTCGGAGTTATCCTCCTCAGTCGGTAACGGCTTTTCGGTTATAATGTTCACAGCGTGTTTTATGGTTTTAACGGTAACATCCGTCTGATCTCCGCCGAACTCGCCGTCAAGCGTAAACGCCGTAGGCTCATCAAAATAAAAATCAATTTTATCGCAATGCCTGAATGTTACAAGTTTATTCTTCGCCACTGTTTTATGAAGCATATCGTTTACAAGCGAAAAAAACTCGGACGGCGATTTGAACATTTCAACGAGTATCAATTCATGTTTTCCGTCGTCAAATTTCACGCCCATATTATGTAACACGGGCATTCCGCCCACAGAATAGGAATTAGAAGCCTCTCCGTAGAAATAGTTGCCCTCAAAAACCTCTCCGTCCGCCTCAACTCTTGCGTGATAGCCTTTCATTTTGAAAAACTCTCCGACAGCATTGAGGTAATAAGCGTTTTTACCGAATATATTTTTAAGCTTTTGACTTGCCGAATAAGAAATAGCCGTGAAATTGCCGAAGCCTGCGACATAAACAAAAGTAGTGTCACCAAAGACTCCCATATCAACAGGTCTTGGCTCACCGTTTATGATATTTTCAACCGCCTTTTCGACCTTTGTCGGAATACCTACCGAATGTGCAAAGTCATTTGTCGAGCCCATAGGTATATAGCCTATCGGAATATCCTTTTCAAGCTCCATCACTCCGCAAACCGTCTCTTTAAGCGTACCGTCGCCGCCGACGCATACTATAAGGTCAAACTCTTTGCCTCTTTTTCTGACAATTTCATAAGCGTTTTCATCTTTTCGTGTATATACCGAAGTAACGACGAAGCCTGCCTCGCCGAACCTCTCCATCATACCCTTAACATAATGCCTTGCAAGCTTTTTGCCTGAAACAGGATTTACTACAAGGAATAATTTCTTACCCACGGTTTGTGTCATTTTGCCATCTCCTATATTTCGTTAAAAATCAATCTTCTCCGAAATATAATCAACAAGCTCGGATATGGGCATTCTAACCTGCTCCATAGTATCTCTGTCTCGAACCGTTACGCAGTTGTCGGCAGGAGTATTTTCGTCGCCGACTGTTTCAAAGTCAACCGTAATGCAGTAAGGTGTACCGATTTCGTCCTGGCGGCGATATCTTTTACCGATTGAGCCTGCATCATCATACTCAACATTGAAGTGCTTTGAAAGTTCCTGATAAATCTCATCCGCCTTATCCGAAAGCTTCTTTGAAAGCGGAAGAATAGCAGCCTTAACAGGTGCGATTGCCGGATGGAAGTGCATAACAATTCTTGTGTCGTTCTTCTCTGCGTCAACAACCTCTTCGTCATAAGCCTCTGTAAGAAGCGCAAGGAAAAGGCGCTCTACGCCGAGCGACGGCTCGATAACATAGGGAACATACTTTTCGTTTGTTGTCGGGTCAAAATATTCAAGTGACTTGCCGCTTGTTTTAATGTGCTGAGTGAGGTCGTAGTCTGTTCTGTCAGCAACGCCCCAAAGCTCGCCCCAACCGAACGGGAACATATATTCAAAGTCTGTTGTTGCCTTTGAATAGAAGCAAAGCTCCTCGGGATCGTGGTCACGAAGTCTGAGGTTTTCGGGCTTAATGTTAAGAGAGTAGAGCCAATCACGGCAGAAGCCTCTCCAATAGTCAAACCATTCAAGATCGGTGCCGGGCTTGCAGAAGAACTCAAGCTCCATCTGCTCAAACTCACGAACACGGAAGATAAACTTACCGGGAGTAATCTCGTTTCTGAAAGATTTTCCGACCTGAGCGATACCGAACGGCACTTTTCTTCTTGTTGTTCTCTGAACATTCTGGAAGTTTACGAAAATACCCTGTGCGGTCTCGGGACGAAGATAAATCTCGGAAGTCGAATCCTCCGTAACACCTTGGAAAGTCTTAAACATAAGGTTGAACTGACGAATATCGGTAAAGTTGTGCTTTCCGCAGTTCGGGCAGGGAATATTATGCTCCTCAATATAAGCGCTAAGCTGCTCGTTTGTCCAGCCTGCAACATTTGTGCCGTCGAATTCTTCGATAAGGTTATCTGCTCTGTGGCGAGTCTTACACTCACAGCAGTCCATAAGCGGATCGGAGAAACCGCCGAGGTGTCCCGAAGCAACCCAAGTCTGCGGATTCATAAGAATTGCGCTGTCAAGACCGACATTGTATTTGTTCTCCTGGATAAATTTCTTTCTCCAAGCCTTTTTGATGTTTTCTTTAATCTCAACACCGAGAGGGCCGTAATCCCAAGTGTTTGCAAGTCCGCCGTAAATTTCGCTGCCGGGGAAAACAAAGCCTCTTGTCTTACTCAAAGAGACAAGCTTTTCAAGAGTTTTTTCAGTATTTTTCATCATAGTATCATTCCTTACAGATATAATTAAAAAATAGTAACAACTAAGTTTATAATATTAAGCAAAGAATGTCAAGCAAGCAATTGACAAATTCCGCACTCGGTACTATAATATATCCGTTAACAAACGGGCCTGTAGCGCAGCTGGGAGCGCACCACATTCGCATTGTGGGGGTCGTCGGTTCAAACCCGATCAGGTCCACCAAGTAGTAACGGCAAGTATCATAAGATACTTGCCGTTGTTTTTATAATGATTTGTATTTCACAACCATACACAGATTGTGCGATATAATATATTGAACCGTAGGGACAGCCCTTGCGGTTGTCCGCTTTTCAAAACTGCATACTATGTCCTTACACAACCTGTATACTATCTTATTACACTACACACTGCGTTCGTCGTTAAATCACAACAAATCAACGGTTACAAACAATTATATTTTTATATTATACCGTAGGGGCGAACTGTGTTCGCCCGTTTTTAAT
>OIYG01000027.1_pt1 | contig 157634 bp, 151 predicted proteins | sample 1587861 | NCBI WGS metagenome assembly OIYG01 (sample SAMN03283272) | human gut metagenome | biome: human-associated habitat; material: feces | host: Homo sapiens | place: Peru | collected 2012 | reverse complement strand
TAAAGTAGTATAATGTAATCATAGAGTTCTATACAATTATAGTATAGAATTTTTTCTTTTATAAGGAGGATAGAATTGTTATGAATTTAAGCGAGGAAGAAATAATTGAAATAATTAAAACATACTACTCTGATGTTAATAGTCAGTATGCAATTCTACTTAATGGAGAGTGGGGATGCGGTAAAACATATTTTGTTAAAAACAAAATACTAGCAGAAATTAATGATAGTGTATATGTTTCTTTATATGGGCTTAGTAATACAAGTGATATAAGTAAAAAAATACTATACTCAATAATGAACAAAAATATGAAAATAAATAAAAAAATAAAAAAGGGAGGCAAAATATTAGGCGCTGGTTATAGAAGCTTTTCATCGGCCATTTCAAGTATTTTTAAAATACCTTTACCAGATGCAAAAAGTATTGATGCAACTGAGTTAATGAGTAATTTTATAGATGTTTCGAAAAAATTAATTATATTTGACGATTTAGAAAGAGTTAATATACCTATTAATGAAGTCTTGGGGTTTATTAATGATTATGTGGAACACAAGAATGTTAAGTGTATTATAGTTGCTAACGAAAACGAAATAGAAAAGCTAAATATAGATAATAATTATGAATTAAAAATAATTAGTTGCTTATATAATAATATTGAGTATGGCGAAAAGAAAAAAGTTAATTCATGGCAAAGTGATGATACAGTTACTAAGCCAAAGATAGAAGATATTAAAAAAAGAGTTAACAAAACATATAACACAGAAAATAAGTATAAATTAATAAAAGAAAAATTAATTGGTAAAACTATAGATTATGTGCCAAATTTGGAAAAAATAATAAATAATCTTTTAGAAAACCATGTTAAAAATAAGAAATACTATGAGTATTTGAAATTCCAAAAGAGTTTATTAGTTGAAACGCTAAAAAAAGATAATTGTTGTAACATTAGAACTATAATTTTTTTATTAAATGAATATGAAATTATATTTAATCAAATTAAAAAGCAAAAATATGAAGAAAAAGAAAATAGAATTTTAGAATTAACATTTATTAATACAATTCATATGTCTGTATTATTAAAAAATGGTGTTGAAATAAAACAAAAATTAAATGGTGCAAAATATTCTGGTGCAACATCATTCACTGATGATGGATTACAAAAAATGACTGATTATTTTACTGCGTTTGATTTTATTAGTGATTATTTATGTTCTTCTAGCCTTAATTTAAGTCAGATGAAGAACACTTTAAATCAATATATAACAGTTGAAATAGAAAATGCTTTACCAAATGATGATCCATATTTTAATTTAGAAGCTTATTGGGAATTAGAAGATAGTGAAATAAAAGAATATTTAGATAAAATGATTAAAAATTTTCATTATGGATATCAAGTTTTTCCCAAATTATTAAGGATTATATCAGGCTTAGAAGTAATTGGACTATTTCCTGATTATATTGAGCAGTTAGTAGATCGAATGAAGAAAAGCTTAGTTGATAATAAAGTTGATTATATTGATTTTCATACAATGTTAAATGATCAAAAAACAGTGGATGTTTACAATAAGTATTCAAAAGAATTTAATGACATTATTAATCAAAATAGAAGTAAAAATAGTTCCGATACAATAGTTACTATATTGTTATCAGAAAACTGGGGTGAAAAACTTTATAACCTTTATATCAAGAATAATGTTATTCATGGCGAGGGATTTTTAAATAAATTGGATGTTAATTTAATTATAGAAAATATTAAAAAGTGTCCTACAAAAGATATTTTTTATTTCAAATATACAATAGACAATGTTTATCATTTTGGTAATATAAGGGATTTTTATATGATGGATAGAGAAAATCTTGAACTTTTGATAAAAAGAATTAATGAAATGAATAAAAATAAATTTGGAAAAACAAAGATTTATGCATTAGACTTATTGACAGAAACATTAAATGAAAAGTTAGAATTATTAAAAACCGGTGACTAATTATCATCGGTTTTATTATTATCTAAATTATCTATTACGGCAACTACTTCATCTAAAGTACTTGTAAATAGGTGTGAATATGTTTTTAACGTTTCTTCAACTTTTGTATGTCCTAAGTATTTTGCTACAACTTGAACATTGGCTCCTTTATTAACTAAAAGAGATGCACATGAATGCCTGAAATCGTGTAATCGAATTTGCTTAACATTAGCTAGCTTGCAATTTATATTTTTATGATGGGTTAGAGTATTACTACATACAGGAAGCATGTCTCCAGCAACAAAGAAATTATCATTGAATCCTGGTATCTTTTCTGCCTCGTTTTTCACCATTTTAAGGTCATTTGTGAGGACTTGTGGCATTTTTAATATTCTTATACTACTTTTTGTTTTAGGAACCGAGAATCGCCAATTTTTAACGGAACCACAACGGTCATTAATTTGCTTGGAGATACTTAAAGTTCTATCTTTAAAATTGATATCTTTCCATTGTAATCCTCTAAGCTCTCCACGTCTTAATCCACAGTAATATAATATCTCAAAAATACCAATCCATTTGATATCAGTTTCAACCGAAAGAAATTGTTTAAATTCTTCATAAGTGAAAAATAATTGCTCTTTAGGGAATTCATTAGGATCATTAAAGTTATACATTTTAGGGTATACCTTAGCGAAGTTAAATTCATGCCATGTAGTAGCATAATTCAAAATAGTTTTTAATAACTTATATATGTCATTTTTAGTTCTTGTAGCAAGATGTGTACTATTTATTTCATCATGCCATCTTTCAAAAGTAGGGTAGTTAAAATCTTTAAGTTTAACTTTATATAATGATTTTAAATAAGGTAATTTGTTATTATAACCATATAATGTATTCTCTTTAACTTTATCTTTTCTAAAATCAATAAACATCCTAATCATTTCTTCAAAAGTAACATTATTAGTATTTTCGTATTCCCTTAGTTTTAATTTAAATTCAAACTCAGCATCTTCTGCTTCTTTTTTAGTTGCATATCTACCTGATTTCTTAGTTTTATGAGTACCATCAATATCTTCATATTGTGTCTTATAAAACCATATTTTACCATCTTTCGTAGGCCTATTATCTTTATACACACCCATATAAAAATTCCTTTCTACAAAGGAAATACCGTTAAAAACTTGTAATATTATATAAAAATGGTATAATTAATTTAGGAAATCCCATTACATTGTATTTATATAATGTTTATTTGTTTAAAGTTTCTCAGACTCTAACAAACGGTATTTCTGATTGATCTCGTATTCCAGTACGAGATTTTTTTTTATATATTTTTAGAAACCCTTATAGCCTTATGAGGTTGTGTAGCACTTTCTGTAAATTCTTTCTTTGTATAAAATCTAGGCAAGATTGATTTTGAATTATTGTTATTAAGTGGTGCAACTAAGTAGCCATCTTTTTTTACATAAATATGAATGAATAACCAAGAATCATATTCTTTTAATTTAACTAAATAATCACCATCTTCTTTAATTGATTTATTATTTAGAAATTCAACTAATACAGTATCGCCAATATCATATTTAGGTGACATTAAATCATCAACAACATCAAACATCAAATATCCTGTTTCTGGTGTTAAGTATTTAGTAGAAACCCATTCATAATCAACAGGGTGAATAATCCATTCTTCAGAGCTAATATCTATTACAGATATCTTGGCTTTTTTTGATGATTGTTCAGGTTCAAAACCATTGTCATTAATTAATGAATCTCCATCAGTTAATTGTTCAACAGTAGTCTCCAAATAATTAGCTAACTTTCCTAATTCAATTTCACTTGGGTAAGTTCTAGCTCTTGTCCAATCACATACCTTTGTATAAGATAGTTTAAGATCATCAGCAATATTCTTTCTTGATATCTTTTTATAGTCTAATAATGCTACAAGATTATTAGCTAAGACTTTTCTCATTTCTACTTTATTCATATTTCCTACCTCCAATATCATAATAAAATAAAATGATAAATTTGTCAACGCAAAAGCAAAGAAAAATGATGAAAATGATAAAAAGATATTTACAAACAGAAATGTTTATCCTATAATGGAGAAGAAGATAGGAGGAGGTGAAGCAATGAAAATAACACTTAAAGCATTAAGAGTAAATGCTGGATATACAATAGAAAAAGCTAGTGAAGCATTAGGAATAAGTACAGTTACATTAAGAAGTTATGAAACTAAAAAAACAATTCCAAATATGGAAATGCTAAATAAGATGTTAAAACTATATGATGCTAAATTTAGCAAATTTGAATATTCAGCAAAAGATAATGCATTAGTATTAAATTAGAGTCTGAGAAGCTTTAAAGAGATAAATATTATATTAAATACAATAGAAAGGATTTTTATTATGGGAAAAAGAAGAAATAGAAAAAATAGCAGAATATCAATGGGCTAGTATTAAAGACATAATGGATATTGGTGCAATTGGTAGAAATAAAGCAAGAGAAGTATTAAATGTGATAAGTAATCAGTTTTATGATGGAAAGTCAAAAGTACAAAATGGATTAGTTCCAATGGATATGGTTCTTGATTATTTTAATATTCCTAATTACAAGCATGGTGAAACAATAAATGGCTAGAAGAAGAATGTTTAGTCTTGATATAGTTGATTCAGATCAATTTACTGATCTACCAGCTACTGCAAGATTACTTTACTATGAATTAGGAACAAGAGCAGATGATGATGGCTTTATTGGTAATCCTAAAAAAATAACAAAGTTTGCAGAATGTACTGAAGAAGATATTAAAACATTAATTGATAAAGGATTTGTTTATTTATTTGATTCAGGACCACTAGCAATAAGACATTGGCTTGCTAATAATCAAATAAGAAATGACAGATATCATGAAACTTATTTTAAAAATGAAAAAAATATGATAGGAGTAAATCTAAATAACAAAACATATTACTTATATAATGAAGAGGGGTTGCCAGATGGTTTACCATTGGTTGCCTTAGATGAGATAAGAAGAAAAAAGAATAATGAAGAAGAGGAAAAAGAAGAAGAGTTTAATTCAGAACAACAAAAAGAAGAGGAATATAGCACTTTTGATGTTTCTGACATTGATCCAAAAATAATAAATCAATTTGAATTTTTATGGAATAAATATCCTAAAAAAGTTGGGAAAAAGGAAGCTTTATATTATTATAATCAAGCAATAAAAAATGGAGAATCATTTGATTTTATAGAACAAGGGTTGGATAACTATATAGATTATTTAAAGAACGAGGGTACTCCTGATATTCATATAAAATATGGTTCTAATTGGTTTAAAAATGAATGTTGGAATGATGAATATGAAACAAATAATCATTATTTTGATGATATATTTTAAGCATCACCCCTGGGGATAGCCCTTTTTATTTGAAGAAAAATCAAGACCTACCTGCCACCTAAATACACACAAATTAAAATTTTCCGTGAGTTTTTTGGAAAGCAAATCATTTATGAAACAAAATAGAATCAAAATCAAATCAAACAAAAATCAAAATATAATCAAATTGAAATCAAATAATAATCAATGACCTCCTAGGATAAGAATAAGGATAAGGAAAGAATAAGAATAAGAAAAGAATATATATTTTTATTGTATTATTACTACTACAATAAAAAAGCATTAGCAATCACTAATACTCAATTATTTTGAAGTTCAAAGGATCCTCACTTATTATTTCTAAAGAATATTTTAATCTGAGTAGCTTAATAACTTCAGCTTTCATTTTTTTATAATTTCTACACATCAAATTAAATGTATCAAAAGCAGAATTAAAATGTTGTTTGAAAGTTGCTTCCCACATAGCATTTCTATAGAAAGAACTAGCAATATAAAATGCTATAACTTCAGGAATAACATATTCTTTCAAATAACTATCATAGTTTTCATAAAAGGGATCAATAACCTTTTCGCATTCTTCATCGCTTATATCTTCATCAGTACATTTCCTTAACATAAACACCTCCGTATGTATTAATCACTCTAAACAAAAAATAAGTCAAATAATTACAATATTAATATTATTATTTGTATTTTTACTTAATTCAAAGGAATTTTTGCAATGATTATGGTATAATTATATAAGGGAGATTATAGTATTGGAGGTGTAATTTCATATGACTGATTTAGGACAAGTTTTTACAAAGAACAGTGTTGCACAATTTATGATATCATTATGTGAAATTAGACCTGATGATTATATATTAGATCCATGTTTTGGAGCAGGTGTTTTTATAGAAGAACTATATAAAAAAGGTTATAGAAATATATGCGGTTGTGAGTTGGATCCTAAATTATATAATAGAATATCTTCAAAATATGATAATTTATATTGCTGTGATTTTTTAAAAAAAGGATTTAACAGAAAATTTGATTTGATAATTATGAATCCCCCATATATTAGACATGAAAAAATAAATGATTTGCAAGAATATGGAATTAATAAAGCATTAATGCAAAAGAAAACTATATTTTCAAATTTACCTAAAAATGCCAATATGTATATGTATTTCATTGTTAAAAGCATTAATCTCTTAAAAAAGAACGGACAATTAGTTGTTATATTTCCTGGAAGTTGGCAAAAAAGTAGTTCTGGTAAAAAATTTATAAAGGAAATAAATAACACGTGCAGAATTGAAGAAATTATTAATGTTCATGGAGATGTATTTGAAGATAATGTTTTAACTGATGTTGTAATAATGAGATTAAAAAAGGACTTAAATGATAAAAATGAATATAAAGCATATAATGTAGTTTTCAAAAATAACAGAATTTATTATAAGGATAACATTGAATATCAGGATTTATCTGGAAGCTGTGTTAAGTTTGATAATGTTTTTAAAATTAAAAGAGGTATAACAACTGGATATAATGATGCGTTCATAAATCCTTCTATTAAGAATGAAGAAAACTTAAAAAAAATTATTTCAACACCTAAACAAATATTGGGATATACGACCAATAATTCTAAATATGATAATATTTTGATCGTAGATAATGAAAAAAAATGTAGTAAATATTTATTAAATGTTAAAAATAGAATACTTAAAGAAGGTAAACCGAAAACTCTTTATAATAAAATTAAAAATAATAAAAAATGGTATCAAATAAAAACATTTAATTGTACTGGAATAATATTTAATTATTTTATTAGAAATGATATTAGATTTATATATAATAAAAACTTTGAAATAGTTAGAGATAATTTTTATATAATAAATTGTAATATTGATGAAAAGTTAGCTTTTGCACTTTTAAATAATTATTATATTTATTATCAACTTGAAAAGACAGGTAAAAAATATGGTAATGGGTTATTAAAGATTCAAAAATACGATTTTAATAATTTAAATATTGTGAATCCATTAATAATTACGAATAGTGATAAGAAAAAATTAATTGAACTTTCTGAAAATATAATGAACGGAAAAGAAAAAAATGGCATTGAAAAAATTTCATTTATATTAAGTAAATATATGAATATGGAATTTGAAAAAATAATAGAAATATATAATTTAATAAAAGCAAATAGATTGGAGGCCCAAGATGTCTAAAAATAAAGTTGTCAGTTTATTCTCAGGTGGTGGCGGTTTAGATTTAGGATTTAAGCAAGCTGGATATGATATCATTTGGGCTATAGATAATGAAAAAAATGCGGTAGAAACTTATAAAAAAAATATTGGAAATCATATTATATTAGGTGATATAAACAAAATAGATTTAAATGAAATACCAAATGGTGATATTGTAATTGGAGGTCCGCCTTGCCAATCTTTTTCGTTAGCAGGTAAAAGGAATGTTGAAGATGCTAGAGGTCAATTGGTTTGGAGATATTTAAAAATAATTAATAAAATCAAACCTAAAGCATTTGTGTTTGAAAACGTTACTGGTATTCTTTCTGCTAAAAATAGTGCAGGAGAAAAAATTTTAGATTTACTAAAAAATGAATTTAGAAAAATTGGGTATGTAATTAATACTAAGGTATTAAATGCGGCTGATTATGGAGTTCCACAAAGAAGGAAAAGGGTTATTATTGTAGGATTGATGAATGATTCTTTCGAATTCCCATCACCAACTCATAACGAAGATGGAACTAATGGATTAAAAAAATATGTTAGTGTGGAGGATGCATTAGAGGATTTACCAAATATTATTGATGGAAAAATTGAATATAAATATAAACCGAAAAATGATTATCAAAAATTGGTGAGAAATAACAATAAAGTAGTTACAGATCATATAATGCCACAAATGAGTGAGCTAGATAAAATAATAGTAAATAGCGTTAAACCAGGTGGAAATTATATGGATATTCCATCAAATATAAATTCTCAAAGAATTAGAAGATTACAAAAAAGTGGTGGACATACAACTTGTTACGGTAGATTAGACCCTAAATTGCCATCTTACACAATAAATACTTATTTTAATAGACCTAATGTTGGATGCAATATACATTATAAGGAAAATAGATTAATAACAGTAAGAGAGGCATTAAGGTTACAATCATTCCCAGATGATTATGTATTAGTTTCAAGTAGTAAACAGGGAAAAAATTTAATTGTTGGCAATGCTGTTCCACCATTATTGGCTAATATAATTGCTGAACAATTAAAAAAATATGTAGAGGAGGATTAATATGTGGATATCATATTCAGATTCTGAAGTAAGAAGATTTCATCCAATTTGTGAAAAAGCTCTTAATAGAGCAATTAAGAATTTAAAAATGGATAGTCAATATGAAGTAATACACCATCAATATACGGGAAGTCTAGAGATGGATTTTGTAATTAAAAATAAGTCAACTGGGAAGTATGCATGTGTAGTTGAAGTTAAAAGAACACCAGCTGATGTTAACAGTGCTAGATATCAATATCAAGCAATGTCTTACGTTCAAATGAATAGTGGAATTACTGAAAAACCTTTTTATATTATTACAAATTTAGAATATGCATATTTACTAAGATATGATCCTTCTAAAGAAAAAGTTTTTCAACAAATATTGAAGCCAGGTCTATGTAAGATTGCTTTGTTTAAAGATACAACAGAAGAAGAATTTATAGATTTATTAACAGATTTTTATATCGAAAAATTACAAAGTTTTTTTAATGATAGTTATGATTATTTAATTACATTTGATGAATTTGCAAATATTGCAACTTCAGTAAAGGAAAAACATAAAGAATGGAAATCTTCACTTGCACTGATGCTCTATGAATATATTAGAGGCTCATTTGATTTTATTAGAAGAAATGATTTGCATGATATTAGGGTATTCAACAATAATATCTCTAGAATATGTAATGAAGCATCAAGAGTTAATTTTAAAGATATATTTTCTTATGATTCAGATAATTTTGCCCCTGATGTTCAAATACCAAATAATGTTTTAATAGATTTATATGAACTTGGAAAGACAAATATAAATGGTGATACAATAGCTGATATATTACATCAAATTGTATCAACTGGTCGTGAACACTATGGGGAAGTTCCTACGGACTTGGAATTAGGAAGATTGGTGTCAGTACTTGCAAAATCAATGACTGACAAGAATGATAATATAATTTGTGATCCAGCTGCTGGAAGTGGAAACTTAATAAGCTCAGCAATTGATATTTTTTCTTTAAAGCCTAATCAAATAATAGTAAATGATGTAAATATAAAATTATTAGAATTACTTTCTTTAAGATTGGGATTAAAATATGCAAATATTATTAATAAAGAAAACTCACCTAAAATATATAATAGAAATATAGCAAATTTCGAAAGGAAATTTTTTAATACTATAGATATTATTTTAATGAATCCACCATTCGTAGCGGGGATTAATTGTGTAGACAGGAAAAATATATTATATTCAGCTATAGAGGAAATTAAAGGTAGTAGAGCAATTTTAAATGTTGGACAAATGTCATTAGAAGGTGTGTTTTTAGAGTTAATAAATACTTTGGTTTCTACAGGAACAATTATTGCCTGTGTTTTTCCAAAAACACATTTAATGGCTAGAGGTGAAGAAGCAAAGGCAATACGAAAATATTTATTAAATAATTTTGGACTAAAAAAGGTATTCATGTATCCAGGACAGGGAATATTTAATGATGTTATGATGGACACATGTGTTTTAGTGGGAAGTTCAAAACAAGATAATAATGAGATTGAAATAATATCAAGTTATGATAATATACCAGACATTGATATACATTTATTTGAAAATGTTTTAAAAAATGAATTTGATAATGAGTTTAAGTCATATATGCCAGGTATAATGTGTAAAAAGGTTAGCAAAGATGAATTAGAGAATTCTATAGATGATGGATGGAGACAACTTAATAATGAAATGATAGAATCAATAGAATATGTTAAAGAGAACATAGAAACTTCTGATAAACTTGAGATGTTTGAAGAATCAAATACAATTTTTAGAAGAGGTCAAGCTGGAAATTCAGGAGGAAGTGATTTGTTGTTTATTGACTCAAGAGATGACTTTTGGAGCTCAGTTTCAAATCTTGGGGTAAATACATCTATAGGTATTAGAAATGCTTTTATGGATAATTATGAAATAACTAATGGTGATTCAAAGTTTTATAATATTTCAAATAACGAACCACAAATAACTTCTGAAATAGTAAATTTATATTTATCTTTGCCAGCTAGGGAAGGAAGACAACAAAGAACCCAAAAAAGTTATGAAGAATTAATAGCTATTCTTAATAGTGAAAGTAGAAATGCAGTATCTGCAAATTCTGTTTTAATTCCTCGTGCAATTAGAAAATCTGGAAAAGTATATTTAACAAATGAAACATCTTTTGTTTCAACAAACTTTGTAGTGTGCTCTATGCAAGACTACAATTCAGCTTTGGTATTATCAAGTTGGATGACCACAATTTTTTATCAATTATTATGTGAAGTTTCTTCAAAAGATCAAGAAGGAATGAGAAAAATGGAAGTAAATGATATTAAAAAAACTTTTGTTCCAAAAATAAATAAAATTAATTCTAACATGATAGAAGAAATTAATAATGAAAAATCAAATATAGAGTTTTTAGATTTAAAAAATCCTAAAATAAGAAATATAGATATTATCTGGGCAAAATATTTATTTGGCAGTGATTATGAATTAAAATTAAATGAGGCATTAAGATTATTGGAATTTTTGGCGAATAGAAGGGATTCATGATGTAGATAAAGTAGAACTTAAAAATGAGTTCTATTTTTTCTTGGGAACAAATGGGGAACAACTACATAGAGCAAGATAGGTAAAATAGGGATATTTACGAGAAATATAGCAAGAGATAAGTCAATAATAATGAAAAATATGACAAAAAATCACCCCATAATTTTTCCCCCTGAAGAGAGCAATCATTCGCTGAAAAAGGTAAAAACTATAATTTTACTTATCAGCTTTATTTTATTTGATATATGTATCAAGAACTAATTTTAAATATTTTAATATAAAGATATATTGTGAATACCTTCTGCTTAAAAAAGGTTTTATAAGAATAAAACTATGTTATAATTGTATTATTAAGGTAAAAATATTTAACACAAAAAGCGTGCTAATATAAAATTAACTATAAATATAATTATTAAAAAATTTTGAAAGGAGATATTAATAATGGAAATATTTCATTTGGAAATCCCAAGTATTGAAAGAAAAGCTGAAGCTTTAGAATATTTAGAGGAACACGTTAGATTTGCTTCTAATTTGAATGGAACGGGAGGATTAGATAAATGTTTAAAAGGCTTGACATATGAAGAGTGGCTAGATAATGTAATTAAATGTCAAGAAAAAAATTATGCAGAATCAAATGGAAAAGTGGCAGCAACTACCTATTTCACTATTAGAGAAAGTGATAATAAAATAATAGGTATGGTTAATTTTAGACATTATTTAAATGAATATTTAAAAAACTTTGGTGGTCATATTGGCTATGGAATACGTCCAACTGAAAGAAGAAAAGGATATGCGAAAATCCAGTTATATTTAGTGCTACTAGAAGCACAAAAAATGGGAATAGACAAAGTAATGGTAGATTGTGTTGACACGAATGAAGCTTCTGAAAAAGTAATTAAATCATTAGGTGGCGTTTTTGAACGAGAAGTATATGAAGAAAATAAAAAAGTTACATTACATAATTATTGGATAAACGTAGACGAAAGTATTAGTAAAAATGAAGAAAAATATCAGCCTTTTGTATGTAATAGGAGTAAAAAAGTTTAAAATAAATAGTAGTAATGAATTTATGAAATCCTAAGATTAGAAATGAAACGCTAAAAATATAAAAAATAATAAGTAAACTATCAGTCGAGGACATAATCACTAATATTATAGTATAATGATTGTGAGGTGAAAATTATGGATAATAATAAAATTGGAAAATATATCGCATCTCTTAGAAAAGAAAAAAATTTAACTCAGCAGCAACTTGGAGATAAGCTATTTGTAACAGACAAAGCTGTTAGTAAATGGGAACGAGGATTAAGTTTACCGGATATTACTATTTTAGAAAAGTTAGCAAACGAATTAGATACAGATATTTATAGTATTTTACAATTAGAAAAAAAGGGTAATATGGATGTTGAAAAAATTTTAGATGATGAGAGAAAAAAAATAAAAAAACAATCAAGTAGGAAAATAATTATATATATATCATTAATTATTTTTGCTAGCTGTATTGCTTTATTTAAACTTATACCTTTTGGATATAATATTGAACATATAAGATATACTCATACTGAAAATAAATTAATTAATCTAGGAGTTCCTAAGTTTTCATTTTTAATGAAAAATAATGAAAATAGTTACTCTTATAAGAGTTTTAGAGGAAGAAGCGTTTTAAAAAGTGAACTAAAAAGCTATGTAAATACTTTAGATCATATTTCTTGCAATGATACTACCTATTTTTATGATTCTGATGCTGATATTACAATCGTTGATTATAATGTTAAAGGCAATATACTTTATAGTACTATTTCCTATAGTATTAGAAATGGAAACTATTGTAGTGAGTTACAAGTAAAAGAATATTCTGAAAAACTAGGTACATTAAATACCTTTCGTACTTTACATAACGAAGATTCTAATTTAGTAATATATTTTCTGCCTAGTTTGAAGATTAATGATAATAAAAATGAGTGGACTATTACTTTAGATGTTTATTATAATGATGGAGAAAATAGAAAAGTAATTGAGAAATCTTCAGGAACATTTGAAATAATAAACAATGAACTTATTTATTATAGGACTGAAATTATGGAACACGAAAATAGTGTAGAAATTCCAAGTGTCTCAATTTTTGTTATAAAGGAACAAAAATTGATACTAAAAGAAAATTATCTTAAAGATTATGAAAAAGATATTACTTTAAAGTAAGGTGGTATTTATGATAAAGATATTTAATAAAGTGAAGCAAAATATACTTGTTTATGATTTGGCTTTTGTATGTATTAATATATTGATTAATTTTATATTATATCTAATAAACATCAGATTTAGATTTTGGGTTATTATTCTTATAATTTTAATATCCATAGTTGGATTTGTAATCGGTATGTTGGAACAAATATATATATCTTCTGAAAATAAAAAGAAAGCTATACTTTTATCATTATTGGTAATTATACCTATAATGATACTTGCTTTAGTTTTTTTACCTATTATTGGATTTGTTTCACTTTTTAATTATAAACCTGAGCATGTTACAATATTAGATAATAAAAAATATGTAGCAGTTGTTTCATCCTTTATAAACGTTGATGTTGATTACTATGATTACTATGGATTTTTATTAATGGGTACAAAAGTAAGAGTTCACGGTGATTTTGGTAAAGGTGGTCTTGATCCTTTTAATAATCCAAATATAGCGGATGGTGTTGAATATACATATTACGATAATAGTGGAAAAGTGAAATCAAAAAGGATTGAAACTTTCGTAAAAGATAAAGATGGAAAAATAATAGACAAGAATAGTTATAGTATAGATATTAATAAAACAAATAAATATGACGACACTGATAATTATTTGTTACCAGAAAATGAAGAGGTACTATATGAGAAAAGATTTGATAAAACGATATTGAGATTTGGTAAAGTTGATGAAGTTTCAGGGCAAAATATGTTAGTTAATGTTTTAAGAAGTAAAGATAATGGAGAGAATTTTGTGGTTGTGTCTGATGATGCTATTAAGGTTAGTAATAAAGCAAGATTTGAATTTTTAGATGAAAGCTTAGGATTTATAGTAAATACTGGTGTAATTTATTTAGATAATAGAAACACCGGTTTGTATATTACTAACGATAGTGGGAAAACTTTTACTTCTTCTAATTTTAAGTATGTAAACGAGAAAGTTGATTACATAAGTATAGAAAGTATGCCTTATTATGATAAAAATACTTTGAAGATAAAATGTTCTATATATCAAACTAATAATAATGATAGTTATGAAAGCAAGGAATTAATATTTGTTAGTAATGATAAAGGATTAAATTGGATGTTGGAAAATGGTTAATATTATAAATGCTTTTTATAATGCAGAAAAATAAGTGTTCAAAAAAACATAAAAATAAAATATTTATTGTTTATAACTAAATAATGTTATATTTAAAGGAGTTAAATGAAAGTATTGAGTATTAAAGAGCCATTTGCCACTTTAATAGCAAATGGTACTAAAAAGATTGAAACTAGAAGTTGGAAAACTAATTATAGGGGAGAGCTATTTATACACGCCAGTAGTGTGGGTGTTTCTTATTCTAAGCTCAGGAATCAATTAGTAAAAAATTTATCAAAAAATTTAAAACTTAATTGTGGAAATATTATTTGTAAGTGTAACTTAATTGATTGCATTTATATGGATGAACGATTTATCAAAAAAATTAAGCAAAATACCATTGAATATAGTTGTGGAGAATATGAATCGGGCAGATATGCTTGGATTTTGGATAATGTAGAACTTATTTATCCGATTCCAGCTAAAGGAAAGCTAAATATTTGGAACTTTTCAGGAGAGTATAAGCTTATTAGTTCTGCCAAAGATAATCACTAATAGAAAAATAGTATATTATTTTATAATTAACATAAAATATATATGTGAGTGATAAATTTATTATTTATCAAAAAAATTAAATAAATTAGCACTCAACTATTGACATTGCCAGTTCAAAGTGGTAATATTATATATGTAAGTTAGATATAGCTTACAGGTATTATAATTATATGATATGTGCTACCTGAATGGGTGTCAACACATGGTAAGAAAGGAAGTAGATTTATATGATGTTAGTACCAAGAAATAATTTTGATTTGTTTGATGATATTTTTGGAGATCCATTCTTTAGAAAGAATGAAAATAAGATTATGAAGACAGATATTATTGAGAGAGATAATAGCTATGTGATAGATATCGATTTACCAGGATTTAGCAAGGAAAATATAAAGATAGATGTTACAGATGGCTACTTAACTATTAATGCCAAAATGTCTTCTTCTAATAAAGAAAATGATAAAAAGGAAAAATATGTAAGAAGGGAAAGATATTTTGGAGAATGCTCTCGTAGCTTTTATGTAGGCGAGGATATAGAGTCAGACGACATTAAGGCTTCTTTCAAAAATGGTATATTATCTCTAGAGATTCCAAAAGTTGATGAACAAAAGAAGTTACCAGAGAAAAAATATATTGAAATAAGTGATTAAGTGCATCAAGTGATGCACTTTTTTTTAGTTATAAAAAAAATCCCGCTTTAGAAACGAGATTTTTTAATTTCTACCAAGGATAATCATCGCCTACAAAATTATATATATCTGTAATACTATCAGTTGTATTTTTTAATTCTTTTGAATCATCTTCACTTAATAATACTATTTTATTATTTGTATTGATATATACAAATTTTGTAAAGTCTGTATTAGAGAAAAGTATTTCTTTAACATCATTTTTATTTAGTGTTATTTCATTATTTGAGCTTATAGTTATTAGAGTACTATCTGGAGTAGAGTATCCTTCTTCGCATTCTTTCCAGTAAGTTTTGCCGTCACTTTTTACAAAGTACTTTCTATATATGCCAGTGACATCATCAGAAATTTTTTCTATAGTAACTTTTAAATCTCTTACATCAGATGATGTATATTTTATTTCATATAACTCTCCACCATTAGTTAAAAGTCTTCCAGAACTATAATCTACTTTTTTAACATTGGTTAAAACCTTTTTGTAACTATTTTCATTCCATCCACTTAAATAAGCTTCACCTTTGTCATTTAAGTATAAGTTTTCATAGCCGCCTGCAAAAAGGCCAACTACATTTGAATCAATAGTATTATTTTCTTCATTATTTACATCCCAATAAATGCCACAACCACCTTTGATAAAGCTAGATGCTTTTATGTGTAAATTGTTAGAACTATCCGTAGTCATATAACAAAAGTTTCCATCATTAGAAAATAAATTAACATCATCAGCGATTTTTTCAAATCCGTGACGTATGCCGCCTTCTACCTTAGCTCCTGTTTGATATAGACTATTATTTTTATCAATATAATAAGTGCTCATTTCGTCAGCAAATATTTTTTTTGCATTATCAGCAATTTTAGTAGGTTTATCTACTTCTTTAATGTCGCTATCAAATCCAAGTGTTCCATAATAATTTTCTCCTATACCATAAATATTACCTTTATTATCTAAGTATAATATTTTGTCACTTAAAATTATAATCTGATTGATTTCATTTTTTTCGCTTTTTCCGTTTTCTTTATTACTGCTTTTATTGCATCCTGTCATAAAATTTAATGCTAAAAAGCTAGCTAATAAAGTAAATAATATTTTCTTTTTCAAATAAATCACATCCTCCATTCAAATTATATCATACAACTTAAATAAAAAAAATACTATTATTTATATTTTTATTCATGATATAATAAACTTACAATTAGAAATAGAAGGTTACTTAATTATAGAAAGTTGGGATTTATTTGAAAAAGAAAATTATGATTGATATGGACGACGTTATAGTAAAAGGATGGTTATTAAAACTAATTAATGAATTTTTAGATGCAAAATATGTTGAGGCAGATTTTAAGAAATTTTATATGCAAGATGTGATACCAGAAGAAAGAAAAAATGAATTTTTTGAATTTTTATTTAAACATAATGTATATGATTATTGTGAAATTAATGATAGCGCTATTGAAGTAATAAAAAGACTAAATGAGAGTTTTGATGTATATATAGGAACATCTTATCTTTTTAGGGAAGTCCCTAGCAAATGCGGCATGATTCTTAAATATAAATTTGACTTTTTAGTTAAGCATTTCCCTTTTTTAGATCCTTATAAATTTATATTTGTAGGTGATAAATCTGTGATTAATTGTGATATAAGGATTGATGATAGAATTGACAATATTTTGAGTGCTGATACCAAAATTTTATATACAGCATATCATAACAAAGATTTATCTGAAGAATATTTATCAGAATTAAAAGTTAAAAGAGCTAATAATTGGCTTGATGTAGAAAAGATATTACTTGAAGACTAATATCTTTTTTTTAACCAAAATTAAATAATTTCATATAAATATAATAGCGAAAAAGGAGGATAAGGAGTATATATGGATATATTTATTGGAATATTAATTCCTTTTATTGGTACTACTTTAGGATCATTAATGGTATTTTTGCTTAAAGAAAAATTGAATAATAAGGTTGAAAAGTTACTACTAGGGTTTGCATCCGGAGTTATGATAGCTGCATCTATTTGGTCCCTTATAATTCCATCTATTGAGATGGCGAAGAATATAAATATTGTAGCTTGGGTGCCAGCTACTATTGGCTTTTTACTTGGAACGTTTTTTTTACTTATATTAGATTTTGTGATTCCTTATGTGCATCTTAATAAAGAAAATGAAGATAAGCAATTTAAATTGAGTAAAAACACTAAACTTGTACTTGCAGTAACTCTTCATAATATCCCAGAAGGAATGGCTGTTGGTGTAATTTTTGCTGGAATATTATCTGGAGATAGTTCCATAACTCTAGCAGGAGCATTTGCCTTAAGTATAGGAATAGCGATACAAAACTTTCCAGAAGGCGCTATTATATCTATGCCACTTAAAAGCTGTGGAATGTCTAAATTAAAATCATTTATTATTGGTACTTTATCTGGCGTTGTTGAGCCTATAGCAGCTATTATAACTGTTTTATTAACAAATATGATAAAGCCAGTATTACCATATTTGTTAGCTTTTGCTGCAGGATCTATGATATATGTTGTTGTTGAAGAATTAATACCAGATGCTCACGATAATGACACATCTAGAATGTCTATAATAGGGACATCTTTAGGATTTGTCTTAATGATGATTTTGGATGTCGCTTTAGGATAATAAAATATAATGACTTTAATCTTTTTTTAGAATAATAAAAAAATTTCATTAAAAATACACATAATAATGTATAATAAAATTAGAGGTGTTTTATGAACGTTTTAATAGTAGATGATGAATATGGTATTAGAGAAGTAATAAAAGAATATTGTGAAAATGAAGGATATAATACATATGAAGCAGAAAATGGATTAGATGCAATAAATATACTAAATAAAATAAAAAACATTGATATTATTATACTTGATATAATGATGCCTAAGATGGATGGGTACACAGCTTTAAGTGAGATAAGAAAGGAATATAATATACCAGTTATAATGCTTTCAGCGCGTGCGGATGAGTTCGATAAATTGCAAAGTTTTAACTTGGGTGTAGATGATTACGTTACCAAGCCTTTTAGTCCAAAAGAGTTAATAGCTAGAATAAAGGCTGTTTTAAATAGAAATAAAAGTGTAGGTAATTTTTATAAGTATGATAAACTAAAAATAGATTATTTAGGACATAGTATAACTATAGATGATAAGGAGATCAAGGTTACTCCTAAAGAATATGAGTTATTGTGTTATTTCGTTCAAAATAAAGGCATAGCTTTATCTAGAGAAGTTTTATTAAATAAAATATGGGGATATGATTTTTACGGAGAAGATAGAACTGTTGATACACATATTAAAATGCTTAGAAATAATTTAGGTAAATATAGGGATTTAATTGTAACTGTAAGAGGCATGGGCTATAAATATGAAGAGAAATAGCTTAAAAAATAAAATACTTAAGTATTTACTTATATTTACATTTGTTATACTAGGCGGTATTTGGTTTTTACAAATACTTTCTTTAGATATATATTATGAGTTAAGTAAAAAGTCTGAAATAAAGAATATAGCAAGCAAGGTTAAAATGGCATATGCAGCAAATGATTATAGTAATATCCTAGATAACTTGGCTTATAGAGAAGATGTATGTATTGAAATTATAGAAGATAAGAACATATCCTATTTTACCGATAGTGTCTCTAGGGGTTGTTTAATAGGAAGTAATGAACTTAATAGCTATAAATTATCATTTATGTCAAGTGGAAACAATTCAGTGACATATAGAGTTATTAACCCAAGATTTAAAAATAAAGCATTAATATATGGATTAAAAATTGATGAAAATACATATGCTTTTATTAGTACGTCTTTGGAACCTATAAGTTCGACGGTTTCATTGCTTAAGCGTCAACTTATTTTAACAATTGGTATTGTACTTTTGGTCGCATTTTTAATAGCATATACTATATCTAAAAAAATATCTAGGCCTATTGAGAAAATCACTAATATTAGTAAGAAAATGTCAAGTGGAAACTATGATGTAAAATTTGATACTGGTACTGATATAAATGAAATAAAAGAGCTTGAAATTACCCTTAATAAAATGAGTGAAGAATTATCTAAAACTGAGAACTTGCGAAGAGAGTTTTTAGCTAATGTGTCACACGACTTAAAAACACCGCTTACACTTATTAAAGCAAATGCGGAAATGGTACGTGATTTAAATTATAATAACAAAGAAAAAAGAGAAAAAAGTCTTAACACAGTAACTAGCGAAGTTGATAGATTAAACTTACTTGTTGAAGATATCTTGGATTTGTCAAAGATGCAATCAAATGCTGATGATTTGGATTTAGAAGAATTTAATATAAGTGAAGTTATAAGAACAATTGTTGAAAGATTTAATGTACTTTGTGAAAGAGATGGATATTCTATAGAATGTGATTTATTTGATTTTAATATAACTGCTGATAAGAAAAAGATAGAACAGGTTATATATAATTTGATAACTAATGCTATGAATTACACTGGTGATGATAGAAAAGTCTTTATAAAAATGAAAAATGACGATAAAAAAGTTAAGATAGAAATAATTGATACTGGTGCTGGAATAAATGAAGAAGATTTAGAACACATTTGGGATAAGTACTACAAGGCTGATAAAAAATATAAAAGGGTTACATATGGAACTGGTCTTGGCCTTTCTATAGTTAAAAATATTTTAAATTTACACAATTTTGAATATGGGGTTGAAAGTGAAAAAAGTAAAGGAACTATATTTTACTTTTATGTAAAAAAATAAAAAAATGTAAAATTGATTTTTTTAAAAAATCATTTTTTTTAATTTAATAAATTATAAAATTGATGAAAAATAAGGGTTAAACAAAATTTGCTCAGTCCAAAAATGAAAAATGTTAAAAAATTCAAAAAACATTTTTTTAAATTTTACAAAAAAATATTGACTGCAAAAACACACCGTGATATACTTAACTTGAAGTAGAATAGGAGTGAATAATATGACATTGACAGAAGAAAAAACAGAGTTAATGGTTACCAAAAGAAATGGTAAAAAAGTTGAATTTGATGGAACTAAAATAGCACTTGCTATTAAAAAAGGTTTTGATAGTGTTAACGAAAAAGACGAAGAAACAGGAAAATATTTATATAATGAGAAAGATATTACTGCTGTTTCAAATGATGTAATTAAAACTATTGAAAAAAATTATCACGATAAAATAAGTATAGAAGAAATTCAAGATTTAATAGAGAACTCTTTAGAAAAAAAAGGATATCACGAAGTTTATTTATCTTTCTCTAACTATAGAGAGAGAAGAGCACAATCAAGAGAGATGTTTGTTGATGATAAAAGAATGCATAAGTTTATAAAAACGATAGAAGGTCTTGGCCTTAAATCAGCACACGAAGAAGATGTAAAAAGAGAAAATGCAAATATAGACGGTGATACTGCCATGGGAAATATGCTTCAATATGGAAGTACTATCTCAAAAGAATTTGCTAAAACATATTTGATGAAAAAGAAATTTGCAGAAGCACACGATAATGGAGATATACACATTCACGATATGGATTTTCTTCCAATGGGAACAACTACTTGTATGCAAATTGAACTAGACAGGCTATTTAAAAAAGGATTTTCTACAGGACACGGATATTTAAGACCTCCAAAAGATATAACTTCATTTGGAGCACTAACAGCTATAGCTATACAGTCAAATCAAAATGATCAACATGGTGGACAAAGTATTCCTGCTTTTGATTATTATTTAGCTCCTGGAGTATTATTAACTTTTAAAAAGCAATTTAAACAACTTATAAGTGATTTTTTAGATCTAGAAGGGCTTTTAAGTTATATAAGTATGGATAGAATTGCTAGAGAAATTGATAAACTAGATAGTATTGAGTTTGACTTAAAAGTATTTGAACCAATATATAAAGATTCTGATGTAGTAGAAAGACTATTTTCTAAGGCTTATTCTAAAGCCTTGGCTAAAACTAATAGATTAACTTATCAGACTATGGAAGCTTTTATACATAATCTAAATACAATGCATTCTAGAGCTGGTGCTCAAGTTCCATTTTCTTCAATTAATTTTGGAACAGACACTACTCCAGAAGGTAGAATGGTATCTCTTAATTTCTTAAAAGCAACTGAAGCAGGGTTAGGTGGAGGAGAAACTCCAATATTTCCAGTTTCAATATTTAAAGTAAAAGAAGGCGTTAACTTTAATAAGGAAGATAAAAATTATGACATTTTCAGATATGCTTGTGAAGTATCCTCAAAAAGGTTATTTCCAAATTTCTCTTTTATAGATGCTCCATTTAATTTAGAATATTATAAAGATGGAGATTATAAAACAGAAGTTGGATATATGGGATGCAGAACTCGTTTAATGTCAGATGTTACAGATTTAAATAATCAAACTACTGGTGGTAGAGGAAACTTATCTTTTACTACAGTTAATCTTCCAAGATTAGGTATAAAATATGGTATTTGCTTAAAAGAACGCGACGAAGCAGATATGAAAAGTTTTTATGAAGAATTAGAAGAAAAAATGGAATTGGTAAAAGATCAATTACTAGAAAGATTTGAAATTCAATGCAATAAAAGATGTTATAATTTTCCATTCTTAATAGAACAAGGAGTATGGACTAATGGAGAAACATTAAAACCTACAGATAGAATGAGAAGAATATTAAAGCATGGAAGCCTAACAATAGGATTTATAGGTTTAGCAGAGACTTTGAAAGCATTAACTGGTAAGCATCAAGGAGAATCAGAAGATTCTCAAAAATTGGGACTTGAGATTATAAAGTTTATGAGAGAAAAATGTGATGAATTCTCTAAAGAGTATAATTTGAACTTTACTTTATTAGCAACTCCAGCAGAAGGACTATCTGGAAGATTTGTTGGAATAGATAAAGCTATGTATGGTAGAATTAAAGGTGTTACAGATAGAGATTATTATACTAATTCTTTCCATGTACCAGTTTATTACAATACAACAATTAAGCATAAACTTGAGATAGAAGCTCCATACCATGCTTTAACTAATGGTGGACATATTTCTTATATAGAGTTTGATGGTGCAGCAGCAGCTAATGTTGATGCATTTGAAAGTGTTGTTAGAATGATGAAAGATTTAGGAATAGGATATGGAGCTATTAACCATCCTGTAGATAGAGATCCTGTTTGCGGATATGTTGGTGTAATAGGAGATACTTGTCCTAAATGTGGTAGGAAAGAATTTGAAGGAGTACCATTTGAAGAAGTAAAAAATCTTCAATGTAAATAAAGGAGGAATATTTATGGAAAAAATAGTTGGTGAAGGTGTAGGATTCGAGAGAATTAGAAGAGTTACTGGATATTTGAGTGGCGATGTAAAAAGATTTAACAATGCTAAAAGAGCAGAAGAAAAAGATCGTGTAAAACATACTGGAATAAAAGAAGTAATGAAGAAAGAACAAGCAAAATAAAATGAAAATAAGACTTGCAGCTGATTTACAATCTGATAGTATTGTAGATGGGTTGGGTATAAGGACCGTTATTTGGACTCAAGGATGTTCTCATAACTGTCCTTATTGCCATAATCCAAGTACTCATAGTTTTACTGCTGGAGAATTAATAGAAATCGATGATGTAATAGAGAGGTTAGAATCTTTGACTGGACAAGATGGAGTAACATTTTCAGGAGGAGATCCTATGTTTCAGCCTAAAGAATGTACTATTTTAGCTTCTAAGGTTCATGAACTTGGCATGAATGTCTGGGCATATACTGGTTTTACATTTGAAGAACTTTTGAAAGGCAGTAGAGATATTTTAAACTTTTTAAATAATATAGACGTATTAATAGATGGTAAATTTGAAATAGATAAAAAAAGTTTAGATTTAGAGTTTAGAGGCTCTAGTAATCAGAGAATAATTGATGTAAAAGAATCATTAAAAGATGGTAAAGTAGTTTTATATGATTTGCACAAAAATAAAAATAAACAAAAAAAATATGAAGAGGTTTTGTATATCTAGACAAAACCTTTTTAATTTGACTTATGTGAAAATTTTAGTATAATAACACTTTGGTGATTTTATGTTTGCAGAAAAAGAAATAGTAGGTACTTCCACTGTTAAAATAAGTTCAAATAAGATAACCTTGCCAAAGTTTTGTTATGTAGATGGACAAGAAGAGCTTCTTCTTATGTCTGATGGTACAGATTATTTTTTATATAGCAAATGTAGGTTTGAAGCAATTATTGAGAAATATCAACTCCTTTTAGCGCAGACTAATAAAATAGAAGAAAAAAGAGCTATAAGAAGAAAAATAAAAATATTTTATCTTTTAGTTTTAGAAAGAGTTGTCTGTGATAAATATAGAAGGGTTAATATATCTAGAATTTGTGAAAAAGATAAAACGTTAGCTACACTAAGTGGCGATAAAAGAAGACTTATAATTAAGATAGGTTAATCTTCAAAATATTTGGATAATATGTTATAATTAGTTAGGTGATTTTATGGATAAAAAAGTACGAGATGTTTATTTTTTCGGTTTAATATTTTTGATTGTTGATCAAGCTATAAAATTTTTAGTAGAAAGTAAAATGGTTTTACACGAGTCAATTATAGTTTTAGATAATTTTTTTAGTATTACTTTAGTTCATAATTTAGGTGCTGCTTTTAGTATATTAAATGGCAATAAAATTCTACTCATTTCAGTAGGAGTAATAGCTGTATTATTATTAGTTATGTATATAAATTCTTGTAAGTCGTTAACTGATGTAGATGTATTTATATATTCTTTATTATTGGGAGGAATTTTAGGCAATTTATTAGATAGAATTTTAAAAGGATATGTAGTAGATTATTTAAGCTTCAACTTTGGTAATTATTATTTTCCAATATTTAATTTTGCAGATATATGTATAGTCGTTTCGGTTTTATTTATGATTTTAGGCTCTATTAGAGGTGACTTATGGAAATAGTTGTGGATAGTGAAAACAATAAGAGGATAGATGCTTATCTTAGTAGTAAATTGGAATATAGTAGATCTAAAATAGAAAAAATGCTAGAAGATGGATTAATTCTTATAGATGGTAAAAAAATAAAGAGAAGTTATGTCCCTAAGGCAGGTGATATAATAGCTGTAACTGAGCCAGAGGTTAAGCAGATGAATGTTGAAGCAGAGAATATACCTTTAGATATAGTTTATGAAGATGAGGATGTAATAATTGTAAATAAAGGAAATGGAATGGTAGTTCATCCTGCAGAAGGAAATAATAATGGAACTTTAGTTAATGCATTATTATTTCATTCAAAAAATTTAAGTAACGTTAATGGAGAATTTAGACCAGGGATAGTTCATAGAATAGATGCATATACAACTGGTTTACTAATGATAGCAAAGAATGATAAAGCACACGAAGAATTAGCAAAAGAACTTAGCATATCTAAAACCAAAAGAAAGTATATAGCACTCGTTTGGGGAGTAATAAATGAAGATACAGCCACAATAGATGCTCCTATAGGAAGAGATTCTACTGATAGAAAAAAAATGGCTATAACAAGTAATGGTAAAGATGCAATAACACACTTAAAAGTTCTTGAGAGGTATAAAAATGCAACACTAGTAGAATTAACTCTTGAAACTGGAAGGACTCATCAAATAAGAGTTCATATGAATTATATAGGTCATCCCGTTGTAAATGATCCGGTTTATGGTAGAAGAAAACTAATTGATAATACAGGGCAATGTTTACACGCAAAGACAATTGGATTTACACATCCAAGAACACATAAGTATATGGAATTTACTAGTGAATTGCCAGAGTGTTTTATAAATATATTAAATAAATTTAAAGAAGAATAAAAGGTGTACTATTATTTTAGTGCACCTTTTTCATAAATTCATCAACAATTAAATCATAATATTTTTTTCTATCTTTTTTATCTATAAAGTTTATAAATAACATAGGATCTATCATTTCTATTTCTAAAACTAAGTATTCATCTTTTACTTTTATAAAGTCTATTCTCAAATATAAGTAATCTTTAAACTCATCAAGTGAGTCTATTTTTTTTACAATATCTAGTAATTTTTTATCCACATTTTCTATATAAGTAATATTATGATTATTATCAAAAACACCGGGATGTCTTATAACAGAATGAGAATATTCATGATTTATAAGTATGGTAGATATTTCCCCATTTTTAATTTCTTTAATAAATGGTTGAATCATTAATTTAGATTTATTTAGTGTATTAAAATTACATTTATCTAAATCATTAATGTCGTTAATACAAAACGTATTATTTCCACTTTCTGATATTGAAGGCTTAATTACTAAGTTTGTATATTCACTAAATTTTTCTTCCCATATTTTTTTTACACTTTCTTTAAAATCTTTATCAAATTCAAGAAAATGAGTAGGTATATGTTTTATTTCATATTTATCTAGTAATTTATATTGATCATATTTATCATAATTAGCTTTAATAGTTTCTATATTATTAAATATTAATACATTTTCATTTTTTACTTGTTTCAAAAATTCATTAAATTTATTTTTATCAAAGCCCCAAATAGAACGTATTATAACAGCATTATATTTTTTTAAATTATTACATTTTTCATAGGATATAATTTCAGCTTTAATTCCTTTTTTATTAAAATAATATTTTAACATTAAATCTTCTAGTACTTTATTTTTCCATTTATCACAGCTTACAATAGCTATAGAGATTTTGTATTTATTTTTATTTAGTAAGTCATTAATTTTTATTTTTAACTTTATAAGCTTAAACTTAACTTTTTTTATTATTCTATTCATAATCGTTACCTAATGCTTTGCGTATCATTTTTATATTATTTATTAAATCTTTTATTTCTATAGCAAAGTTGAATCTTCCAATCATTTCATCTTCATATGGCCATGACATATTTTGACCCATTATAGTTTTAAATTTTCCTTTTTTATATAACAATTTTATTAAATCTGTTTCGCTTTTTATTACAGTATTATCAAATTTTCTTCCTTTTAAATCGGTAAAATCTATAACAGCAAAGAATCCAGATTCTGGAATTGTATTTTTTCTTATTTTTATTCCATCTATTCCTTTTAATAGAGCTTTCCTTGTCGTTTTATTTTTTTCATACTTATTTATCTCTCGTATTATTTTTTTTCTTTCTTTTGGATCATCAATTCTATCAATTCCCTCGAGTAAAGCTAAAAGTATATTAAATCTGTGTTTATATTCTTTTATTAAAGGTGGAAAATATTTCTTTGCCATTTTGTATCTTCTATTAGTTCCATTATAAGCTCCAGCTAAAGCTTGTACTTGAAATACAGGAAGTGAATCCATAGTAGAGAATATTTTTTCACTTATTCCTCTAGCAATTGGAATAGGAGCTACTACGGCACCAGCTCTAATACCAGCCAAACCATAAGATTTAGATAATCCAAACAGACTAATGGTGTTGTTAAAATATTTTGGAAAAGATGCCATTGGTATTGCTAAATCATTTTGATCATAAGTTAGATCTCTATATATTAAATCATCTATTACAAATACCCCTTTTTCAAGACAAACGTCACCAATTCCTTTTAAAATATCAACATTTTTACTGTTCATAACTTTTCCTAATGGATTATGTGGATTCATATTAAGAAATGCTACTACTCTTGGTGTGTAGTCGAGTTTTCCTTCAAATTTTTCCTTTAATTTTAAATTTACTTCATCAATTTTTTTAGCTAAATCATTTGGATTAACGTAGAAGTCATCTTCTTCTTTTAAATCTAAAATCTCTACTTTTCCATTCATTCTTTCTGGGTCTACAGCAAATAATCCATAATTTGGCCCAGTCATAATGACTACGTCTTCATCTCTTAAGATAGAACTTAAAATCATATTGTATGCATGTGTAGTAGAGCAAGCAAATATTACATTTTCAATGCCTAATCCATCGTATGATTTATCTTTATCTTTTTTAAATCCTTCACGAATTAAATAATTTACAAAATGCGCTCTAGCTTTTATGTGACCTTCTATAGATGGGTATCTAAATAGGTATTTGCTTAAAGCTATTCTTAGTATATATTCCTTAGCCATAGGGAAAGGTTTTGATTTTATTGGGTTTCCAGTTCTTACAGTATATATTTCTTCTATAGGCTTATAATTTTCCTCATCATATTCTGGTAATTCTTTATATAAGAGATTAAATCCTGTTTCGATTTTTTTTATTGCAGGGTAAAATTCTTTTTTATCTTTTCTTTTACCAAACTGACTATAATTTTCTAATACATTTGGATTATCATCTGTAAAACGTTTTAAACTTTCAGGAAAATTTTTCTCTGAATAATTACTACTTATTATTTCTATGTTTTCACCTAATAATTGTTTAATGCCTCTTTTAATTTTATTTAGAATCATTCTATCACCACAATTATTATACAATACTTTTAGTAGTAAATCAAAGAAAAAATCAGTTTCCTGATTTTAATATGGTCTAGTATAATAATATGGATATGGCTGATATGTTGGATAATAGTAATTGTTGTAGTAATAAGGCCTATTATAACCGCCATAAAATAGTGGAGAGACAAGACCTCCTGTGATACCACCTAATAAAAATGGGCCTAAAAATCCACCGCCTACGAATCTAGAATTGTTTCCATTTGTAAAATTTGTTGGAATTTGATAGTTATTATACATAAAAAACTCCTTTCATGTTATAATATGTAAATAGAGGGAATAGGTGATAAAATGGATTTGAGAATTGAAAAATTGAGCAATACTATTGTTAATTATTCAGTTTCTGTTAAAGAGAATGATAGAGTACTTATACAATATGAAAATGATGCATGTAAACCTCTTGTTAAATGTTTGATAAATGATATTTATAAGAATAAAGGAATACCCTTCGTTAAGCTATTAGATAATGAATTAAGTTCTTTAATTTTAGAAAAAGCAGATGATAATACTCTTGATGAAATGGTTAAGATGAAGACTTATGAAGTAGATAATTTTGATTGTTTTATCAGAATTTGCTATACGGAAAATGAGTATGAAGATAAAAATGTAAGTTCTTTAATTAGAAAAAAATTGGGTGAAAAGTCAGAAGAGATAGATGACATAAGAATTAATAAAAGAAGATGGGTTTTATTAAACTATCCATCACTTATTGATGCATATAAGTCAGGTATGAAGTATGATGATTTTTATAATTATTCATTAGATGTTATGAATGTTGATTATAGATCACTTAATGAAAAAATTAAACCTTTAAAAGATTTAATGGAAAAAACTGATAGAGTTAGAATACTTGGACCAGATACTGATATTACTTTTAGTATAAAAGGTATGCCTGCAATACCTTGCTGTGGTACTGCAAATATTCCAGATGGTGAGCTTTATACCGCACCTATAAAAGATTCAGTAAATGGTGTTATAACTTATAATACTAAAAGTCCTTATAATGGAAATGTATTTAGCAATATTAGATTAGAATTTAAAAATGGTAAAATAGTTTGCGCAACTGTTTTAGAACATCAAGATGAATTAGATAAAATATTTGATACTGATGAGGGCGCTAGATATATAGGGGAGTTTTCATTAGGATTTAATCCTAGAATATTAAATCCAATGGGCGATATTTTATACGATGAAAAAATTATGGGAAGCATTCATTTTACACCAGGTAGGTGTTATGAAGATTGCGATAATGGAAATAAATCAAGTATACACTGGGATTTAGTATTGATACAAAGAGAAGATTATGGCGGAGGAGAAATTTATTTTGACGATGTATTAATACGTAAAGACGGTAAATTCGTGCTAGAATCTTTAAAAGACTTAAATTAGTAAAAAGAATAAAAACTAAACATATAATTAGTTAGGTGATAATGTTGAAAAAAATATTCCAAATGATAGGCCTAATTAGTTTGACTTGTTTTAGTTTTTTTATTACGGAAAAAACTGCTATAGTTATAAATAATATGGATGAAATAATGACAAAGATAAATGAAAATAAAGATGAATACAAAATGAGTCCAATAGACGCTACTATAGATGGTGATACTATAACACCAGGTATAAGAGGTAGAGAAGTTAATATATCAAAAAGTTATAAAAACATGAAAAAAAATGGATATTATAGTGATAAACTATATATTTATGATTATATTGTACCTAATATAAGTATAAATGATAATTTAGATAAATATATAGTTCAAGGTAATAGTGAAAAGAGAATGGTAAGCTTAGTTTTTTTAGTAAAAAGTGGAGATAATATTGATAAAGTATTAAATATAATTGATAATTATAATGTAAAAGCGACTTTTTTTGTGGAATTTGATTGGTTTAAGGAAAACAATAATTTAGTTGATAAAATGGTAAAATCATTCCATACAGTTTCTCCATTATTTGATGATTATAGCGATCCTAATTTTGAATGGATGGACATTGTTTTAAGAAAAGTTAATAATCAAAGTGTAAATTTTTGCTATAACACAAATAATTCTAGTAGCAATTTAGAACAATGTAAATTAAAAAAATCCTTCACTGTTAAACCAATAAAAATAAGTGATAATACCCCGTTAGTAGATATAAAAGATAAATTAAATTCTGGTAGTATACTATCTTTAAGCGTTAATTCAGAAGTTAAAAAAGAATTATCATCAATTATAATTTATATAAAATCAAAAGGTTATAATATAGCGTCATTAGAAGAAAATATTTTGGAATAAAAAGATTATGTGATACAATTAATGTGGTGGTTATATGTTAGAACTTTTAAATGTTAATATATCAACAGAAGAAATTAAAGAAATGCTAGAAGAAAATCCAGAACTAGAATACTTATCAAATAGTGAAGTAATTAATTTAATAGATCTTTTAAGAAGTGTAGGATGTAGTGATAAAATTATTAGAAATATTATAACTACTAATCCTATTTATTTAAATAGAATATTTGATAGTGTTTTAGAACTTATACAAAAGCTTAAATTACTTGGAATAAAAAGATTAGACATTACTTTTGATAGTAATCCTCTTTTACTTAATGAAGATGCTGATGATATAGATGAATTTATTTTAGAAAAACGAAAAAACGGAATGGAAATTGATGATATTATAGGTTTAATAAGCATGGGAGTAATAGATTAATGGCAGTTAATTATTTAATGAGCTTAGGCTATAGCGAAGATATAGCGGTAAAAATTGTAAATGATTATGCACTACTCAGTTATGATAATGATACTCTAAAATCTAAATTAGAAACTAATTATAATTTTTTTAGTTCATTAGGATATACACAAAAACAAATTATAAAAATAACTAGAGTAGTACCAGGACTTTTTTCGTATTCAATTATTACTTTGTTAAGTAGAATTGGTGATTATAGAGAATTAGGATTTACTGAAAGTGAAATAAAAAAGATGATACTTGCTAATCCACACATCTTAAAACATCCATATGCTACGTCTTTAAATAAGATTAAAGATATGATGACGTTAAAATTAACTTATAATGAGGTTTTAAAAATTATTAAGAAATTTCCTCAAATATTAGGTTCTGATATTAGTTATATTTCAAAGAGAATAGATGACATAGTATCTTTAGGGTTCAGTAAAAATCAGGCATTAAAAATCATAAAAAAATTACCATCAATCATAAACCTATCCCAAAATAAAGTTAAAAAAAGAATAAAAGATATTTGTTTGTTAGGATTTACAAATGAAGAAGTAATAGAAATGTGTTCCATTTATCCACAACTACTATCTTTATTAATGTCTAAAATTAATGATAGATTTAATAATCTATTGACATTCGGCTTCAAGGTGGAAGATGCTAGGCGTATTGTGTTAGAGTTTCCGGTAATACTAGGTTCAACTATAGAAAATACTAATGATAAATTAAATTTATATAGAGAATTTGGAATATTAAATGTCATAGTAAAAGTTCCAAAATATCTTATTCAAAGTGTTGAGCTTTCTTTTGCTAGATATTATTATTTGAATAATATTGGAATAGAAATAAACGAAGAAAATGCATTTCTATTATTTCTTAATGAAAGTGTGTTTAAGAAGAGATTTAAGATAAGTAAAGCTGATTTATTAGATCGATTTAATTACGAAGAATATTTAAATAAGAAAAAAGAGAAGAATTAGGTGTTTGTATGGAATTATTATCTCCAGTAGGAAGTGTAGAAACATTAATGCCTGCTATAAACGCAGGATGTGATGCAGTTTATTTATCTGGTAAAAATTTTGGAGCTAGGAGTTTTGCTTCAAATTTTTCTCGTGACGAAATAATATGGGCTATTAAAACTAGTCATTTATTTGGAGTAAAAGTATATGTAACGATTAATACACTAATTTATGATATAGAAGTAGAAAAGCTTTTAGAATATGTTGACTTTTTATATAGAAACGATGTTGATGCATTAATTATGCAAGATATAGGCATGATTGACCTAGTTAGAAAAACTTATCCTAAGTTAGAGATTCACGCATCAACACAGCTTCATATTCATAATTTGGAAGGCGTAAAATTCTGTGAAAGCATAGGAATTAAAAGAGCTGTTTTAGCTCGTGAAACTCCTATAGAATTAGTTGAAGAAATAAAGAAAAATTCAAAGGTAGAAATAGAAATTTTTGTACATGGAGCGCTTTGTCAAAGTTATTCTGGAGAATGTTTAATGAGTGCCCTAATAGGTTCTAGAAGTGGCAATAGAGGAACATGTGCTCAATGCTGTAGACAAATGTATAGTCTTGAAATCGATAATAATTTAGTTGAAAAAAATAAATATTTATTGAGTACTAAAGATCTAAATACTTTAAGTAATATAGGTAAACTAATAGATATAGGTGTTGATAGCTTTAAAATAGAAGGAAGAATGAAAAGGCCAGAGTATGTATATTTAGTTACTAGTCTATATAGAAAAGCAATAGATAATTATGTTAAATATAAGAAAACTAATATAACAGAAGAAGATATATTGGAATTAAAAAAAGTTTTTAATAGAGAATTTACTAAAGGTTTTTTATTTAATGAAAAAAATGATAATTTTACTAATACATTTAGACCTAATCATATGGGTACAGTTTTAGGAAAAGTTATAAAGAGTAAGAATAATATAGCTACAATATTACTTGAAGATGATTTAAATATAGGCGATGGAATTAGAATAATAGGAAAAGAAGATTATGGAATGACAGTGACTAGTATTTCTAATAATCCAAAAATAAAGAGTGCCAAAAAAGGAGACATTATATCACTTTATGTAAAAAATGCAGAAAAGGGAGCCAAAGTAGTAAAGACAACAGATAATCTTCAATTAAAAATATTGAAAGAAAAAATGTCTGTAAATAAAAAAATCAAAATAAGTGGTATATGTGAAATGAAAATAGGTAATTATGTAAAATTATCTATTACAGATGGAAAAAATAAAGTTGAAAAATATAGTGATATAAAAGTTCAAGTATCAGAAAAATGTTCTGTTACAAAAGATGATATACTATCTAAATTAAATAAGCTAGGATCTTCAATATATACTTTTGACAAATTAAATATAACTATAGATGATAATTCATTTATTCCAATGAACGTAATAAATGAATTAAGAAGAAACGCCATAAAAGAATTAGATGAAAAAAGAATATATAAAAATGAATACATAAAAGAAGAATATCATATAGATTTAAAAGATTATAAAAAAGAACAAAAAAAATCTATTTTGCTAGAATCTTATGAGGAATATGAAAAGTATAAAGACTGTTATGACATAATATATATTGATGATTATAATGTATTTAGTAAAATAAAATCAGATAAAGCCTATTTTAAATTAGATACAGTTAATGAACATTTAAAAGAATTTAATAATACTAATTTATTAGTTGGAGATATAGGAAGTGTTTTTAAATATAAAAATGTAGATTCTGATTTCTCACTTAATGTATTTAATTCTTATTCAGTTGCTTTTTTACACAGTATAGGAGTTAATAAGATAACATTATCTTATGAGTTAAATTATAAGCAAATTAAATTTTTAATTGAAACTTATATAAAAAGATATAATAAAAGGCCTAATTTAGAGGTTATAACTGATGGATATGAACAAGTTATGGTGTGCAAATACAACTTGCTAAAAAAATATAATACTAAATCTGGATATTTGATAGATAGATTTAATAACAAATATAAAATTGTTGTTAAGAATAATTTTATGCACATATATAACTATAAAAAAAGAGCATTAAAAGATAATTACTATGATATAGGTGTAAATTCGGTTAGGACAAACTTAATTTAATAACTTGATTTAATAATGTAAAACAAGTATAATACCTTACCAGGTGATTTCTTGTGATGATAGAACAAAAATATTTGAGAAAAATAGACAAATGTATGATGGATTTTGAAAGAGAAGATTTTTGCTTAGAAGAGGATATACTTGAAAGAAGAATAAATGACTTTTATAAAAGAATTAAAGCTTATCAACAAGAATATTATTATACTTCTAAAGGCAAAACGAGAAAATTTTATTATGATGCTGTAGGCGAAAGAATATTTGAACTATCAGATTTTCTTTACCCAGACAAATTTTTAATAGATTCGTTTCCAAATCTTACTTATGATTTAGTATTTTCAAATGAGAATAGTGAAATAATAAAACGTATCATAAAATATTCTAGATTAAGACTTATATCTGATTTATCCATTTCCTTAAATGAATTTACAGTAAAAAGTTCTTTAGTAGATTGTTGTTCTAAAGCTAGTGATATAGTAGATGAAGTTAGCCTTTTAATGGGTGCTAAATCAAAAAGTGTAATAATTTATCCTGGGTTTAAAAAAGATTCGGATATACCAAGTGAATTAAATTTTCATTACTTTAATATAGTAGTTATAAATGGTAAAAAATATATAGTAGATTGCTCATATCGCCAATTTTTTCTTTTAGCTAGTAATTGTTTAGATAGACTAGGGATTATGCATTTCACTGGAATATCAGCAGGTAAGGCTATGTTAATGGATGAAAAGAGAAAAGAAGTAGCTATGAAAATATTAAGTGATGGATATATAGAGGCAACAGAAGAAAATATAAAAGCCTACTTAGATGGTTTTGCTATATCATTTAGAAACGCCTTATTTTATGAAGAAACAAATGATTTTAGTTATACAACTCCATATACAGCACTAGACTATATTCACTTTTTTGAAGGCAGTGATTCACAGTTAGATCATGAGAGTAAAAAGACACTTGGTCTTCAACTTAAACCATTAAAAAATCCAAATATGAGTTTTGAAAAAAGATAAATCTTATTTTAAAAAATTGCTAATTTGACATTATTAAAAAAAATAGTACAATACTTATCAGGTGAATTTTGTGATATTTAAAAGATGCTTAAAACAAATAGATAAATATATAGACGAATTTAAAGAATTAAGTGGTTCTACTTCAGACCCAGATGATATTATTGCTCTTGGTGAAAATTTAAATTTAATTTATAGAAGAATAAAAACTTTAAATGCTCAATTAAATGACTTCTGCAACGCAAGAGTTAGTGTACATTATTATTCAGATGTTAAAAGTAAAATATGTTCATTATCACGTTTTGAAAATATTAATCATAGCAAGATATTTTTAGTAGAATCAAATCCCAAAATATCTTTAGATGTTTTAAGCAGACAAGATGATGGTGAAGATATAATACGATGTATCGTTCGTGATTCAAGAATAGAGTTAGCATCTAGCATTACACAATCAAGTGATTTGGAAGTTTTGTTAAATACTTTAATGCTTCATCCACTCAGAAATTTATGTTTTGAAGCTAGCAATATAGTAAATAAAGTAAGTTCAAAGTATTCTGTAAAGTCACAAAGTTTAGTAATCAGTCCAGGTTTTAAAAAAAATCTAAATCTTCCAAATGATCTTAGATTTCATTACTTTAATATAATAGTTATAGATGGTAAAAAATATATAGTAGATTGCTCATATCGTCAATTTTTTCTCTTAGCTAATAATTGCTTAGATAGACTGGGAATTATGCATTTCACTGGAATATCAGCAGGTAAGGCTATGTTAATGGATGAAAAGAGAAAAGAAGTAGCTATGAAAATATTAAGTGATGGATATATAGAGGCAACAGAAGAAAATATAAAAGCCTACTTAGATGGTTTTGCTATATCATTTAGAAACGCCTTATTTTATGAAGAAACAAATGATTTTAGTTATACAACTCCATATACAGCACTAGACTATATTCACTTTTTTGAAGGCAGTGATTCACAGTTAGATCATGAGAGTCAAGATACATTAGGCTTTCAACTTAAATTATTAAAAAAGCCAAATATGAGTTTTGAAAAAAGATAATAGCTAGTTTGACATTTTGTCAAACTTTTTATATACTTAAAATGGTGATAATGTGAAGAATAGATAATTTACATTAATAGAACTTCTTGCAGTATTAGTTATACTAGCGATAATAGCTTTGATAGCTTTTCCAATAGTACAAATATGATTCATGATTCTAGAAAGAATGTAGCATTAAGAAGTGTAGAATTTTATATAGATGCTATAAATGATACAGTAGCGAGTAGACAAGCTAATATAGACTTCGATGTGGCAAGTGGTTCTATTTGTAGTGATGGAATAGATTACACAATAGACTATTCAAGCTATACTTCAAAAATATTATCTATGGAAAAAGTTATAAGCATTATGGGTATAACTTCAATAGATGTAAAAAAGATAGTTACCGACTTGAGTTCTATTGGATTTTCAGAAAGCAATCTTACTACAACTCAAGTAAAATCTAAGAGTAATTGGTTGCCCGATATAAAAAAACTAAAGAAAATTCTAGTACTATTACAGATGATTACCAGGAAGATGACTTTTATACACAATCTGTCATCCTATATTTGGTGTTAGTGTTTTTGACTTGAAGTATTTATATGTACAATACTTAGGCATTCGTCCTGTTATTGAAGTAAGCAAGGACAAATTATAATATTATTATGAAAAATCTAGTTTTTAGATTTTTTTTATTATATAATTAAATAGGTGATAACATGGTATTAATAACAGGTGCTAGTAGTGGTATAGGCCGTGATATGGCTATATATTTAGGTAGTAAAGGCTATGATTTAATATTAGTAGCTAGGGATAAAAAGAAGCTAGAAGAAGTAAAGAATAAAATAAATACTAAGGTCGAAATAATTGCTATGGACTTAGGTGATATTAATAATTGTTATAAATTATATGATATGGTTAAAGATAAAAATATAGAAATACTTATTAATAATGCAGGATTTGGTCTTATTGGACCATTTAATGAATCTAATATTTCAAAAGAATTAGATATGATAGACTTAAATATTAAAGCTCTTCACGTACTTACTAAGTTATTTATATCTGATTTTATAAAAAGGGATTCAGGATACATACTTAATGTTTCTTCTAGTGCTGCATTCCAACCGGGGCCTTTAATGGCAACTTATTATTCAACTAAAGCTTATGTCTATAATTTGACTTTAGCTTTATATGAAGAGTTAAGGCACATTAATAGTAATGTAAAGATAAGCTGTTTATGTCCAGGACCAGTAGATACTAATTTTAATAATGTAGCGGGATGCGAATTCAAAATCAAGTCACTTCCAAGTGATTTTGTAGCACGCTATGCTATTAAAAAAATGTTTAAAGGTAAACTTTTAATAATACCAGGATTTTCTATAAAAATGATATATATATTTGGAAGATTATTACCAAATAAATTAAAATTGAGATTAACTTATAATATTCAACACAGAAAAATTAAATAATATGATATAATTATAAGGGTGATAAAATGCTAGAAAAAGAAAAAAAACGTATTGATGAACTTATAAAAATTTTAAATAAAGCTAGTTATGAGTATTATACTTTAGATGATCCTAGCATAACTGATCAGGAATATGATAGTTATATGGATGAACTTATAAAATTAGAAACTAACAACCCAAGTTTAGTTAGGAGTGATTCTCCAACCGTTAGAATAGGTGGCGAAGTCATAAGTGATTTTAAAAAAGTAACACACGAAGTACCTATGATGAGTCTTGGAGATGTATTCAATGTTGAGGAAGTTCTAGATTTTGATTCCAAAGTTAGAAAAACAGTTGAAAATCCAGAATACGTATGTGAACTTAAGATAGATGGCTTAAGCGTTTCTCTTTTATATAAAAATGGACAACTTGTAAGAGGTGCAACACGTGGTGATGGAACTATAGGTGAAGATATCACACATAATGTTAAAACTATAAAAAATGTTCCATTATCTCTTCCTAGTGATATAGATATTGAAGTAAGAGGAGAAATTTATATGCCAACTGCTTCATTTTCTAAGTTAAATGAAGAAAGAAGAAAAAAGGGAGAAAAAGAGTTTGCTAACCCTAGAAATGCAGCTGCGGGATCTATTAGACAACTAGATAGTAAAATCTCAGCATCTCGTAATTTAGCGACTTTTATGTATCACTTACCAACTCCAGTAGATTATAATATAAAAACTCAGTATGAAGCGTTAAATTTTATGAAAGATTTAACTTTTACAGTTAATCCGAATATAAAGTTAGCTCATAATATAGAAGATGTTATAGAATATATAGAATATTGGAATAAGCATAGATTATCTCTTCCATATGAGATAGATGGAATTGTTATAAAAGTAAATGATTTTTCTAGCCAAAAGAGACTTGGAGTTACGGCTAAGGTTCCAAAATGGGCTATAGCTTATAAATTTCCAGCGCAAGAAGTTTTAACTAAACTAATCGATATAGAATTTTGTGTAGGCAGGACTGGTAAAATAACTCCGAGAGCTGATTTAGATCCAGTTAGACTTCAAGGAAGTATTGTTAGAAGCGCTACTTTGAATAATCAAGATTATATTATGGAAAAAGATATTAGAATTGGAGATATTGTTTCTATTAGAAAAGCTGGAGATGTAATACCAGAAGTAGTTGAGGTAAAAAAGGAAAGAAGAACTGGCGAAGAGTTACCTTTTAAGATGATAGAAAATTGTCCTATATGTGGAACAAAATTAATAAAAAAAGAAAATGAAGTAGCTTATTTCTGCACTAATCCATTATGTGATGCAAGAAATATAGAAAACCTAATACATTTTTCATCAAGAGATGCTATGAATATAGAAGGATTCGGAGAAAGAATTGTAGAGGATTTTTATAATATGGGCTTTTTAAAACATATTAGTGATTATTATAAGCTCTATAAAAATAAGGAATCTTTAATGGAATTAGAGGGATTTGGAGAAAAAAGTATTAATAACTTACTTGATAATATAGAAAAGAGCAAAAATAATTCTTTAGAAAAATTATTATTTGGCTTAGGGATAAGACATATAGGAAAAAAGACGGCTAAAATACTTAGTGAATATTTTAATTCTTTAGATTTTATAATGAATGCTAGTGTAGAAGAATTATCAATAATACCAGATATAGGAGACGTAATAGCAACTAGTATAAAAGATTATTTTAATAATGAAACCAATATAAATGAAATAAATGAATTAAAAAAGTTTAATGTAAACACTATATATATAGGTAAAAGCAAAAATATAAATGAATTATTTTTAAATAAGACTTTTGTTCTAACAGGAACACTAAGTAAAATGACTAGAGACGAAGCTCGCGAATTAATTGAAACATTAGGAGGTAAAAATACCAATTCTGTTAGTAAAAAAACTGATGTAGTAATAGTAGGCGATAATCCGGGAAGTAAATATAATGATGCTATAAAACTTGGCATAGAAGTATGGAAAGAAGAAGAATTTTTGAATAATATAGGAGGTAAAAATGAATGAATGGGAAGGTTTTAAGGGAACCAAATGGCATAAAAATATAGACGTTATAGATTTTATAGAAAATAACTATACTGAATATACTTTAGGAGATGATTTTTTAACAGATATTAGTAAAAAGACATCTAAAGTGTGGAATAAATGCAAAAAATTGCTTGCTAAGGAAGCTATAAGTGGTGTTCTTGATGTTGATACATTTAATATGAGTGGTATAGATTCGTTTGATCCAGGATATATAGATAGATCAAATGAAGTTATAGTAGGTCTTCAAACTGATGAGCCTTTAAAAAGAATTGTTAATCCATATGGTGGAATTAGAATGGTTGATAAGGCTTTAGAAGCCTATGGTTTTCATTTAAGTAAAGAATTAGAAGACAAGTTTAAAGAATATAGAAAAACTCATAATGATGGAGTGTTTGATGCATATACGAGTGATATTAAAAAAGCACGTCATAATCATTTGATAACAGGTTTACCTGATGCATATGGCAGAGGTAGAATCATAGGGGATTATAGAAGACTTGCTTTATATGGTGCTGATTACTTAATAGAATGTAAAAAAAATGATTTGGAAAAACTAAATAATCTATCTGATATATCAATAATTCAATTAAGAGAAGAAGTTAGTGAACAAATAAAAGCTTTAAATTTAATAAAGAAAATGGCATCAAGATATGGATTTGATGTATCAAAGCCAGCTAGAGATGCTAAAGAAGCTATACAATGGGTTTATTTTGCATATTTGGCAGCAGTAAAACAAAATAATGGTGCTGCAACAAGTATTGGCAGAAATACAACTTTTTTCGATATTTATATAGAACGTGATATAAAAAGAGGAATATTGACAGAAGAGCAAGCTCAAGAATTGATAGATCAATTTGTAATTAAATTAAGATTGGTGCGTCATTTGAGAACTCCAGAATATAATGAATTATTTGCCGGAGATCCTACTTGGGTTACTGAATCAATAGGTGGAATGAAGGATGATGAAGAATCATTTGTAACCAAAACTTCATTTAGAATTTTAAATACATTAAATAACATAGGAGAATCTGCAGAACCTAATTTGACTATACTTTGGAGTAAGAAACTTCCAGAAAATTTCAAACAGTTTGCTACTTCGATGTCAATCAAAACACATACTTTACAGTTTGAAAATGATGATTTAATGAGACCTATGTATGGAAATGACTATGCTATAAGCTGTTGCGTTTCTGCAATGAGCCTTGGCCATCAAACACAATTCTTTGGAGCTAGAATTAATTTTGTTAAAGTTTTACTTTATGCGTTAAATGGTGGTAGAGATGAGATAACTGGGGAACTTGTTATAGATGGAATAGATCCTATTGAAGGAGAATATTTAGATTGTGAAGAAGTATTAAAACAATTTGATAAAGTTTTAAAGAAAACTGTAAAAATATATGTAGATGCTTTAAATATAATTCATTATATGCATGATAAATATGCATATGAAAGTAGTCAAATGGCATTTTTGGATACTAATCCAGAGTATTTAATGGCTTTTGGCTTAGCTGGACTTTCAATAGTTACAGACTCATTTTCAGCTTTACAATATGGACATGTTAGAGTAAAAAGGGATGATAGAGGACTTACTAATTCATTCGATATAGAATTTGATTTTCCAAGATACGGAAATAATGATGATAGAGTAGACGCTGTAGCAGTTAATTTAGTAAAAAGAGTTTATAGAGAGTTAAAAAAATATCCTCTTTATAAAAATGCAAAACCAACATTATCTATTTTGACTATAACATCTAATGTTGTATATGGAAAAGCTACAGGTGCTACTCCCGACGGTAGAAAAAGTGGAGTGCCTTTCGCACCAGGAGCAAATCCAACTCAAGGAGCAGATAAATCGGGTGCTTTGGCTTCACTTTCGTCAGTAGCTAAAATACCTTATAAGGATTGTTGTGAAGACGGTATTTCAAATACTTTCTCGATAGTTCCAGATAGTTTAGGAGATTCATTAGAAACTAGAAGTGAAAATTTAATTAAAATATTAGATGGTTATTTTGGAAGTAAAGCACATCATTTAAATGTCAATGTTTTAGATAAACAAATGTTAATAGACGCTATGAATAATCCTAATAAGTATCCTAATTTAACAATTAGAGTTTCTGGATATGCGGTTAATTTTAATAAATTAACTCGTGAGCAACAAAAAGAAGTAATAAGCAGGACGTTCCATGAAAGAATTTAAAGAAGGTTTTATACATTCTGTAGAAACTATGGGACTTGTGGATGGCCCTGGAATAAGGATTGTCATATTTATGCAGGGTTGTCCTTTAAGATGCATATTTTGCCATAATCCTGATACTTGGTTTAAAGAGTCTAATAATAAAGTTACATCTAAGGAAATTGTTGACTTAGTAAGAAAATATAGACCTTATATAGAATCAGGTGGAGGTGTAACATTTTCGGGTGGAGAGCCTCTATTTCAATCTGAATTTTTATTAGAAACTATAAAATTGTGTAAAAAAGCAGGCATACACACTTGTCTTGATACATCTGGAACAGGTTATAATAAAGATGTTTTAGATGAAATATTAAAATATATAGATTTAGTAATGTTAGATATAAAGGCCATCGATTCTAAAAACTATAAAAAAATTACTGGAAAAAGTATGGACGAATTTACTTATTTTTGTGAAAGACTAAAAATAAGTAAACCTAAATTATGGCTAAGACAAGTAATTATACCTACTATAAATGATAGTGAGGAATATGTATTAAATTTAAAAGAATATATAAAAATGTTTGATAACGTTGAAAAGGTACAACTATTGCCATATCATACTATGGGAGTAGAAAAATATAAAAAATTAAATATAAAGTATAAATTAGCGGATATAGAGCCTATGGATAAAGACGTATGTAAAAGGCTTGAATCTATGTTAAAAAACTAAAATTATTGTAAGGAGTATAATGATATGAAAAAATATTTTGTTTTAATGATAGTTACACTTTTATTTACTTTTGGATGTGAGAGTGTAAGTAAAACTAGTCAAGGAGTAAAAAAAGAAGATGATAAAGTAACTTGTAAGTTTACATCAAATAATACAAAAGATGGATATAAAATAAGTTCTGAATATAATATTTATAAAAGTGGTAGTATAGTTAAGAAAGTGGTTTCTAAAGAAGAAATTGAATCGGATGATGAATCAGTTTTAGATTATTTCTTAGAAACTTTAAATTCTACATATGAATCAGTGAATGAAACATATGGAGGTTATGATATTAATATAGAGAAAAAAGATGGAAAAGTTTATTCGCAAGTAACTATCGATTATACAAAGATGGATGTAAAAGCTTATGTTTCTGATAATACTGCTATGAAAAGTTATGTAAATTCAAATAATGAAATGCTAGCTAGTGGACTTATTAGTATATATGAATCAATGGGAGCTGTTTGTAAATAGAATAAATAGGGAGTTGTTCCCTTTTTTATTTGCAATTTGAGATATAAATGTTATAATTTAATAGAGAGTGATAAAATGATAAGATACAATCCTAAACTTGATGAAGGTTTAAATGATACGCAGGTAGAAAATAGAATAAAAAATGGATATGTAAACTATAATAGTGAAGTTAAAACAAAATCTATTGGTCAAATAATATTTTATAACGTTTTTACTTTGTTTAATATTTTGAATTTATGTTTGGGTATTTTAATATTATCAGTTAAGTCATATAAAAATTTACTATTTTTAGGTGTAGCTACTTGTAATACTTTAATAAGTATTATTCAAGAAATAAGATCCAAAAAAGCAATAGATAAATTATCTATTATATCTAGTAGTAATGCAAATGTAATAAGAAATGGATTGAGTAAAAGTGTTCCAATAGATAAAGTAGTTCTTGATGATATAGTAGTATATAAAAGGGGAAATCAAGTAATAGCAGATTCGGTTATATTAGATGGAATAGTTGAAGTTAACGAATCACTTTTAAGTGGTGAAGAAAACTCAATTACCAAAAGAAGTGGAGAGTATTTATACTCGGGAAGTTTTATAGTAAGTGGAAAAGCTACTTGTAAAGTAGAAAAGGTAGGAAAAGAAAATTATGCCTCTAAAATAAGTCTGGAGGCAAAATACATAAAAAGTGTTAACTCAGAAGTTATGCGTACACTAAAAAAAATTATAAAAACTATATCTATAATTGTAGTACCTTTGGGCATTTTATTATTTTTAAAGCAGTATAGTTTAAATCAGGAATTATCTTCATCCATAATAAATACTGTAGCTGCAATTATAGGGATGATTCCAGAAGGATTAATACTTTTAACTAGTACAGTACTAGCTGTAAGTGTTATTAGATTATCTAAAAAAAATGTTTTAGTTCAACAACTTTATTGCATAGAAACTCTAGCTAGAGTAGATACTATATGTCTTGATAAAACAGGGACACTTACTGAGGGAGTTATGGAAGTAGAGGATGTCATATCTTTAAATAAAAAATATGACTATGAAAAAATACTTTCTGCAATATCTAGAGAATTATTAGAAGATAACGCAACTATGGATGCTATATCTAAAAAATTTAATAAAAGAGTGAACTTTACTTGCATAGATAAGGAACATTTCTCTTCAGAAAAGAAATACTCAAGTGTTACTTTTAAAGAGGGGAAATATATTTTGGGTGCTCCAGATATTTTAGACAAAAGTGAAGATATAAAAAAACTTATAGATAAGTATTCAGATTATAGATTAGTATTATTAAAGAATGAAAAAGATAATATAGCACTTATATTACTTAGGGATAAAATAAGATATAAGGCAAGCTCTACTTTAAATTATTTTAGAAAATATGGAGTAGATATAAAAATTATAAGTGGAGATAGTGAGAAAGTTATAACAAGAATAGCTAAACGTCTTGGATTTGATAAAATAAATTGTATAGATATGTCCTTAAATAATACTAATATGAATAATCAAATAGTAGAAAAATATAACATATTTTGTAGAGTAAGTCCATCACAAAAAAAAGTACTAATTAAATCATTAAAAGAAAATGGACATACGGTTGCTATGACAGGCGATGGAGTAAATGATGTTTTAGCACTAAAAGAGTCAGATTGTAGTATAGCAATGGCTAGTGGAAGTGATGCAGCTAGAAACGTATCTGAAATTGTGCTATTAGACTCTAATTTTGATGCAATACCTAAAATAGTTGAAGAGGGAAGAAGAACTATTAATAATGTAGAAAGATCGGCATCATTATTTTTAACAAAAACTATATATGCTACATTACTAGCTATAATATTTTTATTCGTTCCAATGAATTATCCATTCGAGCCAATTCATTTAAGTTTAGTAAGTTCTATAACAATAGGTGTACCTGCGTTCATTTTAGCGCTTGAGCCTAATAGAGATATAATAAAAGGCAATTTTTTCTTGAACGTATTAAAAAAATCCATTCCAGGAGGAATCACTATTGTAATAAATGTACTATCTGTTATGTTAACAGCAGCTATATTTAATATTAATAGTGATAAAATATCAACTATGGCAGTAATATTAGTAGCAATGACTGGATTTATATTATTGTTTAGAATATGCACAAAGTTTAATAAACTAAGAATTTGTTTATTTATTAGCTTGATTATTATATTTTTAAGTTGTATTATAGGTATACCTAAAGTTTTTGAACTAGTTTTATTAGAACCAATACTAGTAGTATATGTAGCTTTAGTATTTATATTAGATATAGGCCTTTTCGATTTTATATCTAATATATGTGAAGAAAAAATATTTAAATATAGTTATAAGTTAACAAAATAGGAGGAGTTATGAATTTTTTAGCACTTATTTTAACACTTTTAGTAGGGCTTTTTATTTTTATAGGAAGTGTTATAGGTACATACTTTAAAAATAATAAAAAATTTACTGATTTTAGTATTTGTGTAGCATTTGGAGTGATAATAGGACTTATTATTTTTGAAATTACACCAGAAGCATTTGAAATACTTAATGGAGAATTAGGTAACATTAGAGCTATATTATCTATAATTGTTTTATCTCTTATAGGTATTGTCGTATTAAAAATGCTAGATATGTTTGTCCCATGTCATGAGCACGAAGTACATCATAATCATAAACATAGAAATGAAAAATGTCATAATGATCATTTGTTTCATATAGGGATAATTTCAGCTATGGCAGTTATTTTACATAATTTGATAGAGGGAATGAGTCTTTATTTAATTTCTAAGACTAGCATTACATCTGGACTTTTATTATGTATAGGAATAGGGCTTCACAATATCCCAATGGGACTTGTTATATCTTCAACTTTATATAGCTCTAATTACTCAAAGAAGAAGACATTAAATATAAGTTTAATAGTTTCTATTTCTACTTTTATAGGCGGATTTATAATGTTTATACTAGGTGGAGTTAACAACTTAGTAGAAGGCATATTATTAGGATTTACGTTAGGTATGCTTATATATATATCCTTGTTTGAATTACTTCATCAAATTTATCATATGAAAAACAAAAAAAATGTTCGCATAGGAATATTTATAGGCTTAATTCTATTAATAATTAGCGTATTATTAGGACATTGATATTAATTTCAAAAACTATTAGTTTTCTAATAGTTTTAATTTGTATAATTATTTTTACAGCTTGACTAATAATGTGAAAAAGTATAAAATATAATATGCAAAATAGAGAGAGAGGAAATATATGAAAAATGTAAAAAATAAAGGATTTACATTAATAGAGCTTTTAGCAGTAATAGTAATACTAGCAATAATCGCTTTAATTGCTACACCAATTGTAATAAATATGATTGGTAATTCTAAAGAAAGTGCAGATGAAAGAAGTTCAGAACTTTATTTAGATGCAGTAGAGCAAGCAGTAGCTCGTAAAAATTTAACTGAAAAGTTTAGTCCAAGTACTTGTGAAATACAAAGTGATGGCAATTTAAAATGCGATGGAGATACATTATTAGAGGTTCAAGTAGAAAATACTAAGCCAACTAGTGGAACAATTACATTTGAAAAGGGAAAGATTATTGGATATAATTTTACGTTAGGTAGTAAGGAAAACTTAAAACTTGTTCCAACAGCAGAATCTTGCTTTGAAACAAAAGCTGTAGAAAGTGGAATAGAAGTAACAAAATATAATTGTGGTAAAGGTGCTGAAAACGAAGTATTAGATGTAGTAATTCCAAATACTATTAATGGTAAAACTGTAGTTAGTATAGGAAAAGGTGCATTTATGTCTAAGGGATTAGAAAGTGTAAAAATCCCTGATAGTGTTTCATTTATTGGTGAACTAGCATTTTTTAATAATAAATTAACAAGTATAGAAATACCAAGCAATCTTAAAGTTATAGGTAAAACAAATTTTGCTCAAAATCAATTGACTAGTGTCGAGATACCAAATGGTGTTACGTCAATTGAATTTAGCGCATTTAATAATAATCAATTAACAAGTATTGAGATTCCATCAAGTGTTACTAGTATAGGACCACTAGCATTTAGAAGTAATAAATTAGAGACTTTAAAAATTCCAACGAGTGTAACATCTATTGACGGAGGAGCATTTAGTGATAATCAATTGTCAGATGAGGAAGCATTTATATATAAGAGAAATAGTGATGGCAGCATAGATAACACTGAACTTGTTAGTTATGGCGGTAAGAAAAAGGAAAATGTTGTAATACCTAATAATGTAAAAATTATAAGTGATTATGCATTCTCTACTAGTAACTCTACTAGTAAACTAGTAAGTGTCAAAATACCAGAAGGAGTAACAACTATAGGGACAGGTGCTTTTCAAACTAACCAATTAACAAGCATTGAGATTCCAGATAGTGTAACAACAATAGGAGGCTCAGCATTTAGTGGTAATGCATTGACAAGCATTAAAATTTCTACTAATTTAACAACTATAGGTAATACTGCATTTAACTATAATCAGTTAACTAAGGTAGAAATACCAAGTAGTGTGACATCGATAGGAACTATGGCATTTGGTAATAATAAATTAACAAGTGTAGTAGTAAAAGGTAAAACATCTACATCAGATTTTACGAGCTTTGGTAAGAGAGTATTTGGATGGGCAACAGGTTATAGTGATTCAAATATAACATTTGAATCATAAGAAAGATTATAATTTATTATTATAAATATAATATGATTATTACCTAAAGATAAGTTTTAAACTTTAAATTGTATGGAGCGTGATAAATAGTTTATTACGCTTTTTGTATGTCGTTTAAATTGTGGGTTAGTTAAATAGAATTTGCATTTAACTCTTTAAAGGTCTTTGTTTAGATTGTAATTTGACAAAAAGAATAAATCTGATATAATAGCTTTGCATTAAAGGGGGATATATAATGAAAAAAATGGATTTAGAGGAGAGATTAATACTATATTTAAAGCAGCAAAAATTATATGATGAAATAAATCAGAATTTATTAGCACATAAAGTAGTTGATAGAGATATGCAAGGTAATCTTTTTACAGAATTTAGAATTTATCTCTATGGTAATTTGATAGATGTAAGACGTAGACCTTTTAAGGTATTTGATGGTGAAAATAATTCAATTATAAAATTTTCATTAAACGATTGGTTTAACGATACAGGTTTTGTACATAGAAGCAATTTTCAAGGACTATGCGAAGTTATTATGAAGAAATTTAATATTAAATTTACTGATACTATTGACTTTAGTGGAACTTCAAAAGTTGAATTAGAGGAACGTTTAGCTATCGTTACAAATAGAATTGTTACTTTAGAAAGCATGAGAATAAGTTTAATGGATCAATTAAGACTATTAGAAGATGAACCTCCTTATCAAAAACAATTAGGAAGCTTAAATGATAAAAATAAAGATACGAATTAATGTTCGTATTTTTTGTTGACTGTTAAAAAAATATTTCGTATAATTAATATGGTGATAATATGGATAAGATATTTATGCATATAGATGTAAATAATGCTTTTTTATCTTGGACCGCTGTGGATTTAATACGATCTGGATATGGTATCGATATCAGAAATATAGAATCAATAATAGGTGGGGATGAGTCTAATAGACACGGTATCGTACTTGCCAAGAGCATTGTTGCTAAAAAAAGAGGAGTGAGAACTGCTGAAACAATTAAAGATGCCAAAAGAAAATGTAAGGATTTAAAAGTATACCCACCTAATTATGAACTTTATAGAAAAATGTCTGATGCTTTCTTTAATCTTGTGAAAAACTACACTCCAGATATAGAAAAGCTAAGTATTGATGAATGTTTTATGGACTATACTAAGGTTAGAAATTTATATGGGGATCCTATTAAATTTGCTTATAAATTAAAAAATGAAATTAAAAAGACACTAGGGTTTACTGTAAATATAGGTATAGCAAATAATAAATTATGCGCTAAAATGGCATCTGATTTTTTAAAGCCAGATAGGGTACATACATTATTTAAAAATGAAGTAGAATCTAAAATGTATCCTCTTGCCATAGAAGAATTATATGGAGTAGGAAAAAGTACTAGTAAAAAATTAAGAGAATTAAATATTAATACTATAGGTGATTTAGCCAATAGTGATGAAAACTTTTTATATAAATACTTTAAAAATCAGGCAAGTAGGTTAATAAGAAGTGCTAAAGGAATTGATGATAGTGTAATTATTATTCATACTTCAGAAGTTGAATGTATAAGTAATTCTACTACTACTAGTTATAATTTAAATTCTTTAGATGAAATAAATAAGTTTTTATATCCTTTAGTAGAAAAAGTGAGTATAAGTTTAAGAAAAAAAAACAAGTATGCATCTTTAGTGAGCGTAATGTTAAAAGACAAATATTTTAAGTCATATTCGCATCAAAGAAAATTAAAAAATCCTACGAGTAATACTGCTGAAATTTTTAGAGTAGCAAAAGAACTTGTGAGTGAACTATGGAATGAAGAGGGAATTAGATTAGTTGGAGTATCAATAAGTAAATTTTCTAATTCTTTAAATCATCAAATGTCTTTGTTTGAAGATATTAAAAATGTAGAAAATAGTAATGAGCTGGATAAAGTTTTAGATAAATTAAAAGAAACCTATGGCTCTAATATAATTAATATAGCCTCTAAATTAAACAAATAAAAATAATTTAGGTATTTTCTCTTTTTTTAAAATAGTGTATAATGTTTTTAGAAAAGTAGGTATGTTCATGAATATTTATAAACAAATTTATAATCAAATAAAAAAATATAATAAAATCGTTTTAGCACGTCATATAGGTGCTGATCCAGATGCACTAGGTAGTACACTAGGATTAAAAGAAGTTATTAAAAATACATTTCCTAAAAAAGAAGTTTATGCAGTAGGTATGCCTGCTATGAGACATAAGTATATAGGACAACTAGATAAGTTTACAGAAGATATGTATGAAAACTCTCTTTTAATTGTATTAGATACTCCTGATGTTAAAAGAATTGATGGTGTTGATCCTTCAAAGTTTAAGTATAAAATAAAAATAGATCATCATCCATTTGTAGAAAAATTTGCTGATATAGAATTAATAGATGATACTTCAAGCAGTGCTTCACAGCTTGTAGTAGAACTTATAATGAATACAAAACTAAAATTAAATGACTTGGCTAGTGAAAGATTATATATTGGAATAGTCGGTGATACTAATAGATTTTTGCACTCATATACTTCGTCAGAAACATTTGAGATTGCATCTTATTTACTTAAAAATTCTAATATAAATATTACTAAAATTTATGAGAATATGTACTCTAAATCTTTTGATGATATCAAAGTTAATAATTATATAACTAATAACTTGACTATTACTGAGAATGGATTTGGATTTATCAAATTGCCTCAAGAAACACTTGATGAATTGTCAACTGATGTTTCTACAGCTACAAATGTAATAAATGAACTTCCATTCATTATAGGAATGTATTCTTGGGCCATATTTGCTTATGATAAGTTAAATGATAATATTAGAGTATCTATAAGATCTAGAGGTCCTATAATTAATGAAGTTGCAATGAAATATAATGGTGGTGGGCATATTTTTGCATCAGGTGCTAGAATAGCAAATCTTGATGTAGCCGATGATGTTATAAGAGATTTAGATGAAGTATGTAAAAAGTACAAAGAAGATAATAATTTATAAGGAGAGAATTATGAAAAAGGATGGTTTTACACTTGTCGAACTTTTAGGTGTTATGGTTATATTAGCACTTTTGATGTTGTTTGCATTTCCTAAAATAATAAATCAAGTAAAAAGTTCTACTAATAGCACGGATGAATTTACAGAAAAACTTATATATAATGCTACGGATTTATATATGGATGATAATAAAAATATGTTTGTTAAAGATAATGAAATCAATTATTGTATACCTTTAAGCACATTAGTAGATAATGGTTATTTAAAAGGTCCAATTAAATTAAATGGATCTGATACTGATGTTACTAGTTTGAAAACTGTTGAAGTATCTTATAATGGACAATATGATTTTGAGCTTAAAGATAATAGTGATTGCTCTGGAAGTAAGTTCTTTAGCGATGGACAAGTGGTTTATTTTGATGTAAAAAGTGGTGAGAAATGTACAAATTATACTAGTAATAATAGTAAAGATGGATATAATGGCATAAATAACGTAAGTTCAACTCAAAATAGTTGCTTAAAATTTTACGCATTTTTAGATAATGGTGGATATGACGTAAATTTAATTCTTGATCATAATGTTTCTACTTCAGTAACTGCTGAATATAATGTTGAAACAGTCACAAATGGGAAAGGTCCATTAAAATCTATAGAAAGCCTTAAAAGTAAAACTAAAGATTGGAAAGGAACTTCAACTCCATCAAATTATACCTACAAATCAAGCAGTATTGAATACACAATAGACTATTCTGACTTTAAATCAAGACTTATAACAGCAAATGAAGTAGCTAAAATAGCTGGAATTGATTTCGAGGAGGGAACTCAAAAGGGACTATTTGTTAAAGTACCTTTGATTTCTGATTCGTTTTCTACGGCTGAGGCTAATAAAAAGCTTAAGGTTTTATGTGATGATATTACATCATCAAGTTGTGAGTATGTCACATCATCTGCCATACAAAATACATATGGTTCATTTTGGACCGTAAGAGGAAAGTATTTAGGATATGGAGTTATTAAGTCTATAGATGAGTATGGAGTACGCCCAGTAATTGAAGTTAAAAGAAATAAAATATCTTAGGATTTATCAAATTAGGATAAATCCTTTTATTTTGCTTATAAAATATCATTTTTATGGATTTAATATTAAAAATATGTTAAAATTAAAATGGTGATGATATGAAAAAAAGTATCAAGGACTTTGATTTATATAATAAAAAAGTTATAATAAGAGTAGACTTTAATGTTCCAATAAAGAATAATAAAATATTAGATGATAATAGAATTAAAGAAAGCTTAAAAACTATTAATTATGCGATAGATAATAAGGCTAAAGTCATTTTACTTAGTCATTTAGGTAGAATAAAAGAAGAAAGCGATAAAGCTAAGAATTCATTATCTATAGTAGCTGATAGATTAAGTGATTTACTTGGAAAAAGGGTTATATTTTCTGGTGAAACTAGAGGTAAAAATCTAGAAGAAAAAGTAGCCAATTTAAATCCTGGAGATGTCATTTTAATAGAAAATACTAGATTTGAAGATTTGAATGGTAAACTTGAATCTGGTAATGATGAGGATCTAGCTAAATATTGGGCTAGTTTAGGTGATATATTTATTAACGATGCATTTGGTACTATTCATAGATCTCACGCATCTAATGTTGGAATTGCAAGCTATCTTCCTAGTGGATTAGGATTCTTAGTTCAAAATGAATTAGAAAAATTATCTTTGGCACTTGACAATCCAAAAAGACCATACACAGTAATTTTAGGTGGATCTAAAGTAAGTGATAAAATAGGTGTTATAAAGAATTTAGTTAATATAGCAGATTATATTTTAATAGGTGGAGGAATGGCATATACATTTTTAAAATCGTTAGGATATAATATTGGCTCTTCAATAGTAGATGGAGAGTCAATTGATTTCTGTGATGATATATTAAAGAAATACACAGAAAAGATTATACTACCAATAGATTCTATTACATCTAAACAAATAGATGGAGAGTCATTTATAAAAGAAAATAATGCTTTTGCAAGTGACGATATAGGATTAGATATAGGTCCAAACACTATAAAAGAGTTTGAAAAAATATTAGAAATTTCTAATACTATAGTTTGGAATGGACCAATGGGAATGTTTGAATATGATAAATATTCTAAAGGAACAAAGGAGATCTTAAGATATTTGAGCACCTTAAATAAAATAGTAATAATAGGTGGAGGAGATACTGCTTCTGCAGCTATTAATTTCGGATATAAAAATTCATTTACACATATTTCTACGGGAGGAGGAGCTTCTTTAGAACTATTAGAAGGTAAAAAATTACCTGGAATAGAAGCTATAGAAGACAAGTAGTATGAAAAAGAAACTAAATATATTTCTTCTTATTGCAATAACTGGGTTAGTATTATATTTTTCTTTAAAAGATAATTTTAATGCCACCATTAATCAAATATTAAGTATGAATATATGGTATTTGTTAATTTCGTTTGTTTTGCTTTTTACTTTTTGGATATTTAGGACATATCCTATGTATTCTTTTTGTAAAAAAATAAACCCTGACTTTAAATTCAAAAGTGCATTTTATCTTGTACTTAGAACTCAATTTTTCAATGCTGTAACTCCATTTGCAACAGGAGGACAACCATATCAGATTTATTTTTTAAAGCAATGTGGAATAGACTATGCTAATTCAACTAGTGTGGTTTTAGAAAACTTTATTGTATATCAAATAGCACTCGTTGTTTTAGGGCTTATAGCACTTTTAAGTAATAATATATTTCATATATTTTCTAAAGTATATTTGCTACAAAAATTAATAGCGCTAGGATTTTTAATGAATACTTTAGTAATAGTTATTATGTTTATGGTAGCATTCTGCCCTAAGATAAATAAAAAGTTAATAGGTTTAAGTATTAATTTATTGACTAAATTACATATAGTAAAAAATAAAGAAGAAAAACTAAAAAAATGGGATTTAAATATATCTAAATTTCATAAAGGTGCTAAAATACTTTTAAAAGATAAAAAAATGTTTGTGTTAAATATAGTTTATAATTTTTTAGCGCTTTCTTGTCTTTACTTAATACCATTTTTTGTACTTCTAGCTATGGGAGAATATAAATTTTTACCAGGTGTTGCGATTGTTACTAGTGCATACATTATGATTATAGGTTCATTTGTTCCAATTCCAGGAGGAACTGGCGGACTTGAGTATGGATTTATTAAATTTTATGGTAATTTTTGCTCTGGTGCAACACTATCAGCTATGATGCTAGTTTGGAGATTTATTACATACTATTTTGGTATGATAGTAGGGGCTATAGCTCTTAATATAAAGAAGGTGAAATAATTGAGAATTGGTATATTTACTGATACATATCCACCATTTATAAATGGTGTATCTACAAGTATAAAGATGCTTGAGAATGCGCTTAGAAAAAAAGGACATAAAGTATTTATAGTAACTGTTAATCCAGAAAATATGAAATATCAATTTGAAGATAACGGTAGAATAATAAGAATACCTGGTATTCCTGTTGGTATATATGATTATAGATTAACGACTTTTTATCCTATCAAGGCTGTTAATAAAATAAAAGAGTGGAATTTAGATGTAATACATACTCATACTGAATTTGGTATAGGTACATTTGCAAGAGTTATAGGACATCAACTTGATATACCTATAGTTCATACTTATCATACTATGTATGAGGATTATGTGCATTATATTACTAAGGGATATTTTGATGGTCCAAGTAAAAAAATAGTAGAGTATTTAACTAAATTTTATTGTGATAAAACAATAAAGGAGTTAATAGTTCCTACAAAAAAAACTTATGATTTATTTAAAGAAAAATATAAATATGATAGAAATGTACACATTATTCCTACTGGAATAGAAATAGATAGATTTTATTCTGAAAACATAGATAAAGAGAAAACTGTAAAATTAAAAGAAAGTTTGGGTTTTAATAAAGATGACATAATAGTGTTGTTTGTAGGTAGAATAGCATCTGAAAAAAGTGTAGAATTTCTTATAAATAATCATAAGGGGCTTATGAAGAAAAATAAAAATTGTAAGCTATTAATAGTTGGAGATGGGCCGGATTTAGAAGAATATAAGGCTTTAGTACATAAAAATAAAATAGATTCAAATGTTGTATTCACGGGGAAAGTTCCTTGGGATGATGTACCAACTTATTACAATATAGCTGATATATTTGTAACAGCTTCTCATACAGAAACCCAAGGATTAACTGTTATAGAAGCTATGGCAGCATCATTACCTGTAGTAGCTTTGGACGATGAAGCTTTTAGAAATACAGTTATAGATTCTCTTACAGGTTCACTTTTTAAAGATAAAAAAGAATATATAAGTAAGATGTCTGAAATATTATTAGATAAGGCTAAAAGAGAAAATATGGGTAGTCAAGGAAGAATAAATGCTGAGACTTATTCTTCTAAGTACTTTGCAGAAAGAGTATTACACGTATATAAATTAGCTCTTAAGGGTAGACCTCTTAAAAAAGATAAATCTTTTGTTTCTAGATTAAAGACTACAATAAAAAGAGGACTTCATGGCGAATAAATTAATTGTTGGAAATATAAAGATGAATATGCAATTTGGTGAAATTGCAAATTATATAAATATATTTAAAGAAATAAACAATAAAAACTTAGTAATTTGCCCAAGTTATATTTATATTCCTTATTTTCTGAACTATTCTTTTAAGGTTGGCAGTCAAAATGTTTGCGCATCAGAAGATGGCGGTTTTACGGGTGAAGTTTCAGCCTTGCAACTTGCTAGCATAGGAGTAAAATATTCAATTGTTGGCCATAGTGAAAGAAGAATTAAGCTTAAAGAAACTGATATAGATATAAATAAAAAGATCAAAACTTGTCTTAAGCATAAATTAAAAGTTATATTATGCGTTGGGGAAACTAAAGAAGAATATAATTTATTAAAAAAGGATGTTATCATAAAAAGGCAAATAAGAGATGCACTAGTAGGTGTTAGTGAACTATCTAACGTAATAATAGCATATGAGCCTGTTTGGGCTATTGGAACTAATAATGTTCCAGATTTAAATGAAATAGTAAAAACTATACATTATATAAAAGAATTAGTATTTGAATTATATAACCAAAATGTTAAAGTATTATATGGTGGTAGTATAAATGAGAAAAATATTTTAGCTTTAAATAAATTAGAAGAATTAGATGGATTTTTAATTGGATCTGCAAGTATAAATCCAAATCAATTTGTAGAAATTATCGATAAAATTTCTTGATTGCATAATTCTAAATAATTCGACAAAGTGTGACAAAACTAGATAAAATAAACTCTAGAAGCTTTAAGTTGTATGTAGTATAATCAATAATAGAAAAGAGGTATATTATGGACAAGATTAAAGTTCTTATGATAGATGACAATGTGCAGTTAATCGAAGCAGTAAAAGAGTATTTCAAAAGTAGTAAATTAATAACTATTTCTAGTGAAGCACACGATGGGTTAGAAGGAATAGAAGCAGTAGAAAAAGAAAACTATGATTTAATAGTATTAGATTTAATAATGCCAAACAAAGATGGTTTATATGTACTTGAGCAAATGAAAAAGAAAAACTTAAACAAAAAAGTAATAGTTGCTACAAGCTATAATACTGCAGAAGTAATTAGAGAAGTATCTGATTATGGAGTAAATTATTATTTGTTAAAACCTTTTGATTTTGATGATTTAGAAAAAAGAATACTTGATATGTGTAACAAGAAAAAGGAAGGCAAAAATATAGATTTACACTATAATAATCTTCAGATATCAATAACTAAGATATTACACGAACTTGGAATACCTTCACATATAAAAGGATATCAATATATAAGAGATGGAGTGCATATGATATTTGAAAATCCTGAAATGATAGGTGGAATAACTAAAGAATTATATCCTGAACTTGCTTCAAAATTTGATACTACTGTGTCAAGAGTTGAAAGAGCTATAAGACATGCTATAGAAGTTAGTTGGAACAGAGGTAATTGGGATCTTATGGAAGAAATATTTGGTAATAGTGTAGATATAGATAGAGCTAAGCCAACTAATTCAGAATTCATAGTAACAGTTGCAGATAAGCTTAGACTTGATTATCATAAAGTAAGATAGTGATTGACTTCGGCCAATCTTTTTTGTATACTGAAGTAGTTAATAGAATGGTGGTTATATGAAAAGAGGATTTACTTTAATAGAACTTTTAGCTGTAATAATAATATTAGCAATTATAGCTTTAATAACTATTCCGGCTGTTATAGGAATAATAAATAATTCTAATGAACAAGCTAATCAAAGAAGTGTGGAATTTTATATAGATGCAGTGGAAAAAACTTTAGCGAATAAAAATTTAGAAGATGAATTCGATCCCGAAAGCTGTACAGTAAGTTCTAATAGTATAATTATTTGTGATGGTGAACAACTGAAAGTATCTATTGAGGATAATAAGATAGAAAGTGGAAGACTTTCTATAGTTAACGGTATAGTTAAAGGATATAGTTTATATATAGGTAAAAAAGAGTATACGAATATGTATAAGCTGGTTATAAATTATGTATACTCTAATAAAGATTTGGGTGAGGCTTCTTTAACATACGAAGGTACATTTGGAATAGATGAAAAATTTGAAATACAATCTCCAGATGTAAAATACTATAAACCTGATAATACTAAGATAAAGGGATCTATGGAAAAAGGTGGTAAAGAATACACTGTTACATATAAACCAATAAATGATAAAAATGAAAATTTAATAGCAGACGAAGTAGATCCAGAAGAAATATATACACCAAGAAGATGCTTTGATGTAAAAGAAACTAAAGCTGGAATAGAAATAGTAAAATATACGTGTGGAGATACGGGAACAAAAGAATTTTATGATGTAATAATACCTAGCACGTTTAATAATAAAAATGTTGTTAGTATAAGTAATAGTGCATTTGAAGCGCAAAAAATAACAAGTATAAAGTTACCTAATACTATAACTAATATTGGTAGTAAAGCATTTTTGAATAACTATCTTACTAGTATAACTTTACCAAGTAATTTAAAAATTATAAATTCTTATATGCTTAGAAATAACAAATTAACAAGTATTGAAATACCAAGTAGTGTTACTAGTATGGGTATATATGCTTTATCAGATAATTTGCTTAAAAGTGTAACTATTCCAGGAAATATAAAAAAAATCTCTAATTATTCATTTTATAATAATAAAATAGAAACCTTAAAAATTGAAAATGGAGTTACTAGTATAGGAAGAGGATCTTTCCTAAATAATCAGTTAACAAGCTTAGAAATAGCATCTAGTGTAACAAGTATAGAAAAGGAATCTTTTAATAATAATAAATTACCAGATGATTTGGCTTTTATATATAAGAGAAATAGTGATGGTAGTATAGATAATAAAACAATAGTCAGTTATGGTGGTGCAAAAAGAAGTAATATAACATTACCTAGTAATGTTACTACAATAGGTACATATGCTTTTTCTAGAAATAGTATAACTAGTATAACACTTCCTAATACTATAACTAGTATAGGTGAAGGTGCATTTAATCAAAATTCACTAACAAGTATAACGATTCCATCTAGTTTAACTACAATAAGTAGTAGTTTATTTATACATAATCAATTGTCAAGTATAACGATTCCATCTAGTGTAACAACAATAGGTCAATATGCATTTTATAGCAATAAATTAACAAGCGTAGAAATTCCATCAAGTGTTAAAACAATAGATAAAGAAGCATTTTTGAAAAATAAACTTACTAGTGTAGTGATAAAAGGAAAAAGTTCAAAATCTGATTTTACTAGCTTTGGAACTAATGTATTTGGTTGGGCCACAGGCTATAGCGATTCAAATATAGTATTTGAAAATTAAAAAGATTTTCCATAATCTTTTTTTTGTTCTTAGTTAATTATAAATTTTATTTTGATTAATAAATTTAAATGTGCTAAAATAATGTTAATACCATATTATTAAAGGGATGATACTATGAAAATAAAAACTATGGATGGAAATGAAGCATGTGCTGCTTCATCTTATATGTTTACTGAATTAGCCGGAATTTATCCGATAACTCCTTCAAGTCCAATGGCAGAGCACATTGACGAATGGAGTTCAAAAGGAGTCTTAAATATATTTAATGAAAAGGCTAAAGTAGTTGAAATGCAAAGTGAAGCAGGTGCTATTGGATTTGTTCACGGTGCTTTACAAAATGGAGCACTTGCCACTACTTATACAGCTAGTCAAGGATTGTTACTTATGATTCCAAATATGTATAAAATAGCAGGTGAAATGTTACCCTGTGTTATGCATGTTGCCGCCAGATCACTATCTACGCACGCATTAAGTATTTTTGGAGATCATCAAGATATATATGCTACAAGACAAACTGGTTTTTGTTATTTAGCATCCTCTAGTGTACAAGATGCTAATATAATGAGTGCTATAGCGCATCTTTCTGCGATTGATCTAAGTTTACCTTTTTTACATTTTTTTGATGGATTTAGAACAAGTCACGAGATAAATAAAATAAAGATTCTTGAACAATCAGATATTAAAGATTTAATAAATAAAGAATCTTTAAGTAAGTTTAGAAATAATGCTTTGAATCCACTTAAACCTAACACAAGAGGAACTGCTCAAAATGATGATGTATATTTTCAGGCTACTGAAGTTAGAAATAAATTTTATGATAATGTTCCAGATGTAGTAAATAACTATATGGAAAAGATAAATCATATAACAGGAATGAATTATAAACCATTTAATTATTATGGAAGTAAAAATGCTAAAAAAGTAATAATTGCTATGGGATCTGTTTGTAGTACCATAAAAGAAACTATAGATAATATTGATTCTGAACTAGGTTTAGTTGAGGTTCATTTATATAGACCTTTTAGTGCTAAATATTTATTAGATGTACTTCCATTAAGCACAACTAAAATAGCTGTACTTGATAGAACTAAAGAGTTTGGAGCACCAGGAGAGCCACTTTATTTAGACGTTTTATCAGCGCTTAAAGATAAAAACATCAGTATAGTAGGTGGGAGATATGGTCTTTCTAGCAAGAATACTACTCCAAGCCAGATAAAGGCTGTATATGATATGCTAGATAATCCTGTAAATAACTTTACTATAGGTATAACGGATGATGTTACAAATCTAAGCTTACCTATAAAAGAATTAAAAATAAAAAATAGTAAAGAAATACTAATATATGGTTATGGTTCAGATGGAATGGTAAGTGCATCAAAATCTATAATAAAACTTATAGGAGATAATACTAATAATTATGTTCAAGGCTATTTTCAATATGATTCTAAGAAAAGTGGTGGAGTAACAGTTTCACACTTAAGAATAAGTGATAAAGAGATTTTATCTACTTATTATGTTGAGAATCCAGATATTGTTGTAGTATCTAAGGATAGTTATTTTAGTTCATTTGAGCTTCTTAATAATATATCAGAAAATTCTATATTAATTATAAACTCCAATAAATCTGATAGAGAACTTGTAGATAGTTTTTCTGCAAAGCTTACCAATCTCTTATTAGAAAAAAATGTAAAGTTATATGTAGTGAATGCGTCACTTATAGCTGATAGGGTAGGACTTTCAGGAAAGATTAGTATGATTATGGAGTATGCTATATTATATTTAACAAATCTTATAGATTCAAAAGTAGCATATGAAAAATTAGTTGAATATATAAAGGATAAATTCTCTAAAAAGGGAGAAGATATAGTAAATGCTAACATTGAAGCACTTAATATGACAGAAAAATTAATTCGTGAGTTGAAGATTTATAGATCTATAGAAGAAGTTAAGGATAATAAATATGATTTATATGAAGCAATGTTTAAAAGAGAAGGAAATAATATACCTACTTCAAGCTTTTTACAAATGCCAAGTGGAGTATTTAAACCATCAATTTTAGAGAGCAATTCTATAAGCGATATAGTTCCGTTTTATATAAATTCTAATTGTATAAGTTGTAATTTCTGTTCTATGGTATGTCCACATTCTGTTATAAGACCATTTTTACTTAGTGAAGATGAATATAATAATGCACCAAGTATTATTCAAAATAGATGTAAAAAATCTATTGCAGATAAAGACTATTATTTTACTATTGGTATATCTGTTAATAATTGTACTGGTTGTGGACTTTGCATAAATACTTGTCCTGGATTAAAAGGTGAAAAGGCTTTAACTTTTAAATCACTAAGCAAAGAATTGAGAGAAGAAGAAAATAATATATTTGAGTATTTGGAAAGAAATATCAAAGATAAAAAATTAACTGATAAATTTTCTATAAAAGGAAGCCAATTTATTAGTCCAGGATTTAAATATTGTGGTGCTTGTGCTGGATGTGGAGAAACTCCATATATTAAGCTTCTTACTCAACTTTTTAAAGATAATATTCTTATATCAAACGCTACAGGATGTTCTTCTATATATGGTGGTAGTGCTCCTTCAACCCCTTATAGTATTCCTTGGGCAAGCTCATTGTTTGAAGATAATGCTGAATATGGATTTGGTATGTTAAATGCTAATAATTTTATTAGATTAAAAATAAAAAATATAATGGAGCAAAATATGGATAATTCAAATTCTCTATTATTTAAGCAATGGTTAGATAATTATGATGATTATGAGATAACTAAAAAGGTATATGACAATTTAGATGACAATATTCCAGAAGAATTAAAGGATTTAAAAGACTTTATTCCATCTAGAACATACTGGGTAGTAGGTGGAGATGGATGGGCTTATGATATAGGATTTTCTGGAATAGATCATATTTTAGCAAGTAATCAAAACATAAATATATTAGTACTTGATACCCAAGTTTATTCTAATACTGGAGGTCAAGCAAGTAAGAGTAGTGATATAGGTTCAATAGCTTCTTTTGCTACTAGTGGAAAAACTACTGCTAAAAAAGATTTAGCAAGAATAGCTATGAGCTATAAAAATGTATATGTTGCCCAAGTTTCACTTGGATCTAATATGATGCAAGTGATAAATGCATTAAAAGAGGCAAGTCTACATAATGGACCTAGCATAGTAATAGCTTACTCACCTTGTATTTCACACGGAATTAAAGGTGGTATGGGAAACTCTATAAACATTGAAAAACTTGCCACTAAATGTGGATATTTTCTAACGTTTAGAAGAAGTCCTAAAGATGGATTTAAACTTGATAGTAAAAATGTAGATTTTGATTTATATGATGAATTTTTAGATAGTCAAACTAGATATTCTATGTTACCTAAAGTAAATAAAGAAAATGCTAGGGAATTACTTAAAGAAAATAAAGAAAATGCTAAAGAAAGATATGAGTATTATAAAGCTTTAGAGGACTAACTTAGTTAGTCTTTTCTATTGAATAAAATTGCTTTAGTTGATATAATTATTCTGAGGTAAAAATATGGATAGATATGAAAGCATGGAGAATTTTTTACAGGATATGAAGTTTGCTGCAATCCAAAGTCCTGATTTGGAATTATCAAGAGAAAAGTTTGTATACCCCAAATTAGTTACTATGGGTATATATAAATTTGGCGATATCAGCACTCTATTTGATTTGTGGAGTAAGTCCCGTAGTAATTCATTTTTTGATTCAAATAATCCTAATTTTATTGGATTTGATAATGGTAAAATAAGTGGCAATGAAATAAAACTTTATATACCAATTGACTTTAATTTTATTTATAATTGTGTAAATGAACTGTTAAATTTCTTAGATTTAAATAATGTTTCTTATCAACTTAAAGTCTCAAGATATTTAAGAAATGATAACGTATGTCTTAGAGTAAATAATTTAGAAGATGCTTTTAAAGTTTGTGATTATATATTTGGAAGTCCTAATTTTAATTCGGGTCTTATAAAGCCTAATCCATTTGTTCCAAATTTTAATGGTATAGGATTTGCTATAGATAATAATTATTCTTTTAATTCTACTTTGTCTATGTTAATACAAAAATTTATTAATTCATTAAAAAAAGATAATAAACTTGACTTAGTATCATTAAGTGAATTTAATAAATTTGTATTAGATTATGCCGTATCGCTTGAAGAAGGAGATTTAAAGGATCTTTGTTTACTTATTGCTAGTTCAACTTCTAAAGACTTTAAATTTGAAGATTTTATTATGCATGCTAGGATTAAATTAACTGATAAATATTCAAGTGATAGAAAAAGAATAGAAGACCCTAGATTTTATTTTGAGCAGGCAGTTATTGAGACTAGTATGGTTAATCCAGAAAATACAAAAATAGCTATATTTAATTATTTAAAACATGGTGATGCTAAGTTTTTTACGGATCATAATAATGCTAGAGGCTGCCTCGTAGAACACGTTAGTCCAGGTTTTATTATAAATTTCATGAGAAGTAAATTAAGTGAATCAGGTGTAAATATACCAACAATAGATTCAGAACTTATAGATAATTATTTATCAATATTATTAAGTAGTAAAAATATTACTGATTCTGGAGAATTTAAAAAGTAAAAACAATTAAATAACTATTAATTTTATTTAAATTTTGATATAATCTTTATAGGTGTAATTATGAAAAGTATATATGGAATAACTTTAGAAGAATTAGAAAAATATTTTACTGATAAAAACGAAAAAAAATTTAAAGCATCACAAATATTTGATTGGGTGTATAAAAAGAGGGTAAAAGATTTTGATCTTATTACTAATGTATCTAAAAAAACAATAAGTGATTTAAAACAAGATTTCTATTTTGAAGATTTAGAACTAGTAGATAAAAGAAAAGACGTTGATGTTAATAAATATTTATTTAGGCTTAATGATTCAGAACTGATTGAAGCAGTATTAATGTATCATGATTATGGAACTAGTATTTGTATTTCAACTCAGGTAGGATGCAATATGGGATGCAAATTCTGTGAAAGTGGTAGACTTAAAAAAGTTAGGAATCTTGAAGTACACGAGATGATTGAACAAATACTTATGGTAGAAGATGATATAAAATCAAAGATATCTCATATTGTTTTAATGGGTATTGGTGAACCGTTTGATAATTTTGAAAATGTAATAAAGTTTATTAATATTGTAAATTGTGGAAAAGGTTTAGACATAGGAAGTAGACACATAACGGTATCAACTTGTGGAATAGTGCCTAAAATAAGAGAATTTGCTTTGTGTGGAAAGCAAGTTAATTTAGCGATTAGTCTTCATGCACCTAATAATTTAATTAGGGATTCAATTATGAATATTAATAAAGCTTATAAAATAGAAGATATTATATCTGCAGTTAAATATTATATTTCAAAAACTAATAGGAGAGTTACATTTGAATACATTATGCTAGATGGCGTTAATGATTCTTTTGAGTGTGCAAATGAACTAAGCAATCTTCTTAAAGGATTAAATTGCTATGTTAATTTGATACCATACAATGAAACAACTCATATAGAGTATAAAAAAAGTAGTAAAGATTCAATTATAAAATTTTATGATACACTTAAGAAAAATAATATTGGTGTTACTATAAGAAGAGAATTTGGTAGTAAAGTTAATGCTGCTTGTGGACAATTGCGTTCACATTATAAGGAGGAATAAAATGGAATATTACTATATAACAGACCCTGGTAAAGTTAGAGAAAGAAATGAAGACAGTGTTTGTATTTGCGAAAATGGTATGAATGAGAAACTACTCATAGTAGCTGATGGTATGGGTGGACATAAAGATGGTGAAATAGCTTCACATTTGGCTCTTAAACTAATATGTGATAGATTTAAAAGTATTAGTAGTGTAGGTAATAAAGAAGATGCTATAAACTGGATTCAAAGCACTGTAAGTGAAGCAAATGTTGCTATATTTAAATATGTTTCAGAGCATCCAGAAAGTCAGGGAATGGGAACTACTATAGTTCTTTCTATTTTGACACCTTCATTTTTACTTATAGGAAATATAGGAGATTCATCTGGGTATATTTATAAAAACGGCAAAATACAAAAAATAACTATTGATCATACTTTAGTTAATTTACTTGTAAAAAGTGGTGAACTAACTTTAGAGGAAGCTAAGAATCATCCTAAAAAGAATGTACTAATGAAAGCATTAGGTAGCAGCACTAACGTAGAGATGGATATATTTAACGTTGATATTAATGTAGATGGAATTTTTCTATGTAGTGATGGACTTACAAATATGTTAGATGATAATCAAATATCGAGGGTTTTAAGTGAAAAATTATCATTAAAAGACAAATTAGAAAAACTTGTATTTAAGGCTAATAATCGTGGCGGAAATGATAATATATCAATAGCTTGCTTGATGAGGGAGGATTTATGATTAATAAAGGGGAATTAATTGATAATCGTTATAAGATTATTAAATCTATAGGCGAAGGTGGAATGGCTAATGTTTATTTAGCTTGGGATACTATTCTAGAAAGAGAAGTAGCCGTTAAAGTCTTAAGAGGAGATTTGGCTGATGATGAAAAATTTGTAAGAAGATTTCAAAGAGAAGCTAATTCTGCTAGTTCGTTAAGACATCCTAATATTGTTGAAATGTATGATGTAGGAGAAGATAACGGTAAATACTTCATAGTAATGGAATACGTAAATGGTAAAACCTTAAAAAATCTTATAAAAAAGCGTGGTGCACTTAACTTAACTGAGGCAATAGATATTATGTTGCAATTAACTAGTGGTATTGCATGTGCACACGATAGTTATATAATTCATAGAGATATAAAGCCTCAAAATGTAATGATCTTAGAAGATGGAAGAGTGAAAATAACAGATTTTGGAATAGCTATGGCTTTAAATAGTAACGAGCTTACTCAGACAAATTCAGTAATGGGCTCTGTTCATTACTTACCACCAGAACAGGCTAGTGGTAATGGATCTACAATTAAAAGTGATATTTATTCATTAGGTATATTGATGTTTGAATTATTGACTGGTAAAGTTCCATTCAAAGGAGATAATGCGGTTGAAATAGCTATTAAACATATGAGAGATCCAATTCCTAGTGTTGTAGATATTAATCCATCAATACCTATGAGTGTTGAAAATATTATCTTAAAGGCATGTGCTAAAAATCCAAAGAATAGGTATGATTCAGTAACTGAAATGTATAATGATTTAAAAACTTGCCTATCTGAGGAAAGAGCGCACGAAGAAAGAATCGTTTATAAATATTCTGAACATAATTTAGAAGAATCTAAAAATATAAGTAAATTAGAACTTAGAGAATCTAAAAATAAAGATTTGAATGTTTCAGATGAATCTTTAGAAGAAGAAAAGGAAGATAAGAAAATTAATATTGCTTTAAAAATAGCAGCAATTGCTTGTGTAAGTATAACTTTAATTGGACTTATATTTATCTTAATTTATAGTACTGATACAAATAAAGAAGTAAAGGTTCCTAGCGATTTAGTCGGATTATCTGAACGTGACGCTTGTAAAAAAATCGAGGCTAAAAAATTGATTTGTTCAGTAAAATATGTTTATGATGAAGATTATGATGAAGATGTAGTTATCTCTGTAACTCCAAGAGAATCAACTAAAGTAAAAGAAGGAAATACTGTTAATTTAAAGGTAACTTCATTTGAAGATACAATTTTAGTTGAAAATTATGTTGGAAAAAAGCTTGATGTAGTAAAAGCAGAATTAGAATCTGAAGGTATTAGAGTAGTTTTAACTCCATCTAAGGTTACAAAAGATGATAAGATAGACGAAAATACGATAGTATCACAAAGCGTTGAAGAGGGTAAAAGACTTCAAAAAAATAATGGAGTTATAGAACTTACTTATGCAACTTTAATAACTGTTTATCCCGATTTTACTGATGGATCTTATACTAAGGATTTAGTTCAACAATTCTGTGATGATAATAAAATCAATTGTATATTTAAAATGGAAGAAGATAACAATTACAAAGAAGGGGCAATAATACTTCAATCTAGATCTGCAGGCGATGAGGTAAAGATTGGTTCTAGTATCACAATTACTGTAGCCACTAACTCAAAGAATAGTGATTCAACTGCAGATTTAAATAAAAATACTACAAAGACTGAGGGCTAGAATGATTGGAAAAATAATAAAACAGATAAGTAATGACTATACTGTTAAGGTTGACAATTTAACTTATATTTGTAAACCAAGAGGAAAATTTAGAAAGCTAGATATAACTCCACTTGTTGGCGATAATGTAAATATAGATATAGAAAATAAATATATTTTAGATATACTAGATAGAAAAAATGAATTAACAAGGCCAAGCGTAGCTAACGTAGATCAAGTTGTTATAGTTACAAGTGTAAAGATACCAGACTTTTCTTCAAATCTATTAGATAAGCTTTTAAATATAATAGAATATAATAATATAAAGCCTATTATATGCTTTACTAAGCTCGATTTATTAGATGAAGAAGATAAAAAAGAAATATTTAAAATAGAAGAATATTATAAATCTATAGGATTTGATGTATATAATAATACAGATGAGTCTTTAAGAGAAATATTTAAGGACAAGGTAACCGTATTTGCAGGGCAGAGTGGTGCTGGTAAAAGTTCACTATTAAATATCCTTGATAGTAGTTTAAATTTAAAAATAGGTGAAGTATCCGTTGCGCTTGGGAGAGGTAGACATACAACAAGGCATACAGAACTAATTGAAGTATTAGGTGGACTAATTGCAGATACTCCTGGATTTTCTTCAATTGATTTTAAGGGAATGAGTGCACAAGATATAAGAGATAATTTTAGGGAATTTAATCAATTTAAATCTGATTGTGAATATAGAGATTGTATGCATTTAAATGAAGTAAATTGTGGAATAAAGAAAATGGTTACTAGTGGTAAGATACTTGAAAGTAGATATAAAAACTACTTAAAGTTTATAGGGAAAGGTGAATTATGAAATTAGCTGCATCTATATTAAATATTAAAGAACCAAAATGTGAGGAGACAACAAAACTTTGTAATTTAGATATAGATTATATTCATCTAGATGTTATGGATGGGGTATTTGTTGAAAATAAAACTTATTCAGTTGATGAATTTTATGAAATCATAAAATATACAACTGTCAAAAGAGATGTTCATTTGATGGTAAGTGATGTAAAAAAATATATTGATGAGTTTTCTAAATTAAATCCAGATTTTATTACATTCCATTATGAAGCAGTAAGTGAAGTTGGAAGTGTAATTAACTATATTCATGAAAAAGGTATAAAAGTAGGACTTTCAATTAAGCCTTCTACTGACGTAAGCGAAATAGTTAAATATTTAGATTTTGTTGATGTTGTGCTTGTTATGAGTGTAGAGCCAGGACGAGGAGGTCAAGCTTTTATAGAAGATAGTGTAAAAAAAATAGATCAATTATATAATTTAAGAGAAAGTAAAAGATATAATTATTTAATAGAAGTAGATGGCGGAATAAATGATGTAACAATCAAGCAATGCACTAAAGCAGATATATGTGTTGTTGGAAATTATATTACTAGTCAAGATTATGAGGAAGCATTAATAAATTTGAAAAAAAATTACTAGAATATTATTCAAAACATTTTAGTAGTAATTTGTTTAAATATGGTACTAGAGATGTTTCAAGAATCAAAAGGTAAAAAACAACTAATATTTCTTGCTAAATTAAAAGATTTATTATATACTATATAGGTATTGGAGGTAATTATGGAAAAAAACAAAAATTTAAAAGAAATAGTAATAAAAATAGAAGGTAAAGAATGGTCTGATGCATTAGATAAAGCTTTTAAAAAAGCAAATGCTAAAGCTAAAATAGCAGGATTTAGACCAGGTAAAGCACCTAAGGATATTTATTTAAAACATTATGGAGTAGAATCATTATTTATGGATGCTTCAAATTATTGTGTAGAAGCTGCATATAATAAGATGTTAGAAGAAAATAAAGATCTTGAGATTGCTGCTCAACCAATTTTAGATATAAGATCAATAGATGAAAAATATATAGAATATGTATTTACTATAACTTTAAAACCAGAAGTTAAATTAGGTAAATATAAAGGCTTAAAAGTTAAAAAAGACAAAATAGAAGTTACAAAAGAAGAAATCGAAGAGGCTATTAACCATATGAGAGAGCATTATAAAGAAAATGTTGTAAAAGATGGTGCTGTTGAAAATGGAGACGTAGCTGTAATAGATTTTGAAGGATTTAAAGATGGAGTTGCATTTGAAGGCGGAAAAGGAGAAAACTATTCTTTAGAAATAGGATCAAATACATTTATACCAGGATTTGAAGAGCAACTAATTGGTATGAAAGCCGGAGAAAGCAAAGATATTAATGTTACATTCCCAGAAGATTATCATTCAGAGGAATTAAAAGGACAACCAGTAGTTTTTAAGGTTAAAGTAAACGAGGTTAAAGCAGTTAAAGTTCCAGAATTAGATAAAGAATTCTTTGAAGATCTAGGAATGGAAGGTATTGATTCTAAAGAAGCTCTAGAAAATCAAGTTAAAGAGAATATTACTGCTAGTAAAACAACTAAGGCAGAAGATAAGTATATAGATGACTTATTAGAAGAAATTTCAAAATCTACAGAAATAGATGTTCCAGAAACTATGGTTAATGATGAAGCTGAGAGAATGGTTGAACAATTTGGAGAACATATTAAAATGCAAGGTATTTCTCTAGAGCAATTTTATCAATTCACAAATTCAAATAAGGAAGCATTAAAAGAGCAATATAAAGAAGAGGCTTTAAAGAGAGTTAAATATAGATTAATTATAGAAGAAATAATTAAACAAGAAAAAATAGAAGTTAGTTCAGATGAAGTAGATGCTGAAATAGACGAAATAGCTAAAAAATATAATATGACTAGAGAAGAAGTAAAGAAACAATATGGAGAAAATATAGATTATATTAAATATGATCTAGAAGTTAGAAAAGCATTTGATACAATAAAAAGTGGTAAATAATCGCCACTTTTTATTGTTAAATATTGCTTAAACAAAATAATTAATATATAATTTATGTAGGTGATTTTATGAATCAAATAATAGAATTATTAAAAAGTGTTAATTTTCAGATTCCTAGAGAATTAATGTTTAATTATAAAAAATTAAATATTACAGATAGTGAAATGATACTAGTTATATATTTTATAAATCAAAGTAGCAATATATATAATCCAAAACAAATATCTAATGATTTAAAACTAGAATTAAATACTGTACTAGAAATGGTTAATTCTTTAAGTGAAAAAGGGATACTTAAAGTAGAGTTAAAGAAGATAAATAATATTAGATGTGAAGTAATTAATTTAGATTATCTTTATGAAAAGCTTGCTTTTTCATTAAATGAAGTAGATGAAAAGAAAAATGATAACTTATTTTCTATGTTTGAAACGGAGTTTGGAAGAACATTATCACCTATGGAATATGAAATAATTAATGGATGGATTTCCAGTGGATGTAGTGAAGAGTTAATTAAATTAGCCTTAAAAGAAGCAATATATAATGGAGTAAGTAACTTAAGATATATAGATAAAATAATATTTGAATGGGGTAAAAAAGGTATAAAAACTCGTGAAGATGTAGAAAGAGAAAGAAAGCAATTTAAAAATAACAATATAAAAAATAAAGAGCTTTTTGATTATGATTGGTTAAATGATAGAGATAATTAACTATTTGGAGTCATTATTTCCTGACCCTCGTTGTGAGCTAAACTATAGTAAAGATTATGAATTATTACTTGCTGTAATGCTTAGTGCACAAACTACTGATAAGAGAGTAAATATGGTTACTAGTATTTTATTTAATAAGTATGATACATTAAATAAGCTGGCTTCAGCAGATATTAACGATATTATAAAGATAATAAGACCAATTGGGACTTTTAATAAAAAGGCTCAAAATATAATAAAAATATCAAATGATTTACTTGTTAATCAAAATGGAATTGTTCCAAACGATAGAAAATATTTAGAATCATTACCGGGTGTAGGAAGAAAGACTACGAATGTAGTGTTAGCTAATTTATATAATGTACCCTGTATAGCCGTTGATACTCACGTAGCCCGCGTTAGTAAAAGGCTTGGACTAGCTAAACCTAGCGACGATGTTTTAGTTATAGAAAGAAAACTAAATAAGAAATTTCCTAAAGAAAACTTAGCTAGGCTACATCATCAATTAGTATTATTTGGTAGATACTATTGCAAATCTAAAAATCCATTATGTAGTAATTGTAAATTAAAAAATATTTGTACATATAAAAATAAAAATGCGAAGGATTAATTTCCTCCGCATTTTTTAACTTGTTGCAGGCTTGACAGGATTTGTAGGCTTTATAGGATTGTTATTATCGTCTGGATTCTTATCAGGATCATCAGGTTCAGGAATAATAGCACTAGAAACCTTAACATTAACTGTTTTTCCATCGCTCATATTTGCTTTAAATATACTATAAGCAGTTTTAACTACGAAAGTATAATCACCAGCCTCTTTTGCTTTATATTCATATTTGTTATTAGAAGTAAAGTCTAATAAAGTTAATTTTCCATTGTTATCTTTTAAATAAATATTATATCCTATATTTCCTATATATGAATTATTGTAGTTTAATCTAGCTGAAACAAAACTATTTAAGTAATTATCGTTTAAGAATACTTTTCTAAAATACTCTTTCAAATAGCTTTGAGTATTAATATCAGGCGTTTTAACTTGATCCCAGCTTAATTTAATTGTATTATCTGATTCGTTAGCTTTTAAATTAGATACATCTTTAAGTTTTTCAAATCTTGGAGATGTAGTAGTAGGCTCATAACCAGAAATAAATAATTCAGTTTGCCTTAAATCGCTTGGTGTAAATTCGCTTGGAAGCATAGCTTCAGGACAACCTGATTCCACTTCAATTTCTAATACTCCACTAGGTTTTTTAAAATATGCGTTATTTGTAAATACTTTTTTACCAATGGCTTGGAATAATCTTAAATGTTGACCTCTGCTCATTTTATTATAATATTCACCACTTACAGAGTTATAACCATACCAAAGGCCTATTGCATATTCGGTGTTAAATCCGACTACCCATAAGTCGTTAACTGCATCTGAATCGTGAATTCCATGAGCTGATAATGTTTCATCTGAAAAGTTAGTTGTTCCTGTTTTAGCAGCATATCTGACACCATTTATATTGTAATATCTAAGTAAGGCTCTAGGAGCTGTTGTAACCAACATATCGCTTATCATATAAGCTGTTTCTGGGGACATAGCTTTTTCGTTTTTCTCAATATCATTTGTAAATTCTTCATTTGTGTCTTGATAAACAAGTTTAGTAAATGAATAAGGTTTAATATAAGTTCCTTCGCGTCCAAATGAAGAGTAGGCTGCAGCCATTGTAAGAGGAGATTCACCGTTGTAACCACCGATAGCATGCGCCTCAAATAGACTATTTGATTTATTAGCACTTACTACGTTATCTGGATTGCTTTTATCTATACATTCTTTACCATCTAATTTAAATCCAGAATTACAAGAATATATAGAAGGAGTTAATCCTAAGTTTTCAACAAATTCAATTATATTAGCATTTTCTACAGATTTAAAAGTCTTTAATGCAGGAATATTTCTAGATCCACTTAAAGCAGTTCTTATAGTTTCAAATCCTTCATAAGTGCCATTCCAGTTGTTAATAGGCGTACCATTAGAATATGTAGTAGGTTCATCTACAACAATTTGATATGTATTCCAGTGGTTATATTCAATAGCAGGACCATAGTCATATAGTGGTTTAGCTGTAGATCCAATTTGATTTTTAATATCAGTAGCATAGTTAAATGAGTCTATTACATTAACATTTCTACCGCCACCAATGGCTGCTATACTACCATCACTGATACTTGTTATTGCAACACCGGCTTGAACTTTATCATTTTCCCAAGTATATGTTGTGCTATTCATTATATTATTTAAATAATTTTGAATATCAGTATTTAGAGTTGTATAGATAATCATTGGTGTATTATATGGATTCTTACCAGTTTTTTCTTGAACTTCTTCAACTACTGTATCAATAAATGATTGATAAGGTGAAATTGAATTAGATATATATTGATTTTCTTCTTTAGAAATAATAATTTTATCCACTGTCATTTTTTTTGCAACGTTATATTCTTCCTTAGTAATATATCCGTGTCTTAGCATAAGTTTTAGTACTGTTTGTCTTCTGTTTTCTGTAGCATCTGGATTTTTATAAGGATCATATCTTCCAGGTGCTTGGAATAATCCAGCTATCATAGCTGCTTCTGCTAAATTTAAATCTTTAGCGCTTTTACCAAAATAGTTAAGTGATACTTGTTCAACACCATAGGCTTGTTTACCTAAGTATTGAGAGTTAACATAAAATTCTAGTATTTGCTCTTTAGTGTAGCTCTTTTCTATCTTAAACATAGAAACATATACGTCTGTAAATTTTCTTATTATTCCTTCGATACCTGTATCTTCAGTTGAAGTATATGTGTTTTTTGAAAGCTGCATAGTAAGAGTAGAGGCTCCACCAGCACCACTTTTTCCGACTAATTGATATGCAGATGCTTTTAAAAATCTAGCCCAATCGACACCATTATGTTCAAAAAATCTAGAATCTTCTGTAGCAATAATAGCGTCTATTAATACTTCAGGTATTTCATCATATGAAATAGTTACTCTTTTTTCTGAACCTAATTTTCCAATTTCTTTTCCATCTTTATCTAAAACTATAGAAGGATCAGTTACATATAATGCATCTGGATCAAAATTAGGTGCTTTCATAACTACGTAAGAGAAGAAAAGTATTATAGTTATAATTCCTAAAATAAAGCAGAATAATAATATTAGTAATAATATTTTTAATGTTTTCCTTTTCTTCTTCTTTTTTTCTTTTTCATTCTTAGTAGAGTTTTTCTTACCTTTTGATATTAGCATTGGTAAAAAGTATATTATATTTATAATAAGAAATATGATTAATCCTTTTACAATACCTATCGAAAAGGAAGATACAATAAATATAATAATACTTAGAACTGGAACTAAGATGTTTTTAGGATCATTATTCCAAACTTTTTTTAATTTCTTAACAGCATTCTTTTTCTTTTTCATCTTTAAACTCCTTTTTTTCTATTATTTTCAAATAATCTATTCTAGGACTATATTTTTCTTCAATTATATATCCATATTTTTCAAAATAAGCTATTGGAATAGAAACTCTTTTTTCATTATCAATAAAATTTAACAAATCTTTTATATAAAGTAGGTAAGTTTTATTAAGTCTTGTAAACCTTACTATTATAAATCCAATCCCACCGTGCTCATATATTCGCTTTAAATGTAATATTTGGTGCTTATGAATATTATTTAATGGAAAACTTGTTAAGCTTCTAGTTTCTTTTGCTTCAAAATCGATGTACTTTCCATTATATATTCCATTATAATCTGTAGTAGATGGAACTTTAAAGTGAGCTTCTGTTATAACAGCGTCACATCTAGACTTATAGTCTACTTTATTTATTGTTATTGGTGTCGGCTTTTTATATATAATTGCTATATTACTATCCAAATAAAATTGATTAGTGATATTTATATCATCTTCTAGATTCATACCTCTATTTCCATAGTTTTCAACCTTTTTAGGACCTTTTTTTATTCCTCCTGGATAGTTCACTCAAATCACCATTATAATTATACAATAAAATTTGTTTTTTTTCTACTTATATAATTTAATTTTTGCAAGTTCTAATTTTAGCTAGTTTTGTCGAAATCAAACAAATAAAATTTGAATGTGTTAATATATGTTTGAGGTGATTTAAGTGAATGTTAATTCACATATAGAAAATGTATTTAACAATATGCTTAATGATGTTAGTTATATAAAACTAGCTTCTTATTCGTTAAAACGATAAGTAGCTTTTTTATTGACAAAAATATTTTTTTTTGAGATAATTACTTTGGAATAAGTGTGAGGTGGTAATTATGTATCAAGATCGCATAGTTTTGACTAGTAATGAGATATTAGAAAAAGAATTTAAGATAGATACGAGAGGTTATCGTCCTCAGGAAGTCGATAGATTTCTTGATGTAGTTATTAAAGACTATGATGAGATGAATAACATAATTCGTGATTTAGAAAAAGAAAAAAAGCAACTAATTGAAGACAATATACAATTGAAACAAGAGATCAGAAACCTAAAGACAAAGATTGATGTTTTATCTGATGAAGGAAATGGTTCTAATACATCTAATGCTGATATATTAAGAAGAATTTCTAAACTTGAAAAAATTATATATGGTAAAGAATAATATTTTGACAAATGCTGCATTCTTAGTAATGTAGAGGAAAGTCCATGCTCACATAGTCTGTGATGACTATAGTGTTTGCGCTAGAGGAAAAAATAACTCTAGGTAGCTTTAAGCTAACGGCTCCGAAATAACCTAAGTCATTAGATATGGTTAAATTAGGTATAAAAGTGCCAAAGTGACGAAAAAACTCAGAAATGAGTTTGGTGGAACGTGGTAAACCCCGCAAGTGAGAAACCCAAATTTTGGTAGGGGAACTCTGATAGGAAACTAGAACCGATTCAGGGACTGGTAACAGTAGATAAATATTTGTCGCTTCATTTGAAGAACAGAACATGGCTTATAAAATATTATTATTTTGATTAATAGAATCGAGGAATTATGAAAGAGATAGGAGAAAAATTAAGAAAAGCTCGTGAATCAATGGGAATATCTATAGAAGAAGCTGCTCAAGATTTGAAACTTAGACCTTCACAACTTGAAAATATAGAAGAAGGTAATAAGGATGCTTTTAAAGATATTTTTTATTTGAAGATGTTTATTAAAAACTATTCTAAATATTTAGGACTTGATTATGATGAGATGGTTGAAGAATTTAATGAATACTTATTTGATTTTACATCTAAAATATCTATTGAAGACATAAAAAAAGCTGAGTTAGAACAAAGAAAAAAAGAAAAAAAACTAAAGACAGTAAAAATATCTTCTCCATATACAATAGAAAAAAGACAGCAAAGACCAGTTCCTAGGTTTTTAATAGTTTTAGGTATAATTTTATTTATTGTAATAGTTATTTATACTGTAGTAGTTATTTTTATAAAAGATGATGAAAAAGTATCTAATACCATAGTTAGTAGTGAAGGATGTGTAGATTATGAACTTGCCTAATAAGTTAACAATGAGTAGAATATTTATGGCAATAATAATAATAGTAATATTATTAGGTGGAGATTATATAGTAGGGTTATTTGGTGTTGAAATACCCAAACTATTTATAGATGAAAAAATAGTAGTTGATTTAAAATATATAATAGCTGGTATATTATTCATAATAGCTTCTATTACAGATTTCCTAGATGGTTATATAGCACGTAAATATAATCTAATTACAGATTTTGGAAAATTAATAGATGCTATAGCAGATAAAGTGCTTGTAAACTCAGTTTTAATAATATTAGCAGCACAAGGTTTTATACACCCAATAATACCTGTAATAATAATAGTTAGAGATACAGTTGTAAATTCAATAAAGATGTTAGCAGCTAGTAAAGGAAAAGTAGTTGCTGCTATAAAATCTGGAAAAATTAAAACGACTTTCCTTATGGTAGGAATAGTATTAACTTTATTTTATAATCTTCCATTTGAACTTTGGGGAATTAGCGTATCAAAAGCTTTGCTTTTAATAGCTACTGTATTCTCAATTACATCAGGAGTACAATATTATAATTTAAATAAACATTTAATAAAGGATAAGTAATTATTCTTTTTTTTAAAATATTACATACACTTTAATAGGTGAATAATATGAAAAACAATACTAGGACAATCTTTATAACAAAATTATTTATAACAATAATTATAACTCTTATAATACTTATATTAATAAAATCCAGCTCAGGATTTAAAACATCATTTTATGAACAAGTTTATGATAATAATTTCAAGTTTGCTTACTTAAATAATTTATATAATAAATATATTGGAAATTCTGATATATTAAAAAACGTTGTTAATACCAAAACTGTATTTAAAGAAAAATTAACATATAAAGGTTCATCTAAATATTTAGATGGTGTTAGCCTTGAGGTTGGTAATAATTATTTAGTGCCAGTATTAGAAAGTGGAATAGTTGTTTTTATAGGTAATAAAGATGGATATAATAATACAGTGATAATTCAAAGAATAGATGGTATAGATGAATGGTATGGAAATATACTAAACCCTAATGTAAAATTATACGATTATGTAGAGAAAGGTACTGTCTTAGGGGAAGTAAATGGTAACTTATATTTAGTGTATAAAAAGAATGGAACTGTTTTAGACTATGAAAAATATATTAAATAAATTATATTTTCATCCATTCTTTTTAATTGTTCTTTTTATTTTTACATTAATAGGTAAATTTAAATTTATCTTATATTTTATGACATTAATAATAGTTCACGAAATAGGACATATATCGGTAGCGCTTATGTTTGAATGGAAAATAGATAAAGTAATAATATTGCCTTTTGGTGGACTTACTAAGTTTAATGAATTAATCAATAGGCCATTAATAGAAGAGTTTTTTGTGAGCATAGCAGGTGTTGTTTTTCAAATTATTTTTTTTAAAATTATATCCAGTAAAATTAACTACGACTATTTTTCTTTTATTAATTATTTTATAATTATATTTAATATGTTACCAATATATCCTTTAGATGGATCAAAACTTTTAAATGTAATTTTAAATAAATTAACGAGTTTTAAAAAAAGTTTAATACTTACGGTAATATTATCTTATATAGCGATTATAATACTTGCACTTTTACTTTTTAATGTAAATAAAGTAGTAATTTCAATACTATTATTTTTACTACAGTCTGTAGGTAAACTACATAAGCAAAAAGATTTAATATTTAATAAATTTTTACTTGAAAGATATTTAAATAAGTTTAATTTTAAGAAAGAAAAAACAATTAATAATATGAATAATATGAAAAAAGACTATAGACATATTTTTTTTATTGATGGTAAATATTTAACAGAAAGTACATTTTTAACAAAATACTTTGATATATCTATAAAATAATTGACATTACTATAGAAATATGTTATTATTTTAAACGTGTAGACCTCATTCTACAACCACACAGAAAAGGTTTTAAACGAAAGTACCTTAATGGTGAGTCTTAGTAAAAATAAAATAAAGGAGGTAATTATGAAAGCAGTAATTGAAACTGGTGGAAAACAATACTATGTTGAAGAGGGATCTGTTCTTTACATAGAAAAGTTAGATGCTGAAGTAGGTACTAAAGTAAAATTTGATAGAGTTTTAATGGCTAATGGAATAGCTGGTATGCCTACTGTAGAGGGCGCTAGTGTAGAAGGTGAAGTTGTTAAAAACGGTAAAGCTAAAAAAATTATAGTTTACAAATATAATCAAAAGAAAAATTATCGTAGAAAACAAGGACATCGTCAACCTTATACTAAAGTTGAAATTAAAAAAATCGTGGTAAAATAATGATTAAAGTAAAAATTGATAAAGATGAAATAACTATAAAAGGTCATTCTGGATATAGTACTGAGGGATCTGATATAGTTTGCGCATCTGTGTCTTCTATTTGTATAACTACAGTAAATGCTTTGATAAGTATAGATGAGGACTGTATATCATACGATAGTAAAGATGGATATTTACTCATTAAAGTATTAAAACATAGCGAAGTAATAGATAAATTAATAGATAATATGATAGCTTTGCTAAAAGATTTAAAAAAACAATATAATAAATATATAGAAATTAGATAGGGAGGTGCCATCTATGAAATTGATGACATTAAATATCCAATTATTCGCACATAAAAAAGGTCAAGGATCTACAAAAAATGGTAGAGATTCTGCTGGTAGAAGATTAGGAGCGAAAGCTGCTGATGGTGAATATGTAACTGGTGGATCTATTTTATATAGACAAAGAGGAACAAAAATTTATCCAGGAGTTAATGCTGGAATAGGATCTGACGATACTGTATATGCTAAAGTAAGTGGATATGTAAAATATGAACGCTTAGGTAAAGACAGAAAACAAGTTAGTGTTTACGAAAGTTTATAAAAAGGATTTTTCCTTTTTTTATTTTAAATAATAATTGTATTAAAATTATTATAAATTTTTACTCATAATCATATAAAAGTCTTGCAAATAATAAGTAAATATGTTAGAATCATTAATGTGATCCGCTGATTAGTTTATTTTTAGTATATATAGAGTTCAAGATCATAAACTAGAAAAGGAGAGTGACATTGTGAATTTAATAGAAAAGATTACTCAAAAGCAAATAAGAACTGATATACCAGAATTTAGAGCTGGAGACACTGTAAGAGTTGATATTAAAATTGATGAAACAGACGCATCAGGTAATAAAAAGGTAAGAATTCAAGCTTTTGAAGGCATAGTTATGGCTATTAAAGGTTCAGGAGTTAGCAAAACATTTACAGTAAGAAAAATGTCTGGAAATGTAGGTACTGAAAAAACATTACCTGTTAATTCACCAAGAATTGATAAAATCGAAGTTGTTAGAAAAGGTAAAGTTAGAAAAGCTAAACCAACATGGATTAGAAAGTCTTTAAAAACACCAAAGATTAAAGAAAGAGTATAATAAGGCTTATGCCTTATTTTTGTTAGGTGAAATATGAAAAAATATTTAAAAGAAATATATCCTTATATAGTTATAATTATAACTGTAGTTTTAATTAGAACATTTATAGTAACTCCAGTAAGAGTTGATGGTAAATCTATGTATTCTACTCTAGATAATGGTGATATTTTAATCTTAAATAAAATGTCTAAAAACTATAATAGATTTGATATTGTGGTTGTAAAAATTGGAGGATCTAAAATAGTAAAAAGAATTATAGGACTTCCTGGAGACAAAATTGAATATATAGATAATGAGCTTTTTATAAATGGTGAAAAAATAGAAGATAAAACGACATCTCGTACTGGAGATTTTTCTCTTATGGAATTATACGGATATGAACAGATACCTGATAATTATTATTTTGTAATGGGAGATAATAGGGGTAATTCTATGGATAGTAGAGATTATAGAATTGGACTTATTAAAAAAAGTGATATAGTTGGGAAAACTAAGATTAGGATTTTTCCATTGACTAAAATAGGTAAATTTAATTAGCGCTAGAAAATGCGCTTTTTTTTTGATATAATGAAATTGGTGAATAGTATGAATGGTAATAGAGGTGCAAAAGGTTCTGTAAGGGATAGATTAATAAGTATGCTTTATAGAATGCGTTATAAAAAGAAAGAGTTAAAGGAAAGCGAATATACTATAGAAAGTAAAAAAAAGCAAGCAGAATATCTAAAGACGTTAAAGCAGTTTAGTTATTCAAATGATCCTAGTATTTTACCTTTTGAAGATAAAAAAGCCTTGGATGATATAAGATTTAAGGCACATTTTAAAGAGGAATTACCTGGAGAATTCAGGTTAAAATCTTTAGAGAGTGCTAAAAGTCTCCCACGAGAAATTGACTTAGAAAAAGAACAAAGTAAAACAGAAGATGAGATTGTAATATTAAAAGAAGTAAAAGATTTCATTAATAAATCATTAGATAATATTAAAGATATAAATGATTCTATTGATGTGATAAAAAAATCCTCAAAAGAAAAAAATCAAAATACCGAACAACTAGAAAAAGAGTATGAAGAGCTTAGAAAAAAAGTAAAAAAACTTAAAGAGCAATTTGATGTAGCATCGCAAAAATATGATTTAAGTGACTTTTCTATACTAGAGAGTATTAAACTTATATCTGGAATAGAAGATTATAAATCTTTAGCTTCTTTAAATGAAATGGAAATGTTATTAAAAGTATGTAAAAAAGAAATAAGTAAAATTGATGGTATAACTATTTCATATGATACTACTGTTAAAGTTGGAACAGATATAGATTCATTGAAGCAGGAACAAAAACAAGTAAAAATAAAATTCAATAAGGAAAAAGAAAAAATTAATCAACTTGATTCTATAGAAGAAGTTGTAAAAAAAGAATTAGAATATCAAAAGAGCGTTATTGATGAGATGTATACAAAAGCTTCATTTTTCGAGAAGGAAGTTAGAACAAAAGTAGAATATAGCGGATATGGAAAAATTTTATCTTCCGTTGCAAGAATCGCTGGAGGAATACTTACTATACCATTTACTGGACTTAAATTATTTGGTATTTCTTTAGGCGCTACTATGGTAAACAAGGGATTAAAACAATTAAATAAGGGTCTTGAAAGAAAAGAAAAAATGGTTATCGATTATAACTATGAAGACTTATCTAAAAAAATTTCAGGTGTTAAGGATAAGTTAGAATATACTAATTTAGTTTTAACTGATTCATTAAATGAAATAGAAAAGCTAAAATCAAACCTAAAAAATTATTTTAGCGAATTTGATGTTATTTTACCGGAATATAGTGAGATGTTAAAAAGGATAGAAGAAATAGAAAAAAGCATTTTACTGCAGCAAACTAAACTTGGAAAAATGGATAAAAAGCTACGAGAAGAAGATAAAATGAATAAAGAAAAAATGCAAAAAGTAAAAAATTATAATTCTTTCTAGGATTAGGAGTGATGTAATTGTATAAAATTGAAGATAGAAAGTTATTTTTTGACAACATACTTGAAAAAGTAAAGTTATCAGAAAATATAATTGGAACATACTTAATAGGATCCTCATCAAAAGGATTTAAAGATATATATTCGGATTGCGACTTTATGATGGCATATAAAGATGATGTAGAAACTAAAGTAGTAAGAGATGAGATTGTATCGTTTTTTAATAACGATGAAATAGGTGCTTTAGTTGAAAGAAAGTGGTCAGATAGAATATGGGGAGTATCTATTTATTTAAAAAATGGATTAAGTTCTGATATATCGTTCGGTCCATTAAAAGACTTAAAAATAAGTTCAACTGAAATCAAAGTCGGTGTAGATTCTTGTAATAAATTAAGAGAACATTTAAAAAATGGACTTGAGATATTTAAAGAAAAAAAATCTAATTATGGAATAGATGATAAAATTAACTATGAGTTTTTATATTCAGTAAGAAAATTTAAAATAGCTATTAAAAGAGAAAATTACATATATGCTTATCAATTATTAAATAGTGCTAGAACAAATGTGATGAATATAGAAGGTTTAAACGAAGGTAAAAAAATGCATGAATTTAAAGCTTACAATGAATTAAATGATTGCTTTTTATCTAATATTCATAATACAATTCCAAAATTCTTAAGTAAAGAAGAATTAGAAAGTTGTATGGATAGTCTTCTTGATCTATTTTATAAAACTATTAAAGAAAGTAAAATAGGATTTGATGAAAGTTTAAATTATTTACTTGTAATAGCTGATTAATAAAAAGCTAAAATATAAAGAATAAAACTGTTAGAGATAGTTAACAGTTTTTTTATTTTGTGTTATAATTAGTATGGTGATAATATGACTATAATAGATATAATAACTAAAAAGAGATTAAATGAAGAACTTACAAGAGATGAAATTAAATTTTTTGTTAATGGATACTTAGATGGTAGCATAAAAGATTATCAGATGAGCTCACTTTTAATGGCTATTGTAATAAATGGTATGTCTGATCGTGAAACAATAGACTTGACAGATATAATGCTTCACAGTGGTGATGTTATTGACTTAAGTAAAATAGATGGAATAATAGTAGACAAACATTCAACTGGTGGTGTTGGTGATAAAGTTACTTTAGTTTTAGGACCACTCTTAGCATCACTTGGAATAAAAATAGCTAAGATGAGTGGAAGAGGACTAGGTCATACTGGCGGTACTATTGATAAATTAGAATCTATTAAAGGATTTAATACTAAAATTAGTATTGACGAATTTATTGAGCAAGTAAATAAAATAAATATAGCTTTAGTAGGACAAACTGGTAATTTGGTTCCAGCCGATAAAAAAATATATGCTTTGCGTGATGTGACTGGTACTGTATCTTCAATACCTCTTATTGCTTCTAGTATTATGTCTAAAAAAATAGCTAGTGGTGCTGATATAATTTTAATAGATGTAAAAGTAGGTAGTGGTGCATTAATTAAAAATTTAGACGATGCTAGAAAGCTATCTAATTTAATGGTTAAAATAGGAAAAGCCTATAGAAAGCCTACTATTTGTATTATAACTAATATGGATGAACCTTTAGGATACGCAATAGGTAATGCTTTAGAAGTAGAAGAAGCTATCGATACTTTAAAGGGCAATGGGCCAAGTGACTTATTAGAAGTTGTTATAACATTATGTTCAATAATAATAGGTGCTGTAAAGAAAATACCAAATGAGGAAGCCAAGAACTTATTATTTAAGCAATTAAATAATGGAGAGGCATATAAAAAATTTGAAGAACTTGTTAAATATCAAGGCGGAGATATAAAAAGCTTAAAGGTATCTGATAAAGTTTTTTCTATAAAAAGTGATAAGAGCGGTTATGTTAGCAAAATAGATGCTGAAGCACTTGGTGAAATTGCAAAATTAATAGGTGCTGGAAGAAATACTTTGGAAGATAAAATAGATTATGAAGTAGGCTTAGTTTTAAATAAAAAAGTAGGAGATAAAGTAGAAAAGGATGAAGAGTTACTAAAAGTTTATTTAAAAGATAAAGATGTAAGTATGACTCAAATATTAGACTGTTTTCAAATTGATGAAGAACTTAGTAACTTACCAAAACTTATACTAGACATAATAAAATAATGTAAATAAATGTCAAGTTTTTGGAAATAACTTGAATAATGAATAAATATATATTATATTAATATTAATAATTTTAAGGAGGCGAATTTATGATATATCCATCAATAGATAAATTATTAAATGTAGTTGGATCTAAATTTTTACTTGTTAATATAGTTTCTAAAAGAGTTAAAGAAATGGAAGAAACTGAATATTACCAATTAAACGAATATAAATCTTCTAAGAATATCGGAAAAGCATTAGAAGAAGTATCAAAAGGATTAATACATATAAAAGAGAAGTAGGATTATATGAATAAAATTAAAACATATGTAAAGAAGTTATGGAATATAGTTTTTAATCCAAGCATGGCTTATTTACCTGGAAATTTAGCATTCTTTTTAATGCTTTCTATATTTCCAATTTTAACACTTATTGGAGTTATAGCATCTGAGTTAGGAGTTAATATAGGATCACTAATTAATGTTATAAATACAACTTTACCTAAAGATGTAGCAAACGTTTTAGTTGCTTTTATAGATGGAAAAGGTTTCGATAGCAATATTGGAATATTTATGATAATTGGTTTTTATTTAGCAAGTAATGGAGCTGATGCTATAATACTTGCAAGTAATAATTTATATGGTTTTCCTAATTCTGATTATATAAAAAGAAGAATAAAAGCAATATTTTTAATAGTGTTAATTATATTTGCCTTAATGTTTTTACTAGTGTTCTTAGGATTTGGAAATCATTTGCTATCGTTTTCGCTATCTTATATAAAAGATAAATCAGTAGTAAATTTAATCAAAAATATATTCTCGGTATTAAAATGGCCATTTTCAATATTTATAATATTCTTTAATGTTAAGCTTATTTATACAATAGCGCCAGACTGGAAAATCATGAGTAAGCATACAACTTTAGGTGCTGCATTTACTACTATTTGCTGGATAGTTATAATTCAAATATATTCTTACTGGGTAACTCATTTTACTCATTATGACTTATTTTATGGAAGTATGTCTAATATTATAATACTTATGCTTATTGTCTATATAATATCTTATATTTTAGTTATAGGTATAGCAATAAATGTTAAGGCTTATGAATATAAACCAGAAATTAGTGAATAATAATAATGTACTTAATTACCGAGTACACATAGACTACTAAAAAGGTAATAAAGAGGATTTTTAAATTCTCTTTTTTTGTATACTTATTATTAATATAAGTTTTATTTTATCTTTTTTTTAGAAAAGTTAGAAAGTATGATATAATTGTCTTAGTGATTAGTTTATAATATTATGAACATAATAAAATAGAGGTGATACAATGAAATATAAGAAGACTAGCAATTATTCATATAATTTACATATTATTAAAACCGATAAGTTTAAAACAGTTACAGTTAAAGTTAATTTTAAAAGAAAACTTGTAAAAGAAGAAATAACTTATAGAAATATGATTGTTAATATGCTTTGTGAATCTACGCTAGCTTATCCTACTAAAAGACTTATGACTATAGCTACTGAAGAGTTATATGAATTATGCTTCAGGGGAATGAATTATTTATCTGGAAAATATAATGTTATGAGTTATGATGTTACTTTTTTAAATGAGGAATATACTGAAGAAGGAATGATGGATAAGTCTATTAAGTTTTTAGCAGATATGATATTTAAACCTAATGTAGTTAAAACAAGTGTAACAAAATTCGATGAAGAAAACTTTAATTTATCTTATAACATTTTAAAAAATAATATAATATCTCAAAAAGAAAACCCAGATGGTTTTAGTAGAGTTAGAATGCTTGAAAATATGTCTCCTAATTCTTATATGTCATATAGAAGTTGTGGATATCTAGAAGACTTAGAAAAAATAACACCTCGAGTATTATATCAATATTATGAATCAATTTTAAACAGTGATATAATCGATATATTTGTAATAGGTAATGTAAATGAAAGACATGTTAAAAAAATAATAGAAGATAACTTTGCTAATATAAAGACATTAAAAAAACCTAGTGACACACATTTTTTAGAGCCTAAAAGAACTAGGTTATTTCCAAAAAAAGTAAAAGAAAAACAAAAGATTAGTCAAAGTAAATTAGTACTTGGAATGAAAATAGATAAAATGACAAATTTTGAACTTAGATATGTTTTGAATGTATATTCTTATATATTAGGTGGTGGACCTGATTCTAAGTTATTTAAAACAGTTAGAGAAAAAAATAGTTTGTGCTATTATATTTCATCATCAGGTGTACCATTAAGTAGTATTATGATTATTAATGCTGGCATTAATAAAAAAGATTTCAAGAAAGCTTTATCACTAATAAAAGCTGAAATCGTAAATATGAAAAAAGGAAAATTTTCAAATGACGATATAGTAAAGGCTAAAGTAACATACATAAACAGTTTAAAAGAATTAGAAGATAATCCAGATAGCATTTTAAGTCTTTATTCAGGTATGGAGTACTTGGGCAGTGATGATATAAAAGATAGACTATCTAAAATAAACAGAGTTAGCAAAAAGGATGTTGTTAAATTAGCAAGTAAAATACATTTAGATACTATTTATTTGTTAGAAGGTGAATCAGATGAAGAAGAGTAATTTAGTAAGATTGGGACTTGATCTTTATGAAGAAAAGCTTAAAAATGGATTAGAAGTTTATGTTATTCCAAAAGATAATGTTAATGGAATATATGCAACTCTTTCTACTAAGTTTGGATCTATAAATCATGAATTTGTACCAATAGGAAAAAAGAAAATGGTATCTGTTCCACTTGGCGTAGCACATTTTTTAGAACACAAAATGTTTGAACAAAAAGATAATGTTGATCCGTTCACATTTTATTCTGAAAGAGGATGCGACGCAAACGCTAATACATCTAATTTTAAAACAACATATTTATTTAGTGGACCTAACTTTTTATCAGAAAACCTTAATTACTTATTAGATTATGTAGAAGATCCTTATTTTACTGATGAAAATGTAGAGAAAGAAAAAGGTATAATAGAGCAAGAAATACGTATGTATGAAGACGATCCATTCTTTAAGATATATAGTAAAATTATTTATAACGCTTTTATAAATCATCCAATTAAATATCCTATAGCTGGAACAGTAAAAGATGTATATTCAATAACTAAAGAGGACTTATATACTTGTTATAATACATTTTATCATCCTAGCAATATGTTCTTAACAGTAGTGGGAAATGTTGATCCAGATGATGTTATAAATATTGTTAAGTCAAATCAAGAAAAAAAAGAATTTTCTAAATTTTCTGAAATTAAATTGAAAAAGTATGATGAACCAAATAAAGTTGAAAAAAAATTAGAAAAATCTAAAATGGATATAGAAATATCAAAATTAGGAGTAGGCTACAAAATCGATTGTTCTAAGGTTAAATTAGATATCAATGATGTTAAATCATATTTAAGTATATTGTTTGATTTAAAAATAGGATCAACTTCTATATTTAATGAAAATTTAAAAAAACAAAACCTAATTACTAATGATGTCGACTTTTCTATTTTAAGTACTGATAGTCATATACTAATAATAGTAATAGTAGAGACAAATGAAACTAAAAAAGTACTTGAATTGTTAGAAAAAGAATTAAAGGATTTATCTATAGATAAGAGTGAATTTGAAAGAAAGAAAAAAGTAAGAAAGAGTAATTGTATATATAGAAGTGATAGCATATATGCTTTAAATAATAAAGTAATGAGCAATATAATTAATTATAAAAAAGTTATATTAGATGATTACAAAAAAATAGATGAATTAAATATGAAAAAGATGGAAGAAATTATTAAAGAGATAGATTTAAGTAATAAAACAGTCTATATTATTAATAAATCTTGATTTATTAATAATTTTATGATAAATTATTAAAGTGAGGTGGAAATATGACTACTTTATTAATTATAGTATCAATTTTATTAATTGCAATTGTTCTATTACAGAGTGGTAAAGCAGAAGGCGCTTCTATTATGTCTGGAGCAAATAATGATTTATTTAAAAATAGAAAAGAAAGAGGCGGAGAGCTATTTATAACTTATATGACAGCTTTCCTTGGCGTTATATTCTTTGTACTTTGTATAATATTATAATTTAAAAAAGAAAATGCTTTTTTCTTTTTTTTTGCTTTTAAATATGTTAAACTATATATAGATTGGAGTGTGTTATAATGATAGTACTTCCTGCAGATACTTTTATAGTAGTTAATAAAACAACACTAAACAGTTCTGATAGAAATATACTTATGTTACTTTATCAACCTATAATAGGCTCTCAAGCTATTAGTTTGTATTATACTTTGTGGTCTTATTTAGATAAATCTGAACTTTTATCTAACGAATGGACTCATCATCACATATTAAGAGATATGATGATTAGTAATTCTGAATTTATAGATGCAAGAGTAAAGTTAGAAGCAGTAGGACTTATTAAAACATATGTTAAAAAGGGAAATATAAATAATTTCGTATATGAGTTATATTCACCTATAAGTGCTTCTGAATTTATAAATAATCCTTTACTTAATATGGCTTTATTTAATGCTATAGGTAAATTAGAATATGAAAGGGCTATTAGCTACTTTAAAGTACCTAAAATAAATTTGAGAGAATACGATGATATTACTAGCAAGTTTAGCGATGTGTTTGCGTTCTCTAATGAGCCAATCAATGATAATCTTATTTATGATATAAAAAAATCTAGTTATAGGAAGCTTGAAATACTATCAAAAATAGATATAAATACAATACTTAGCTTAATAAGTGATGAACTTTTAAATAAAAAATCTATAACTAAAGATACTAAAGAATTCTTATATAAAATATCTTATATTTATAATTATGATAACGATGATATGATAGAACTTATTAGAAATTCAATATCTATAAAACATACAATAGATAAAAAGATGCTTCAGGAAAATGCTAATAAGTATTATAGATACGATAATATGGGTAAGCTACCTAGTATTATATATAAAAATCAACCAGAATATTTAAGAAAAGAATCCTTAGATACATCAAATAGATCTAGAATGATACATTTATTTGAAACTACTAGTCCATATGATTTTATTAATAGTAAATGTAAAACGGGTTCACCAACAAGTAGCGATTTAAGTTTAATATCATATCTTTTAATAGATTTAAACTTAAAACCTGGTGTAGTTAATGTACTTGTTGATTATGTACTTAAAATAAACAATAATAAACTTATTAAATCGTTTGTAGAGGTAATAGCGTCACAGTGGAGTAAAAGTGGTATAGAAACTGTTGAAGATGCTATGAAAATTGCAGAAGAAGAATATAAAAAGAAGAAAAATGTTAAAAAAGTTAAGACTAAAGAAGCTAGTGACACTCCTGAATGGTTTAATAAAGACATAAAAGAAGAAGAAGCTACACAAGATGAAATAAGAAAATTAGAAAGTAGATTGAAGAGGAATTAGTATGCATAATATTTTAAATGATATGGAAAAAGAAGTAAAAACTGATTTAGATTTAGAGTATAAAAATGCCTTGAAAAATCCTAATTTCAAAGAAATAGTAAAAAGTTTAAATCTTAGTAGTGAGGTTTTAAAAAAGTACACTTCTTTAATAGAAGAGAGTAGTAAAGAATACGAACATTGTAAAAATTGTCCAGGGTTATTTAATTGTTTAAATAAAATGGAAGGCTATTGTTACTTGCCAGTTAATATTGGTGGAATATCTTTTACTTATAAACCTTGTAAATATAAAATTGCTATGATGAAAAAAAATAGTCATCTATCTAGTATAAAATTTTTTAATACTCCAGATAATATAAAGTCAGCCAGTCTTGAAGATATATATAAAACAGATAAAAATAGATTTGAAGTAATAAATTGGCTTATGGACTTTTTAGATGATTTCCTTGAAGGTAAAAAATGCAAAGGGCTTTATTTACATGGAAACTTTGGATGCGGTAAAACTTATTTGATAGCAGCTCTTTTTAATGAGTTAGCTCGAAAAAATTATAAAAGTATAATAGTTTTTTGGCCAGAATTTATAAGAGGTGCATTTCAAGATGATTTTCATTTAAAATACGAACAAGTAAAAAAAGTGCCATTACTTTTAATAGATGATATAGGTGCTGAGAATTTAACTGCATATAATAGAGATGAAATACTATGTCCACTATTACAATATAGAATGGATAATAATTTAGCTACGTTTTTTACTTCAAATTTAAATATTAAGGAGTTGGAGCAGCACTTATCTATTTCAAAAAATGGTGTTGATGTAGTTAAAGCTAGAAGAATTATATCTAGAGTAGAACAACTTACAATAGATATGGAATTAATTAGTAAAAATTTAAGATAAAAGGTGTTAATACCTTTTTTTCTATTGGAAAAAATTAAAACTGATGTTATAATAATTTATAGAATAATAAGGGTGTGATACTATGTATAATTTAGGAGATCATTTTAAATTCGATACTTCATTATCTAAAGCAAATAGTGAAGTAGTATTTAAAGGTAAAAAATATCGCATTAGTGTATTAACTGAAAGACTAGTTAGATTAGAATATAGTGAATCAGGTATATTTTTAGACGAACCTACTGAGCTTGTTTGGTATAGAAACTTTAAAAAGCCAGAATTTACAGTAGAAGAAAATGACCATACTTTAAAAATCACAACTAAATATTTTGAACTTTTTTATAAAAAAGAACGTCCTTTTTATGCCGGTAAGTTTTCACCGGCTTCTAATCTTAAAATTTCTTTGATTGGAAATGATAAAGCTTGGTTTTATAATCATCCTGAAGTCAGAAATTATGATGCTATCGTATATAGAAATAATAATAGCTTAGTAAAAGAAAAAGGAATGTATTCTCAGGAGGGATTCACTTCTATAGATGATTCTGACTCTTATATTATACTTGAAAATGGAGAATTTAAAAAAAGGGAAGAGAAGTGCATAGATACTTACGTTTTTATGTATAATAAAGACTTTTACTTTTGTTTGAGTGATTATTTCGCACTTACTTCATATCCATCACTTATACCTAGATATGCATTAGGTAATTGGTGGTGCAAAAACGATACTTATGACGAAATAGGCCTTACTCGTTTAGTAAAAAGATTTGAGGATAATGATGTTCCAATTTCAGTTTTAATGATAAATTTATTAGATCAAAATAAATCTTTAACTGATGTTTATAAAGAACCTAAATTAATATCTGATTACTTAAAGAGTAAAGGTGTTAAATTAGCTTATACTTTAAAAGATTATAAAAGCTTTAATTCTAAAGATAAAGATTTTGATTTATTAAAAGAATATCTTGAAGTAGATAATAAGGGAAATATACCTTTTAATATATTAAATCCAAAAGTAGTAGATGCTTACTTAAAATTAATAATTCATCCATTAAATAATTTTGGTGTAGATATTTATGCTTTAAATGACTTTAATATAAATGATTTACATAGATTAAACATTTTAAAACATTATTTATATACAGATATGCTTTTATATAAAAATAAAAGACCATTAATAAGTGCTCTAAACACTACTATAGCGCCTCATAGATATCCTATACTTTATTCTGGAAGATCTATTGTAAGCTGGAAATCTCTTAAAGAGATGCTAGAATTTAATGTTTCAGCATCTAATAGAGGAATAAGTTTTTGGAGTCATGATATAGGTGGTACTAGTGGTGGAATAGAAGATAATGAATTATTTACAAGGTATGTACAGCTAGGAACTTTTTCACCAATATTACGTCTTGGATCTGATAAGGGTAAATATTATAAAAGAGAACCTCTTGAATGGGGTGTAAAGACATCTTTAATTACATCTGATTATTTAAGATTAAGATATAAATTAATACCATATATATATACGGAAGCTTATAAATACTTTAAATATGGTAAGCCTTTGATAGAGCCTCTTTATTATAGATATCCTAATTTATACGATGATCCACTATTTAAATTTGAATATTTTTTTGGAACAAGTTTTTTAATTAGTCCTATATATAATAAAAAAGATTATATTATGAATCGTGTTATTCATAAAATATTTATTCCAGATGGAATATGGTATGACTTCTTTAATGGTAAGAAATATACTGGTAATAAAAAATATGTATCTTTTTATAAAGATGAAGAATATCCTGTATTCGTAAAAGCAGGCGCTATAATACCACTTTCTAATAATAAATTTAATTCGACTAGTGTGCCAAAGAGACTTGAAATAGCGGTGTTCCCTGGAGATAATAATACATATAGTATCTATGAAGATGATGGAGAAACAAATAATTATCAGTCTGGAGAATATATGATAACTAATATAGAATTCTTATATAAAAAGAATAATTATAGTTTAACACTTCTTCCAGTAGGTGGAAGGGCTGGAGTCTTGCCTAAAACAAGAGATTATAAAATTAGATTTAAAAATACACGTTCAGCTTCTAGAGTTTTAAGTTATGCTGGCAGTAATCAAGTAGAAAATAGAAGTTATAGAGATGGAACTGATTTAGTCATAGAGATAGATAACGTTCCAACGATTTCACAACTTACGATAATTTGTAGTGGTGATAATATAGAAATAGAAGCTATGAGAATTATCAATGAAGATATATCATCTATAATTAGTGATTTACCAATAAAAACAACTATAAAAGATAAAATTGATAGTATAATGTTTTCTACTAAGTTAGAGCTAAAGAAAAAGAGAATTGAGATTAGAAAACTTGGACGTGGTAAGGATTATTTAGAAAGAAAATATATTGATTTGTTTTTAAAACTTCTTGAATATATTGACCAAGTGTAATATAATATAGATAGTTTTAGATTTCGATTATAGTCACATCTTAATCTAGATGTGATTTTTTTTAAGGAGGATATATGAAAGAATTAATCCTGTATTTTATAACATTTGTACTTATTTATTTGTTTTATGTTATATTTGTACTTAATAGAAAAAATGTATTAAAAAAATTTCCCGATGGGAAAGAGATGACCTATTTAAAATATAAATATAATGTTAAAGTAAATGAAAATAATATTAAAAGAATTGCTAACAGCGTATTTTTAGCTAATGCATTTATACTATCAACAACAGTTTATATAGTATCTTTGTTTGATCGCTTTGTTTTAAGAATTTTAGTAGGTTTTATTACCTTGGTTATGCTTATATTAGTGTTGTATCATTTTATAGGTATACATTATAAAAATAGGAGATGAGTCGTATGTATAATTTTGAAAAGATAGAAAAGAAATGGCAAAAGTATTGGGAAGATAATAATACTTTTTTGTGTTCAAATAATTCTTCAAAGCCTAAATTTTATTATTTAGTTGAATTTCCATATCCAAGCGGTTCAGGATTACACGTTGGACACGTTAGAAGTTATACAGCACTAGATGCTATGGCAAGAAAAAAAAGAATGCAGGGTTATAATGTGTTATATCCGATTGGTTGGGATGCATTTGGACTTCCAGCAGAACAATATGCTATAAAAAATCATATACATCCAAGTGAAGCTGTAAAAGAAAATATTAAAGTATTTAAATCACAGATAAAAGATTTAGGAATATCTTTTGACTGGTCACGTGAATTTTCTACTACAGATCCAGAATATTATAAATGGACACAGTGGCAATTTTTAAAATTTTTTGATGCTGGTATGGCTTATAAGGCAAAAAAAGAAATTAATTGGTGTCCAAATTGTAAAATAGGACTATCTAATGAAGAGTCAGAAGGCAATGTTTGTGAAAGATGCGGAGGAAAAGTAGAAAAGAAGGAAAAAGAGCAATGGATGCTTAAAATGAGCGCATATGCAGAAAAATTACTTACTGGTTTGGATGATACTGAATTCATTGATAGAATAAAGACAGCTCAAATAAATTGGATAGGTAAAAGCTCTGGTGCGTTAGTTGACTTCAAAATAAAAGAAATACCATATAAATTAAAAGTATTTACAACGCGTCCAGATACTATATATGGAGTAACATTTATGGTAATTTCTCCAGAACATTCTTTATTAAAAGAATATAAAAATTACATTAAAAATTTAGATGAAGTTATTTCTTATCAAAGGGAAGCAGCAGCTAAAACTGAAATAGAAAGAACAGATGTTACTAAAGAAAAAACTGGAGTAAAAATAGAAGGTTTAACAGCAATAAATCCAATTACCAATAAAGAAATACCTATTTGGATTAGCGATTATGTTTTAGTTAATTATGGTACGGGTGCTATAATGGCTGTACCTGCACACGATGAAAGAGATTATGCGTTTGCTAAAAAATTTGGCATTAATATCATAGAAGTAATTAAAGGCGGAGATATTTCAAAAGAAGCTTACACTGGAAGTGGAGAAATGGTTAACTCTGGTATCCTTAATGGTTATACTGATAAACAGTCATCTATTAATAAAATGATTGAATATTTAGAAGAAAAAGGAATCGGAGAAAGAAAAGTAAACTATAAATTACAAGACTGGGTATTCTCTCGTCAAAGATTTTGGGGAGAACCAATACCTATGATTAATTGCCCAGAATGCGGTTGGGTTAAAGTTAAGGAAGAAGATTTGCCTGTAAGACTTCCAGATGTCGCTTCATATGAACCAACAGATACTGGAGAAAGTCCATTAGCTAATATCACTGATTGGGTAAATACAACTTGTCCAAAATGTGGTGGACCTGCTAAAAGAGAAACAGATACTATGCCAAACTGGGCTGGTTCTAGTTGGTATTATTTAAGATATATGGATCCTAAAAATGATAAAGAATTCGTAAGTCAAGAAGCACTTAAATATTTCAATATGGTAGACTACTACAATGGTGGAATGGAGCACGCAACAAGACATTTACTTTATGCAAGATTTTGGCATAATTTCTTATATGATCAAGGATTAGTTCCATTTAGAGAACCATTTAAAAAACGTGTAGCTCATGGAATGATTCTAGGCGCAAATGGCGAGAAAATGAGTAAGTCAAGAGGTAATGTTGTAAATCCAGACGATATGATTAAAGAATATGGTGCAGATGCTTTAAGATGTTATGAGCTATTTATTGGTGATTATACTATGGACGCTTCTTGGAGTGAAAATGGATTAAAAGGATGCAAAAAATTCTTGGATAGAGTATATAAACTTGGTAATAAATTAAATAATGTAGAAGGATATTCTAATCAAGTTGAAATTCTTATGAATCAAACTATAAAAAAGGTAACAGATGATTTTGATAATATGAAATATAATACAGCAGTATCTTCATTAATGATATTATTAAATAAATTAGAAGAATTAGATAGTATCACTAAAAAAGATTATAGAACATTAATACATCTTTTAAATCCTATATGCCCTCATATTACTGAAGAATTAAATGAAAAATATGAACTAGGTGAAGTTTTATGTAAATCTACTTGGCCAACTTATGATATTTCTAAATTAGAAAATAATACTTTCACTATGATAGTACAAGTAAATGGAAAATTAAGAGGCAAAATAGAAGTTAGTTCCGATACTAAAGAAGAAGAAATGAAATCTTTAGCTTTTGATATAGATAATGTAAAAGCTTTCACTGATGGTAAAGAAGTTATAAAAGTGGTTGTAGTACCTAAAAAGTTAGTAAATATAGTAGTTAAATAGAAGACTTGTTCTTCTATTTTTTGATAATTATATAAGTTTTCTTTTATATCTATCAATAATTATTATAATAACGGATATAGTTTTATGCTATAATATACTTGGAGGTAATAGCAAATGTACGAGGAAATAAAAAAATTAATTAGTGATAAAGCTGGTAATATAACTAGTGAAACCTTAACATATTTTACAAATTACTTTTACGTTTTAGTGAAAAAGAACTTAATCCCTAAGGGTATTAAATTAGATGACTTAATAGATAATGCTATAAGATATGCGAGCAAAGTTGAGTTTTATGATCAAAATCACAGAATTTATTTGCAAAAAGGCGCTGATGTAAAGGGATTTAGAGATCCAGAGAGTAAGACAATATTCATAAGAGACTCTTTAGCAGAACCACTTAGAGAAATGGTTGTTTATCATGAATTACATCATGCGGTACAAACAAATCCTGATAATGATAAAGTTGGAATTAATCAAGAAAGCAATATTGGCAGACTAATAATGGAAGCCCAAACACAATATTTTGCAGAGATGGTATATTCTGAAATTCACGGAATATCTTTTGAAGAAAGAGAAATTCCTACTGAGAATTTAAGGATGATTAATAATGGTACGGTCGTTTCTAGTTTGCACAATTATGAAATGTATGATGCTATGCTAAGCAAACTTGCAATTATTTTAGGCGTACCAAAAAGCTATTTTGTATCAATAAACTTTTTATATAAAAATAATGAAGGATTAAAAGATTTAGAATCAAAGTATAATGTTGAAAAGCAAGAATGTGAACTTCCATATAGTTTTCAGGTATTACTATTGATATTAGATTATATTTATAGTGTTGATTTAACGTCATATGTAGATAACCAAGATAAAGAAGTTATCTTGTCTGGAAGAGAAACAGAATCTGGATATGAAATACATCCTGGAAAAAATTATAAGTTATCATTACAGCAACAAAGAAATTGGATGAATAAATTTGACGTAGATAATTTTTTAGCCTTAGTTAAATCAGGAGGAAACTTTAAGAGATTTTCTAAATATGTTGTTGATAACGAGAAAAGACAAATAATATCAGAGTTTGTTGGTACATATGCATCAACAGGTGAGGATAGTTCCCATAAAGAAAAATAAAATAAAATTGATGAATTTATATTTTAGAAGTATTAATTCTTAAAAAATTTAATATTTAAAAGTAAAATATGATTTATTGTATAAAAGTACTAATAGTTTTTAAAAAATACTCTTTTGATATAAGTTTACTTATATGGTAAAAGTATAAAAAAGGAGGAATAATATGAAAAAAATTATTAATATTTTTATACTTTTTATTTTATTTATGGGAGGTGTAGAAGCAAAATCTAAATTTTATATTAATGGCAAATTTAGTGATACTTATATTCATATAAAATCTGGTAAAGAGGCTTATAATGGTAATATGTATAAGTACGTAAGAGAAGATGGTAAATTAGTATATTGTATCGAACCATTTAAATTAATAAAGCCTAATGTTTATTATGAAGAGTATGAATATAATAGTGATTTATTTAATATAAGCGAAGAGGTTTTAAATAAAATAAATCTAATTTCTTATTACGGATATGGTTTTTATAACCACGATAGTATAGAGTGGTATATAGCTACACAAGCCTTAATATGGAAATCTTTAGGTGTTGAAGAAATATTTTTTACAGATTCAAGTAATAATAAAGTAAATAAATATGAAGCGGAGATTAATGAGATTAATTCATTAGTTGATAAACATTTAAAAAAGCCTAGTTTTAGTGGCTTACATTTTGAATATTCGTCAAATAGACAATATGAAATATATGATACTAATGATGTTTTAAGTAACTATGAAATAAAAGAATCAAATATAGAATCAAAGATTATTAATAATAAGCTTATTATTGATACTAAAGAAGATGGAATATATAATATAACATTTATAAAAAAAAGCCCAATAGATACTAATTATAAATTGTATTATCTAAGTGGAGCTCAGGCTCTTATATCGCCGGGCAAATTAAATGATATTACTTTTAATATAACGATAGAAGTTAATAGTGGTAATATAATAATAAATAAGTTTGATAGTGAATCTGAAGAAAGAATAGAAGCTACACTTAAAGGAGCTATATATGGTATATATAATGATTCAGGATTAATTGCAGAGATTACTACGGATGAAAGTGGGGTAGCAACTTTTAAAAATTTAGAACTTGGAAATTATTATGTTAAGGAATTAAAGCCAAGTGAAGGATATGAACTTGATACTAATATATATTATGTAAATTTAACAAAAGAAAATAAAAGTGCTTTAATTAATTCATACGAGAAAATAATTAAAGCAGAAGTTATTTTAAATAAATATTATGTAGATGGTGATAATTATACTAAAGAAGATGGTGCTATCTTTGAACTATATAATTCAAAGATAGAACTTGTAGAAACTTTTAAAACGGAAAATGGCTCTGCAAAAAAGACTATACCTTTTGGTGAATATTATTTAGTGCAAATTAAAGGAAAAGATGGCTATAGCTTTATAGATAAATTTAAGATATCTATAAATGAAAAAAGGAAATATGTATTTGAACTATATGATAAAAGAGAAGTCTTAGTAGTGGATGTACCAGATACACTAAAAAATGATCATAAAAGTAAAGTGTCAGCTTCGTTAATTATAACTGGATTATTTTTAGTTTTTATTTCAAAAAAAAGAGCTATTCTGTAGCTCTTTTAACGTCATTTATAATAGGTACTATAATAGGATTTCTTCCAGTTTTTTCATAAATGAAACTTCCTAAATTACTTATTAAGTCATTTTTAATTTCACTAAATATGCAATTAACTTTTAATTTGTTATTAACTATATTAGTTGCTTCTGTTTCTATTTCCTTTAATAAATCTAGATTTTCTTGAATTAAGACAAATCCTCTTGAAGTAATATTAGTAGGGAATAGTAGTTTTTTCTTTGATGTATCTATATTAGCGATTACTATGACGATTCCATCACTAGACATGATTTTTCTTTCTCTCATCATAGCATTTCCAATTTCACCAATTCTATTTCCATCTACATATTGATCTCCACATATAACTGGTTTATCTTTCTTTATAACACCTTTATATAATGATAATACTTCGCCATTTTCTAAGACAAATGTATTTTCTTTTGGCATACCACATAAAATAGCTAAGTCAGCGTGACTTCTAAGCATTCTATATTCTCCGTGGAAAGGCATAAAATATTTTGGCTTTATAAGTCTTAGCATAAGTTTTAATTCTTCTTGATTGCCGTGTCCAGATGTATGAATATTAGTGTAGACTTTAACGCCTTTTAAATATAATTTATTTATTGTCTTTGATATACTTAATGCATTACCTGGTATAGCACTTGATGAAAATATCACTATATCGTCATCTTGTAATTTGATTTGTTTATGAGATCCATTAGCTATTCTAGAAAGAGCAGCAAGTGGCTCTCCTTGTGAACCTGTACAAAGTAAGCATACTTCATTAGATGGAAGATTATTAGCTTCCTCAGGAGTCACAAATATTTCTTTATTTTTTATATACCCTTCATTTAGTGATATTTCAATATTGTTTTCCATACTTCTACCAAATATAGCTATTTTTCTATTGTTTCTTTTACAAGTGTCAACTATATGTTTTAGCCTATATATATTAGAAGCGAATGTAGCAATTATTATTCTTCCACTATGTTGAAGAAATATATGAGAAAGTGCTGCATCTACTTTAGATTCACTTAGACTAACACCTTCATTTAAAGCATTAGTACTGTCGCTTAAAAGTAAAGATACACCTTTCATACCAATAGATGCCATTTTGTGTATATTAGCCATAGGTCCTATAGGAGTTAAGTCGAATTTAAAGTCTCCAGTTGTAACTATAGTACCATTAGGCGTATGAATAACTATACCGTGAGAATCAGGTATTGAATGTGTTGTCCTAAAAAACTCGACAGACATATTTTTAAATTTTACTTTAGTATTCTCGTCATATACTATTAAATTTTTATAGTTAATATTCCTATCTTCTAGCTTTTTTCTAATCAAACCAGCAGCTTGATTAGGGGAGTATATAGCGGGAATATTTACAGTTTGTAATAAGAACGGAATTCCACCTATATGGTCTTCGTGGCCATGAGTTATAAATAGTGCTTTTATTTTACTTTCATTTTTCTTAAGAAATGTAAAATCTGGTAAAATATAGTCTACGCCAGGTAACTCATCAGAAGGAAATATAATTCCTGCATCAGTAATAATTAATTCATTACCTGTCATTATGCAATACATATTTTTACCAACTTCTCCAAGTCCGCCAAGTGCGAATATTTTAGTATCGTTTATATTGTTATTTATAAATTTCAAAGTTAACCTCCTTTCTTTAAGATTAATTCGACTATACAATTATACTATTAAATTTAATCTTTGTCTAGATATTCTAATTTTCATAAAATACATAAAAAAAGAAAAGATCAAGTCTTTTCTATCTGTTGTAGTATTCAACAACTAATGAATCATTAATTTCAGTATTTAATTCAGATCTTTCTGGATATCTAACAAAAGTAGCTGCTAATTTAGATTCATCAAAAGTTAAGAATTCAACTCTTTTACTTAAAGCTTCTAGAGAAGATTTAACTATAGCTAATTCTTTATCAGATTCTTTAATAGCGATAAAATCACCAGGTTTACATCTGTATGAAGGAATATTAACTTTTATTCCATTTACTGTTATATGTCCATGGTTAACTAATTGTCTAGCACCTCTTCTTGTAGTAGCGAATCCAATTCTATAAACTAAGTTATCTAATCTAGATTCAAGTAACTTGAATAGGTTTTCACCATGTACACCTTTCATTTTTCCAGCATCTTCAAATGTTTTTCTGAATTGTTTTTCATTTAAACCGTACATAAATCTAACTTTTTGTTTTTCTTGTAATTGAACACCATAGTTAGATAACTTTTTAGCTTTTTTATTTCCATGAATACCTGGAGCATAAGGCTTTTTAGCTAATTCACGACCAGTTTCAAGAGTAGAAAAACCTAAACGACGGCTTACACGATAACTTGATTTAGTGTATCTTGACATAAATTTCTCCTTTCTTACGAAAAGGCTCTTTGCCTAATTACAGGGTGTTTATTTTAATATTTTCGCAATAAAAGCAAATAGTTACTAATAAACCCGAAGGAATAAACACATTGCAAATATCAAAGATTGCTTCTTTCTTCGCAAGATTAATTATATAATTAATTTATTATAAAGTCAAGAAAAATATGATATAAAGTTATATTAAGCTTAAGTTTTATAAATAAAATAAAAAATATTGTCGAATTATAAAAAAAGTATGTTATAATTATAATAGGTGATTGCTATGATGGATGATTTGACACTTATTATGTTTACTTTTTTCATTATAAGCGTTGGACTTATTATAGGTGTATTAAATTTTTCACAAAGTAAAAGAAATAAAAAGATTAAAAAAACTTTGGAGAAATTAGAAATAGAAAAAAATGAGTTAGCTACTTCTCCAATAGTTCCAGAACTAGCTAAGGTAGAAGCTTTTTTAAATAACGATAAATTAAAAGATTTATATAACGAATGGACTAAAAGATTAAATCAGATTAAGGAAGTTCAAATACCTAAGTTATCTGATATGATACTTGATGCTGAGTATTCATTATCGCAAATGGATTATAAAAGTACTACTTATAAAATAGCTAAGTTGGAAATGGAATTATATAAAGTACGTACTAACTCTGAATTTTTATTTGGAGAAATAAAAGATTTAACATCTAGTGAAGAAAGAAGTAGAACAATAATTACAGGTTATAAAGCAAGATACAGAACATTGTATCAAAAATTTAGTGATGACAAGATTGAGTATGGCTCTTTTGCTGAAATAGTTAATAATCAATTTGAAGTTATTGCTAAACAATTTGAAGCTTTTGAAAGCCTTATGGATAATAATGAATATACTGAAGTAGATGATATTTTAAATAATATAGATAGCCTTTTAAATCATATGAGTGTTGTAATAGAGGAGATACCTTCAATAATACTTATGCTAACAAGTGTACTTCCTTCTAGAATAAAGGAGGCAGAAGCTACTTATAATAAGATGGAAAGTGAAGGCTATCCACTTGATTACTTAAATCTAGAATATAATATAAAAGAAACAAGTAAAAAGATGGAAGAAATCGTTGAGAGAACAAAAAGACTTGATATGAATGGAAGCCTAGAGGAACTAAAAACTTTACTTGAATATTTTGATTCATTATTCAATGATTTTGAAAAAGAAAAAGTTGATAGAAAAACATATGAAGAAGCTTTACTTAACTTTTCTACGAAGCTAACAAAAATGAATAGTGTAGTTGATGAAATATTTGATCAAATAGATGAAATAAAAAGTATTTATAATTTAAAAGAAGAAAATATAAATTCATTAAATGAAGTCAGAAAAGAAGTATTTGACTTAAATTCTAATTATAAGTTGTTACAGGACCACACTAAGTTTAATAATAGCTTTGCATATTCTAAACTTTTAAAAGAGATTGAAGGACTTTCAAATAATTTGTCTCATACTGAATCAAAGTTAGAGGATTCTTTAAATGTTATAGGAAGTATGCACGATGACGAAGTTAGAGCAAGACAACAACTAGAAGAAGTAAAAATGGTTTTAAAAGATTCTAAACTTCAAATGAGAGAATATAAATTACCTGTTATTCCAGATGCATATTATGTAGAATTAAATGAAGCAAATGTAGCTATAAAAGAGATAGTTAAAGAATTAGATAAAAAGCCTATTACTATAGATATATTAAATACAAGAGTTGATACTGCACGTGACTTAGTTTTAAAATTATACACAAAGACAAAAGAAATGATGAAAAATGCGATGTTTGCAGAAAAAGCTATAGTATATGGTAATAGATATAGAAGTAGTTATGAAGACTTGAATAGTAATTTAAATTTATCAGAGCAATTATTCTATAGAGGAGAATATAAAAGATCTTTTGAAGTTACTATAAATGCTTTAAACAAAATAGAACCAGGAATTTATAATAAAATTCTCGCATTATATAGTTCAAAAGATAAATAAAGTATTTACAAAAAAGTGAAAATGTGGTAAATTATACTCGTTAAAGGCAATGATTAGGACTCGATTATTAAAATGTGCTTTAAAGAGAGTTAGTGATGGTGGAAAACTAATAAGCAGTTTAATAATTACTACCTATGAGCTGTTATCGAAAGATACACCGGGTTAAACCGTTATTTTAAATCAAGTTATAAATTAGGATGGTACCGCGTAGTGCATTTCTTACGCTCCTTATGGAGAGTAGAGATGCATTTTTTATTTATAGGAGGATGTTATGAAAAATATAAAAGAAGATGAAAAATTAAATGTACTTAATCATAGTTGTGCCCATCTACTAGCACATGCAATAAAACATTTATACCCAAAAGCACTATTTTGGGTTGGGCCAGTTATAGAAAATGGATTTTACTATGATGTTGATTTAGGTGATATTTCTTTGACAGAAGAAGATTTAGCTAATATAGAAAAAGAAATGAAAAAAATATCTAAGTCAGATAAGTTAATTAAGAGAATAGAACTATCTAAAGAAGAAGCTCTAGAAATGTTTAAAGATAATCCATATAAAATAGATTTAATAAGTAGAATGGATGAGAACGAAGTTGTAATAAGTGCATATAAACAAGATGACTTTGTTGATTTATGTCGTGGGCCACATATGCCTTCAACTAAATCTATGAAATATTTTAAACTTCTAAAAGTGTCAGGTGCATATTTTAAAGGCGATTCTAATAATAAGATGCTACAGAGAATATATGGAGTATGTTTTGAAAATCAAGAAGACTTAGATGCATATTTAAAAGAACTTGAAGAAGCTAAACTAAGAGATCATAGAAAAATAGGTAAAGATATGGAAATATTTATGACTGATGACTTAGTTGGTAGGGGTCTACCTATGTTTTTACCAAATGGATATATTATATGGGAGCAATTAGAAAATTATATAAAAAATAAAGAGAAGAAGTTAGGATATCAACACGTACTTACACCTTGTGTAGGTAATGTTGAGCTTTATAAAACTTCAGGACATTGGGATCATTATAAAGAAAGTATGTTTCCAGCTATGGAAGTGGATGGTGAGTCTTTCGTATTAAGACCTATGAACTGTCCACATCATATGATGATATATGCTAATAAATTACATTCATATAAAGACTTGCCTATTAGAATAGGGGAAATAGCACATGACTTTAGATATGAAGCATCTGGAGCTTTAAAAGGAATTGAAAGAGGAAGACATTTTTGTCAAAATGATGCCCATTTATTTGTAACACCAGAACAAATAAAAAGCGAATTCAAAAATGTTGTCGATTTAATATTTGATGTATATAAAGATTTTAATATAACTAATTATAGATGTGTTTTATCACTCAGGGATCCATTAGATAAAAAGAAATATCACGATGATGATGAAATGTGGAATAGAGCAGAAAATGGACTTAGAGAGGTTTTAAATGATCTTGGAATAGAATATACAGAAGAAATAGGAGAAGCGGCTTTTTATGGACCTAAGCTTGATGTTAATGTAAAACCTGCTGTTGGAAATGAAATTACATTGTCTACTTGTCAATTAGATTTCTGCTTACCAGCAAAATTTGATTTAAAATATGTAGATAGTGATGGTTCTAAAAAAACTCCAGTTGTTCTTCATAGAGCTATATTGGGATCATTAGATCGTTTTATAGCATATATACTAGAAGAAACTAAAGGAGCTCTTCCTTTATGGTTAAGCCCTGTAGAATTTAATATAATACCTGTAAATAATCAATATCACTTAGAATATGCTAAAGAAATATTTAATAAATTAAAAGAAAAAAATTATAGAGTAGAACTAGATGATAGAGATGAAAAACTAGGTTATAAAATGAGAGAATCAGTAATGAAAAAAATACCATATGCTATAATATTAGGACAAAAAGAGACAGATGATAGTATGATAAGTTATAGACATTATGGAAGTGAAGAAACCATAACTGTAAGTTATCCTGAATTTATAGAACTTATAGAAAAAGAATTAAAAATATAATATTGTAAAAAAATAAAAAAAATGTTAAAATTATTATGGTGATAGTATGACAGATAAAGCAGAAGAGACTATTGATTTGATACAAGCTATAAGAATTAAAATGAATCGTGAATTAAGAGCAATGGAAAATGCTAAATTTAGAATGTCATTACAAAAAAATTCAAATGGTGATAATACTTGGCAATTAGTATATTCAAGACAAAGTGCTGCATACGCAAAATCATATCAAACACTTCAAGATTTGATACAAACATTTTTCAGTTTAAAGCCTTCTTATTCAAGTGAAGAATGGGAAAGATTATTAGGTGATTTAGGTCATACTTTAGCTTTAACAGAAAATATACCTCACGTAGTAGATAATATGTTTGATGAAAAGGATTTAATTGAGGCATTAGATAAAACTAGTGAAGCTATTAAAACTTTAAATGGAAAATTAAAGCTAGCATTAGAAAGTGGTAATAGTGATCAAACAATTTTAATAGCCTCTCAATTACAATACTATGAAGATGATATGAGGCAACATCACTGGGGAGATGCTAGACTAACAAGAATTCATTTAGATGATGATACTTATACTAATTATTTAAAGTCTAATATTGGAAAATCCGTAGAACCTGTAGAAAGTGAAAATGGTGAAAAACAAAAAAGCTTGTTAGGACCACAAAACTTTACATTTGATTAATTAATAACGCAAAACACTTGCGTTATTTTTTTAAAAATGATATACTATATTTAGTAATCATTACTGATAAGGAGTTTATATGAGAAATACAAAGCAAAAAAATCTTGTACTGGAAGTTATAAATAATAGTTATAATCATTTGAGTGCTAATGAGGTATATAATGCTTGTAGAAATATAATTCCAAATATTAGTCTTGGTACTGTTTATAGAAATTTAAATTATTTGGTCGAAAGTAATTTAATAAAAAGAATTAAGATGAATGATAATATAGATAGATATGATAGACTAGATAATCACATACACTTTATATGTAATAAATGTAATAAAATATTTGATATATATGATTATTCACTTAAGATTAATGAGAATTTAAAAGGTAAAAAAGTTTTAGGTTCAAAAATTGTTTTAGAAGGTATTTGTGAAGAATGCCAAAAGAAGGAGGATATTTAAATGGATTTAAAAGGAAGTAAAACTGAACAAAATTTAATGGCTGCATTTGCAGGAGAAAGTCAAGCTAGAAATAAATATACTTATTTTGCTAGTAAGGCAAGAAAAGAAGGTTATGAGCAAATTGCTGCTATATTTGAAGAAACAGCTAATAATGAAAAAGAACACGCTAAAATATGGTTTAAATTATTAGAAGGTGGAGATATTAAATCTACTGTAAGTAATTTAAAAGCAGCAGCTGAGGGAGAAAATTATGAATGGACAGATATGTATGCATCTTTTGCCCAAACAGCTAAAGAAGAAGGATTTGAACACATAGCATTCTTATTTGAAGAAGTAGCAAAAATAGAAAAAGAACACGAAGAAAGATACAAGAAATTACTTAATAATATAGAAGATGAATTAGTGTTCTCAAGTGAAGGAGACGCTATATGGATTTGTAGAAATTGTGGACATGTAGTAGTAGGTAAGAGTGCTCCAAAAGTATGTCCTGTGTGCAATCATCCACAAAGTTATTTTGAAAGAAAAGCTAATAATTATTAAAATAAAAAAATACTGTTTTAAACAGTGTTTTTATTTTGATTTTTTATGATATAATCATTATATAGAGGTTATACTATGATTAAATTAAAAGAAAATGTTAACAATGTTCAAGAATTTAATTTGCTATACGATTTAGTAGGTTGGGGTTCATATGATGATGAAATATCTAAAAAAAGCTTTAGCTAATACATATTATTCTGTGAGCATTTATGATGATGAGACAATTATTGGATATGGAAGACTTATAGGCGATGGAATATGTTTTATGTATATACACGATGTAATGGTTCGTCCAAATTATAAAAATAAAAAGATTGGTACAATGATTATGAATAAATTGTTAGATAAAATTAAAACTATTGAAAGAGAAAATCCTTATCTTAGAGTGTATCTTGGAGCATCAAAAGGTAAGGAAGAATTTTACGAAAAATTTGGATTCACAAAAAGAATAGATGCTGATTTAGGATATGGTATGATATTAAAAAATAACGATTAATAGATACATTTTAGAAAGGTTTTATAAAATGAAAATAATTGAATATGAAGATAAATATTTGGAAGATGTAAAGGACCTATTAGTAGAATTAGAAGAATATATACTTACAATTGATGAAGATAACCTAGATAAGCTTGATTATGAATATAGAGATAAGATGGCATTACTAGATCTAAAAGAAGTTAAAAAAAATAATGGTAAGTGTTATTTAGCTATTGAAGAAGAAAAGACTATTGGTTTAATTATGGGCTATGTTAGAAGTTATGATAAATACGATTATTTAGATTATAAATGCCCTAAAAGTGGTGAGGTATCAGAGTTAGTTGTTTCTAAGAGTGCTAGAGGAAAAGGCATTGGTAAAAAGTTAATGGATAAAATGGAAAACTATTTTAAGTCTATTGGATGTGAATATATTTTTATAGACGTCTTTGCGTACAATAAGAATGCTATAGAATTTTATAATAAGCACGGATATCATACACGTATGTTAATCGATGTAAAAAAAATATAGTAAAATTTTAAGTGTTAAACTAATACTTAATATATTTTAGGAATGGAGAATACAATATGGAAAATATTTTTATAAGTGAAAACCACAAAAGAGATGCTGATCATTTTACTACAAATACTGGCTTAAGTGTTAGAAGGCATTTAGATAAACCATTTAAAAAGGCTTTTAGGACTATAGTAAAATCAAATATAATATTTGAAAATGCTGGAGCTGGAATGAGTGATGATGAATATTTTAATAAATTAGTTCTCAATTATATTCCTTTAGAACATTATGATCTAGCAAATGGCAAAAGTAATATTATAGTTGAGAGATATCCTAGGCTAAATGCTGATGAACCATATATTTTTGTGTGTAATCATACCTGTCCAGAAGACATTGAGACTGTTTTAAGTGTTCTGGATAGAAATGCTTATTTAGTGTTAGGATCTATTGAATCACTAAAATATAATCCAGAAATGTACGCATTATGGGTTAATGGTATGATACCATTTGACATAATGGATAAAGATCAAAGAAAGCAAGTATTATCAAAAATGTGTAGGGTATTAAAAACAAATAGTGTTCTGATTTTTCCAGAAGGTTCACATAATTTCAATCCCAACAAGCTAGTTAATCCTTTGTTTGATGGCCCTATAAACGCTTCTTTAAAAACTGGTAAAAAAATAGTTGCAGTTACACTAATTAGAGATGATGAAAACAATGTATCTTATGTTGATGTTAGCAACCCTATAGATTTAAAAAATATTGAGGTTGATATGAGTGGACATTTTGAAACTGATGAAGAAATAGAAAAACATTATGTTAATAGTTTAACAAATGCTTTAAGAAACAAAATGGCAACCTCAGTATATTATTTAATTAAAAGACATTTTAGACCTTTAAATAGGGGAGATTATTATGATATTGAAGAGGCTCTTAGAATGGCAAAGATTGAAGATGCATTTAAAAAATTAAGATGGAAAAGCGACGTATTTGATGCTGAGTATTTAGTAAAAAAGACGACAGATGAACGTGATAGTGAAGAAGTTGTAAGAGCTTTAAGTAATTTAAGTATAAACTATTCAGCACTTAATGGATATAGAAATAATTATTGGTTATTAAGACAATTAGACATTGATAGAAAGAATACTGCTAATCGCATGAGGCAATATTGGATTTCAAAAAGTTCAGAAAAAGTTTTAGCAAAATAAAAAAAATAATCTTTTGTTTTTTTATTATATAATTATTGTAAGTGATATGCTTAATAAAATATGGGGTTCTTTTTGTATGCTTGATTTTTACTATAATGTTTTTTATTACATTTTTTGTATAGATTAGTACATAATTTGCTAAAAAATATAAAATGTGCTAGAATACTCGTATTTAAACCAAAAAAGGGGGAATTTCAGTGGAAAGCTTAAATCATCATCTTGTGGGAAAACCATCTGTTGAAAAAAGATGGTTAAATAATGTAAAAGATGAAGGAGTCAAAAAAATTGATAAAACACTATTTGAATGTGCGTATTTTAATAATATAAAGAATATGAACAATATAGTATTTTCATTTTTTGGGACAGATATTACTTATGAAGAGTTTTTTGAAAATGTATATAAAATTTCAAGAAAGTTTAAACAATTAGGAGTAAATGCGGGTGATGTAGTACCTTTAATTATGGCAAACACACCAGAGTTTGCTTATTGCTTCTATGCCTTAAATTCAATAGGTGCAGTTGCGTGCATGATAGATCCTAGGTTAAATAAATATGGTTTAATGAGAGATTTGAACTTAGTGGATAATGATATAGTTGTTGGTATTACTAATACATGTAGAATTTTACGAAAAGTAAAAGATAAGACAAAGTTAAAAGAGATAATAATGTTATCGGCTATGAATTCAGCAAAAAGTCCTATAATAAGGGGATTTACGAATTTTAGTGATTTTATAAAAGGAAATAGGGTTCCAAAAAACTTTGTGAATTGGAATAAATTTATGACTGCAGAAGGTGAAGCACCATTTTCTAAGCCACAAAATTTTCAAAATAAACCTGCGGCAATTGTTTTTACAGGTGGAACAACTGGAGTTCATAAAGGGGTTATCTTATCAAATGAAGCGATAAATACTACTGTTTATGCTCATAGTTACTTGATAGATGGTATTGAGCCAGGCGAGAAATTCTTAGATATATTACCACCTTTTATTGCTTACGGGTTGACTTCGTTGCATTTATCTTTATACTTTGGTATGCAAACAATACTAGATCCAGTATCTAACCCTAAAATGTTTACTAAAGAAATTGCAAAGTATAGACCATCCATTGTTTTCGGTGGACCTATACATTGGGAGGCGTTTGCATCTAGTAGCAAAGCAAAAAAGATGAAGCTAGATTTTTTAAAGTTTCCTGTTTCAGGTGGAGAAGAATTACCGATTCAGACAGCAGATAAAGTTAATAAGATTTTAAGGAATGGTGGCTGTGAAACAGAATTACTTGATGGCTATGGAGCTACAGAGTGCTGCGGAGTATTCAGCTTAAAATTTGGTGCAAAAAACACTAAAGGTACAGTAGGCTTTCCGTTAAGATTTAATAATATGTGTATTTTAGATTTAAAAACGAAAGAAGAAAAAGATTATAATGAAGTTGGAGAAGTCTGCATAAGTGGCCCTTCAATTATGAATGAATATTATAAAAATGATACAGAAACTGAAGAAGTATTTATAACAGATGCCTATGGCAGAAGATGGCTTGAGACTGGCGATTTAGGTAAAATTAATGAAAAAGGGGAATTAGTTATTATTGGAAGACTTAAGAGAGTTTTTGTTTGTGGTGTTAACAAAGTATATCCATCAGAGATGGAAAGACTTATTATGTCTATAGAAGGAATACGAAAATGTGTTGTCACTGGTGTAAACGATGAAGTATTAAGAACTGTTCCTAAAGTACATGTATTACTTGATAAAGCTTATTTTGGTAAAGAGAATTATATTAAAAATCAAATAAAAAAATTAATTTCCGAAAGATTAGGAGACGAAGTATTACCAAAATATTATTCTTTTAATCAAGAATTTTTGTATACTGGTAGTGGTAAAATTGATTATGTAAGAATGGCTGACAAAGATAATGAATTGCTAGATAATCAAAAAATATTATTGAAGAAGAAAATATAATTCTTCTTTTTTTTATTCACTTATGGTATAATTTTTATAGGATAGGTGAAATAACTATGACAAATTTATTTTTAACTATATATGGTTCTATTTTTATGTCGTTTTTAGCTCTAGTATACTTTTCTAAAAAAAGAGTTGACTATTTTGAAAACAAAATTTACGCATTAAATATAATAGTAACCTTGTTTGGTACGTTTTTAGAAATATTTAGTGCTATTTATTTCATAAATGGGTTTAATGTAAACTCAATACCATATATAATAGTTACAAAATTAATATTTATATATTATACAATTTGGATTAATACTTTTTTACTTTATATAATTATAATAACAAATAAAAAAAATAGTTATAAATTAATCACAACTATATTAATAATAATAGAAGTTGTTGAATTAGTTTTTATAGGTATATTACCATTTAAATATATTTTAACGGATAGTATGATGTATCCGTCTGGAGCTGCAGTTATTTTTGTATATATTATAGTTTTTGCAGCTTTAATGGTTATGTTACTTTTAACTATATTGAATTTGAATAAAGTAAGCAAAAAAAAGTTTTTTCCTTTATTTTTATTGATAATATTTGGAATGATAGTCTTTTTTATTCAATCAGAATACCCAGAGGCTTTGCTTACAACTCCTTTGATAGTCTTTGTTACTTTTGTTACATATTTTACAATAGAAAACCCAGATGTAAAAATGATAAATGAATTAGAGCTTGCTAAAAAGCAAGCAGAAAAGGCTAATGCAGCAAAAAGTGATTTTTTGAGCAGTATGTCTCATGAAATAAGAACTCCATTAAATGCTATAGTAGGATTTAGTGAATGTATAAAGCAAAGTGATGACATAGCTGAGATACACGAAGATATAGATGATGTAATAAAGGCATCTCAAAACTTACTTGAAATTGTTAATGGAGTACTTGATATAAGTAAAATAGAGGCTGATAAGCTAGAAATAGTTAATGTAAGTTATAATCCGTTAGAAGTATTTAATGAACTTGTAAAATTAGTTAGTACTAGAATAGGAGAAAAAGATTTAGAAATTAGATGTAATTTTGCACCTGATATACCTGAAGTATTATATGGGGATAAGAGTAAAGTAAAGCAGATAGTTTTAAATCTTTTAACTAATGCTGTAAAGTATACTGATAAAGGTTATGTAGATCTTAGTGTTTCTTGTATAAACAAGGATAATAAAAGTGATTTATCTATAACAGTAGCTGATACTGGTAGGGGCATAAAAGAAGAGCAAATGTCTAGGTTATTTAACAAATTTGAGAGATTAGAAGAAGATAGAAATACTACGATAGAAGGTACTGGACTTGGACTTGCTATAACAAAAGCACTTGTTGAAATGATGGGCGGTAAGATTATAGTTCATTCTACATATGGAGAAGGTTCAAAATTTACGATACTAATAAGTCAAAAAATTTCAACTAAAGGTTTAGATACTGAGAAAAAAGTTGATACAAGTGTAAATGACTTTGAAGGAAAAAAAGTATTAGTAGTTGATGACAATAGACTTAATCTTAGAGTTGTTGATAAATTATTAAAGTCATATAAACTCAATGTTACTTTAATTGAGAGTGGTTTTGAGTGTGTTAATAAAATAGAAAATAATGAGTCTTATGATTTAATATTTATGGATATAATGATGCCAAAGATGAGTGGCGTTGAAACTTTAAAAAAGTTAAAGTCTATATCTCGTTTTAATATACCTGTAGTGGCTCTTACAGCAGATGCTATGGAAGGAAAAGCTAATAAATATATAGAAGTAGGGTTTAATGATTATTTATCAAAGCCTATTGATAAAGAAGAATTAAAAAGAGTATTAAATAAATTCTTAGTAAAAAAAGAATATAGTAATGAAGAAACTAGAAGTACTTCTGGTAGTAATTCGGACAATAAAGTATATGAAGCAAAAATAACAGATGACGATATAAAAATGTTGGATGAATTATTAGCTAAAAGTAAATTAGAAAAATAAACTCTTGAAAAATTTATATTAAATGATATAATTGTATAAGAGAAGGTAGGGGTTATAATGAATAAAAAATTAATATTTAGAATATTAGGAAGCGTAGCATCTGCTATGATTGTTGTATCTGTTTTTCTACCATTTATTAGTAGAAGTGGATATTCTTCAAGTTTGTGGGAAAACTATAAATCTATAGATTCACTATATTTACCAATTATGTTAATTGTATTTGGAGTGATTGCTTTAGTACCATTTTTAATAAATAAAAAAACAGAATTTGCTTATATGAGTACGGGAGCAGTATTGTTCTTTGTAATTATGACTACTATAGATATTTCAAATCAAAAGATGTTTAATTATCTTAGTATAGGTTATTATTTGTTATTTATAGGTGCAATTTTAACTGGCGTAATGACATTTTTAACTAATGTAAGTTCTAAGAATAAAAAAGTTATTTCAGAAACAACTACTGCAAGTAGCAGTGAGCCATCTGTATTAGAGCAAATCGATAGACTTTATAATTCACCACAAGATATAGAACCAGTACAACAGATGACTTATGATCCTGCTGTTGCTCCAGTTTCTAATGTTAATTCTATAGAAAATTTAAACAATACACAAAGTAGTAATTTAAGTGGTTTGAGTACAAATACAGCTTTAAATAGTATTGAATCTATTCCTGAAATAGTTCCATTAGGAGCTACAGAAGAAAAATCATCTGTTAATCCAGTGATAGAGCAATTTTCAAATTTAGGTACCGAAAGTAAACCAACTGTAGCACCTGTAAATAGTGTTGAAGTACCAAATGTAGCTGAAGTGCAAAGTGTATCTCCAACTTTGGCTGAACAAACTAATCCAGTTTTAAGTGAATTTTCTCAAAGTCCTAAACAGGAACCTGCTAATTTTAATACAAATCCTGTATTAAGTCAGTTTAGTGCTTCAAGTATAAATGAGCCAGTTCAATCAAAAGAGGAAATAGCTCCGATAAATTCAGCAGTGGAGCCTAAAGCACCAAATCCGGTGTTAGAACAATTTGCTGATGTTATTGAAAGTAATCAAGCTCAGTTAGAAGCTAATTCAATGTCATTTGGTATAGCTCCAAGAGATAATACAAGTCAAGCACCAGCACAAGTACCACAGCCAACTGTTCAAAACGGACCGGTTGAAACAGATATATTTGGACAGCCAATAAATAAGTAAAAGTTCATTAAAAACTTTTCTTTTTTTTAATTATGTTATATAATGATAATGACGACGGAGGTATTTATGAATAATGAAAATAAAATAACAGTTAAAAACTTAATATATGCTTTATTGTTTTTAGTGTTTGGAATAATATTGCTAAATAAATCAGAGGATTTAGTTACTACTGCATCAAAAGTAATTGGAATTATTTTGATGATTAGTGGAATTGTTAAATCTATAGTTTACATATATATGAAGGGTAAACTTGGAGATTATAGTTTAAACGAATTGCTAGTAGGTCTTCTTGTTATTGGATGTGGAGCTTTATTGTTTTTCTCATCATCTGCTCTTAGTTTTGCTATAAGAGTAATAATCGGACTTTGGGTATTGTTTGCTGGTATTAATAAAATAATTTTTGCAATATCTATGAAAAGCTTTGATAAAATAGGATTTAGAATGTATTTATCAAGTGCACTAGTTATGTTAGTAGTTGGAGTTCTTCTAACTTCTGGCTTATTTGATCAATTAGTAGGTTTATTTATAATTATATATTCTATATCTGAAATAGTAGATTATATATATTATATTAGCAAGAATAAAGGTGAATCATTAAAGAAAGAAAAATCACCTAAGAAAAAAACTAAGGCTAAACAAATAAAAAGTAAAAAGGTAGTAGATGCTTCTATTGTTGAAGATTCTACTAGTGATAAATAATTATTACGAAAAAAAGGCTTCGGCCTTTTTATTTTTCTTCTTTAATAGTAGGAATTAAATTATCTAGTGAACTATCACTATAGGTTGGTTCAGTTCCTTTTATATAATAAAACATAGTAGGCTTACTAGTATTTTCATCCGCTACTTTGCCACTTATAGGATCTACTAGCACTCCAACAACATTGTTTGGCAATTGATACCAAGATGTTTCTTTATCTTTAAAATAATTTTCTACTATATCAGTCCACATCATTTTAATTTGTTTACCATTTTTTGCTTCTGTTTTTCTATTGTCGTCATATCCACTCCAAATACCAACTACTATATCTTTATTATACCCAAATACCAAATGATCTGTGTCAGTAGTTCCTGTTTTAACAGAAAATTTATTTGTAAGTTTACTAGCTATATCATAACAAGTCGGATAACTATAATCGATAAAGTTATAGTTATATGTACTAGTTAATATTTCATTCATAATATAGACTAGGCTGGAATTTAATACTTGTTCTTTTTCATCTTTAAATTCATATAATATTTTTCCGTTTGAATCTTCTATTCTTTTTATAAAATGTGGCTTATTTTTATATCCACCACTTGCTAATGTAGCATAAGCATTAGTCATATCAAATAGTGTTATTTCCTCACTTCCAAGTGCAAGTGAAGGTATAGCTTCTAATTTAGATGTGATGCCAACTCTTTTAAGCATCTCAACTAGTGTGTCTTCTCCTAAAAAAAGATGAGTTTTAACTGCATATATATTTTCCGAATATGAAATAGCTGCTGCCATTGTAATATCTTTATTACCATATTTATTATTGTAATTAGATGGACTATAAGTTTGGTTATTAGAAAATACGAATGTTGTTTCTTCACTAGTAAATGTAGTAGATTCGGTAAAACCATTTTCAAGTGCTACATAGTAAAGAAAAGGCTTTAGTGTAGATCCAACTTGCCTTTTAGCATACAGTGCTCTATTAAATTGACTTTTACTATAATCCTTACCGCCTGCAAGAGCTAAAACTTCTCCGTTGTTAGGATTTAAAATTATACTAGATAGTTGCATTTCTTCAATAGTGAAATTATCATTTATACTATTTTCTAAAATTGTTTGAGCATTCATATCTAGAGTAGTATATATTTTTATTCCTCCAGTTTCAAGAAAAGATGAAGGAAGATCTAATGTATTTAATTCATCCATGACGGCATCTTCAAAGTATCTTAAAGTTTTAAGATTATTATTTTCTATAAATCCAAAAAATGTTAATTCTTCTTTATAGGCTTTATCCATTTCTTCACGAGTTATGTATTTGTTTTCTACCATGGCATTTAATACAAGGTATTGTCTTTCTTTAGATTTATCATAATTTAATATTGGCGAATAATTTTTAGGAGATTTTGGTATTCCTGCTAGAATAGATGCTTCGGCAAGTGTAAGCTCACTAGCACTTTTATTAAAATAATAATAGCTAGCATTTTCTATTCCATAAACTCCACCATAGTTTATAGTATTTAAATATCCTTCTAGTATTTCATCTTTACTATATTGACTTTCTAGTCTTATTGTAAGCCATGCTTCTTTTGCTTTCCTTTCCCAAGTTTTGTCAAACTCTAAAAATAAGTTTTTAGCATACTGTTGTGTTATGGTGGAAGCACCTTGAAGAGTTTTTCTATTAACTAAGTTTACATATAAAGATTTAGCTATTCTTAAATAATCGAATCCTTGATGTCTATAAAAATTCTTGTCTTCTATAGCTATAGTTGCTTTTATTAAATTATCTGATATGTCATTTAATTTTATCCACTGATCACTAGTACCATTTATAAGATTGTTATTTGAATCAAATAAATAATATCCATTCGAAGAGTTTATATCTAGTTTAGTTGTAAGAGAAGCTACAAGGTATATTCCTAAATATAAAAATGTTAAAATGACTATAAAAAATGTAAACAATTTTAGGCATTTTTTCATCTTTTTCATATTATCACCATATTCTAAAATTAGTATTAGAAAAAAAAGTAAAAATATGAGTGCAAAATAAAAAAAAGTATGCTATAATGTTTGGGATGTGTATGAGCAAAGTTAATTTAAAAGCAAAATTAATTTCTGATGATGAAAATTTAGAAGTTAATACCAAGTGCTTAAAGTCAAAAAATAAAATTATTTATAAAGAAAATGATGTTACAGTAACTATAATGATAAATAGTAATATTATAGAATTAGAAAGACTTTGTCGTGAATACAAGATTAATTTAATTTTTGATGCTACAAAAAGTACTATATCTACTTATGAACTCTTTGGAGCACCTAAAAAATTCGAACTTGAAACAATTACAAAAAAATTAGATTTTGATGAAAGTAATTTAATTATAGAGTATGAACTAGAAGGAAATAATTTTTCTTATGTGGTAGAATTAGGAGGTAGTCATGATAATTGATATATTAAGTAAAGTATTAAGTGATGTAGCAAATAGCCTTGGATATGATATTGATATGAATGTTATAAAATCAAATAGACCTGATTTATGTGATTATCAATGTGATCAAGTTTTTGCGCTAGCTAAGAAATATCATAAAAGTCCTATAGAAATAGGTGAGGGTATTGTTGCTAAGCTAAAAGAAATACCAGATTTTGATAATTATTTTTCTAATGTTGAATTTTGTAAACCTGGATTTATAAATCTTACTTTGAGCAATAAGTTTATTAATGATATGTTAAAGAAAATGGCTAATGAAGAAAAATTTGGAATTAGTAAGCCAGATAAAATAGATACTTATGTTATTGATTATGGTGGACCAAATATAGCGAAACCATTACACGTCGGACATATTCGTCCAGCCATTATAGGTGAATCAATAAAAAGAATAATAAGCTATGTTGGACATAAGACTATAGCAGATGTACATCTAGGAGATATAGGTTTACCTATTGGTGAAGTTATATACGCAATAAAGAAAGATAATTTAAGTGTTGATGATATAACGCTTGACTATTTAAACAAAGTATATCCTATGATGAGCGCCAAAGTAAAAGAAGATGAATCTTTAAAAAGTGAATGTGCTGCTATTATTAAAGAAGTTCAAGAAGGAAAAAATTATTTAGATTATTGGAAAAAAATTTGTGAAGTTTCTTTAAATGATATAAAGAGATTATATAAATATTTAGATGTTTCTTTTGATTACTGGTTATCTGAGTCTGATGCATATAGCTATATACCTAAAGTTAAACAATATTTATTAGATAAAAACTTACTTAAAGATAGTATGGGTGCTAAAGTAGTGTTTATAAATAAAGAAGGAGATAAGGTTAATTATCCACCACTTATATTTGAAAAAAGTAATGGTGCTTATCTATATGAAAGTTCTGATTTAGGAACTATTTATCAAAGAATGCAAGATTTTAATCCAGATTATATTTTATATGTAACAGATCAAAGACAAGAACTTCATTTTAAACAGGTATTTAGAGTATGTGAATTAAGTGGATTAAGTGGTAACGCTCACTTATTACATTTACCTCATGGAACAATAAATGGTCTTGATGGTAAGCCTTATAAGACCCGTTCTGGTGAAACTCCTAAAATGGATGATTTATTTAACGATGTTAAGAATATATTTATATCAAAGAAAGAATCTAATAAAAATATGAGTGAATCTGATATTGATAAGATTGTTAATTCTATATTAAAATTTGCAGATTTACAAAACGGAAGAGATAGAGACTATATATTTGATATAAATAAATTCAGTGAAACTACTGGTAAAACAGGACCATATATTTTATATACTTATCTTAGAATGAATAAGATAGTAGAAAAATATGAAAGTAATATAAATAATTTAAGTGAAAAAATATATAATAATTATGATAGAGATTTGAGAATATGCTTACTTGGACTTGAAAATTCAATACAAAATTCATTTAAAGAATTTAAGCCTAATTATATAGCTGATTATGTTTATAATCTATCAGTTATTATGAATTCTTTTTATCAAAATAACCATATAGCTTTACTTAATGATGAAACTAACATAAATGATTGGATAAGTATTATTAAGTTAGCTAATAAAGTTATTAAAGAAATGTTAAATTTACTTATTATAAATATACCTACAGAGATGTAGTATCGGAGGGAATTGTTATGAAAATAAAAGATATGAAAAAAGAAGATTTAGAAGTACTTTCTTATACAGATTTAACTGAAATGATTTTAAAAGAAAATAAAAGATCTATGAATACTGCAAGTATTTTTAGAGAGATTTGTTCCTTATTAGAATTAGATGATTCTGAATACTCAAATAAAATAGGTGATTATTATACAAGTCTTACAACTGATAAAAGATTTATACTTTTAGATAACGCTGAATGGGATTTAAGAGATAAACATAAAATTAATATAGTTATTGATGAAGATGATGATGAAGACGAAGAATTTGAAGAAGAAGATGAAACATTAGAATCTGATAATTCAGAAGATGAGTCTGTTGAAATAACTGACGATGAAGTAGATTTAGACGATGAAGATGATTTAGATGATTTATCAATCGTTGGTGAAGAAGAAATTGATGAAGAGATATAATTCTCTTTTTTAATGCTATTAAAGTAAAGCTTTTAATATATATTTTTTATAAATGATTGAAAGTTTAATATAATTATAGTATAATTTATATGTTTTGAAAGGAACCTTTTTATGATAGAAAGATTAGAAAATATAGAAAAAAGATATAATGAATTAATGGAAATGCTTAGTGATCCAATAGTTCTTAGTGATATTAAAAAAACTATGGAACTAAGTAAGGAACAAGCCTCTTTGAAAGAAAATTATGAAGCTTATCAAGAATATAAAAAAGTAATTAATAATATAGATGATGCTAAAGCTTTAATGAAAGATCCTGAAATGTCAGAATTTGCTCATGAAGAATATAATTTGAATGAAGAAAAAAGAAAACAAATGGAAGCTGACTTCGAGATAATGCTTTTACCTAAAGATCCTAATGATGGAAAAGATGTTATTGTAGAAATACGTGGAGCAGCTGGTGGAGATGAGGCTAATATATTTGCTGGCGATTTATATAGAATGTATACTTATTATGCTGCTAGAGAAGGCTGGAAAGTAGAAGAATTGAATGCTATAGAAGGTGAAGCTGGTGGATATTCACAAGTAGAATTTAAAATTAAAGGTGATAATGTATATTCTAAGTTAAAATATGAGAGTGGATCTCATCGTGTACAGAGAGTGCCAGCTACTGAATCTCAAGGAAGAATACAAACGTCAACAGCTACAGTTTTAGTTATGCCAGAAGTTGATGATATCGATATAGAAATAAAAGATAGTGATCTTAGAATAGATACATATTGTGCATCAGGACACGGAGGACAAGGAGTTAATACAACTCCATCTGCCGTAAGAATAACTCATTTACCTACAAATACAGTTGTAACTTGTCAAAATCAAAGAAGTCAGATTCAAAATAAGGCTGAGGCTATGGAAGTTTTGAAATCTAGACTTTATCAGATGGAATTAGAACGTCAAGAAAAAGAATTGGGTAGTGAAAGAAGAAATAAAATAGGCACAGGTGACAGATCTGAAAAAATACGTACATATAACTATCCTCAAAATAGAGTTACTGATCACAGAATTGGATTTTCTACTATGCAGTTAGAGCGTGTTATGGATGGAGATTTAGACGACATTATTAATGCTCTAATTACTGAAGATCAAGCTAGAAAATTAAGAGGTGAATAACCTCTTTTTACATATTATGTATATTAAAAGAGGGATAAATATGAACGATTTAGAATATTTAAAAAAATATTATAAAGGTAATATAGAGGATGCTAAAAAAAGACTCGAAAATGGTGAGCCTGTTCAATATATAGTAGGCGATGTAGATTTTTATGGTAATATTATAAAAGTAGATAAGCGAGCTTTAATTCCTAGATTTGAAACAGAGGGATTATGTGAATTAGCTATTTTAAACTTGCCTAATAAACCTATTGATGTATTAGATATAGGATGTGGATCTGGATGTATATCTATTACTTTAAAGAAAAAGCTTCCAAATATAACTATGGATGCTATCGATATAAGTAATAGTGCCTTATCATTAGCGCGTGAGAATGCTAAATTAAATGGAGTAGATATTAACTTTTATAGTGGTGATATATTTGAACCTATAAGTAAGAAATACGATTGTATTATAAGCAATCCACCATATATAGCTTATGATGAAGAGGTACAAGATATAGTTAAAAATAATGAGCCTAATGAGGCTTTATATGCTAAAGATAACGGATTATATTTCTATATTAATATATTAAAAAACTGCAAGAAATATTTAAAAGATGAATACTATATATTCTTTGAAATAGGGTATAGTCAAGGTGAAGCAGTAAAAGCTTTAGCGCTTAAGTATTTAGACTGTATTGTAGAGATAAAAAAAGATTTACAAGGCTTTCCAAGATATGTAATAATAAAAAATAAATAGGTGATAATATGGATTTATGGGAATATGAAAAAGATTTATATAAAAAAGGTATATGTTATATAGGTGGGGTAGATGAAGCAGGTAGAGGACCTTTGGTAGGAAATGTTGTAGCTGCTTGTTGTGTTCTGCCTAAAGATTTTGTTTGTGAAGGATTAACCGATTCTAAAAAACTTACTGAAAAGAAAAGAGATATTTTTTATGATTATATAGTGCATCATGCGATAGCATATGGAATAGGCGAGGTAACTCCTAAAGAAATAGATGAAATTAATATTTATGAAGCAAGTAGAAAAGCTATGATGATTGCAATAAATGAGGTAAGAAAAAAAATAGATTTAGAATATGTTTTAACTGATGCTATGCCACTTCCAGATTTAGATATACCAAGTCTTCCTATTATTAAGGGAGATGCTAAAAGCATAAGTATAGCAGCTGCTAGTGTTCTTGCTAAAGTTACACGTGATCGTGAAATGTATGAATTAGATAAAAAATATCCTATGTACGGGTATAAAAATCACAAGGGATATCCTACTAAAAAACATATAGAGGCTATAAATAAATATGGTGTATTCGATGAATATAGAAAAACTTATGGACCAGTAAAAGAGGTTATAAATGCTAATAGATAGACTAGTAGTTGGATTGTTAGAAGAAAATACTTATATATTATCAATTAATAACGATGTCATTGTTATAGACCCAGGAAGTGAATATGATAAAATAAAACACTATATAAATAATAAGAATGTTTTGGGAGTATTAGTCACTCATAGACATTTTGATCATATAGGAGCTTTAAGTAATTTTGATAATAATTTAGTATATGACAAAAGTAATTTAAGTGAAGGTATTCACGCGATAGGAAATTTTAATTTTGAGGTTATATATACTCCAGGACATAAAGAAGATGCTATAACATTTTATTTTAAAGATTATAATGCAATGTTTACGGGAGATTTTATATTTAAAGATGCTATTGGTAGAACAGACTTACCTGGTGGAAATATGGAAAGTATGATTGAAAGTTTAAATAAAATAAAAAGTTATAATAAAGATATAATTATTTATCCAGGCCATGGTGATAAGTCAACATTAGGGAAGAATGATTTGACAAAATATTTGCTTTGATGTATTATAACATCATTCTTTTGGAGCAATGTTATGAATAAAATAGAAAAATTAAAATTGATAAATTTTTTAATGCCATATTTAGATTCTACTAAAGAAGAGAATAAAGCTTTTTCGATATATATATTACAGACTATAAAATCAGATGCATCTGATGAATATTTTGATAATATTCTTGAAACCCTTGGGGCTGCATTAAGAGAAGACACTGCAAGAAAGCTGGATCAAATGATAGAGAGCTTTGTTGCAGTATATGTATTTCTTATTGATAAATTAAAAAATGCTAAGAAATCTTTTTTGGGCGAATTTGAACTTGTAGATGAAAGTATCTTAACGATTATAAAGCTTGACAAATGTCTTATGAGTGATAGTTTACTTTTATATAATAAGCTTATGTGTGATAAAATTGTCAGTGCTATAAACAGAAGAGTTAATAAAATTAGACGTATTAATTTTAGTGGCGGTATTAGCTTAGATAATGAAGATTTAACACAATTTGTAGAATCGTTCATAAAATTATTTTACGCAAGAATACTTGTTATAGATACTTTAATTAATAATGAACACTTTACTGATTTTAATCTTGTTATTTCTAAAGGCGAATTAAAAGTAATTGACGAACTTATTGAGGTTATAATAGCGCTGATTGCTGAAAGAAACATTGAGATTAAAGGAATACTCGAAGGATTTGATGTAAGCGATGGCTTTAATAATAAAATATTTTATTTAAATGGGGGTAAGCATGAGCAATAATGAAAAATTAAAGGTAGTTTCTTTTTTGTTAGATTATTTAAATGTAAGTGATGATCTAAAAAAGGAATTTAACGAAAAATTTGAAGAAATTCTGAGTTATATTGATGATGACTCAGAGCAAAAAGAGGACTGTTCTGATATTTACGATGAAACAATAAAATTTTTTAAAGATTTGATAACAATACAAATGGTTAGTGATTGGCCAGTAAAAATATATTATGTCATTTTAAGATCAATGTCTTTAAGGATAGAATCTTCTAAAAATTCTGAATGCTCAAGTTTAAGTGATGGAACATATTTGAGTTTCAATACAACTGGTGTTGTGACTGCTTTCCTTGATTTAGAGTCACAAAATGCTTTGAAACTATTAAGTTTAATTCACGAGCAATTTCCAGAAATAGATCAGATACCATTTCCTGATTTTATAACTAAACTTAAACTGAGTGATATTAAAAGTCCAAATGTAAGAAGATTTATAGTGTATTTTTATAAATTATATGGCTTGAAAATACATTTTCTAGATAAATTAGTGAATAGTAATTTAACTGATGATGATTTTTCTGAATTTGATTTTAAATTTAAAAAAATAGATACTTTGATTGATCAAATAGGTGATTTTATTGCAGCAAGAGATGAAAAATTAATTTTATTACCAGATAAAGTATTTAATCAAGACGATTTTGGACCTGTCTTAATTATGCGTTAGTACTTGTATTTTTTAGAATATGTGCTATAATTAACTTGTTGAGCGAAGATAAAAGAGTAGTAATATATGAAGAACTTATAGAGAGTTAGTGTTGGTGGGAACTAATAGTAGATAGTATATGAATTCACTTTTTAGCATTATAAACAAAATTTATAACGTACATTAGGCGTTAACTAATTGAGAGCATAATGACTATTATGAAATAGGGTGGTACCGCGTAATCACGTCCCTATATTTATAATAGCTTTTTTATTATAAAAATGGAGGTTAATATGAAAGAAAAAGTAGAAGTTTTGTGCAAAAAAATAGAAGAAAAAATAAATAGTGTTTTATCTATAAAAGAATTAAATGATTTAAAAGTAGAGTACACTGGAAAAAAAGGAATAATAACAGAATTATCTAGCGGAATAAAGGATGCTGAAGATAAAAAAGAATATGGAATGCAATTAAATATTTTAAAAAGCACATTTAATAGTTTATATGATAAAAAAATGAAAGAGTTAAACGACGATATTATAAACAAAAAATTAGAAAGTGAAACCATAGATGTAACGTTACCTTCAACTGTTATACCTATTGGAGCTCCTAATATTTTAGAGCGTGTCATAGAAGAGGTAGAAGAGGTATTTATGTCTATGGGATATGACGTTGTAGATGGTCCTGAAATAGAGGAAGATAAATATAACTTTGAATTATTAAATATACCTAAAGGACATCCTGCAAGAGATGCTCAGGATACATTTTACATAGAAGATGAAAAAATATTGCTTCGTAGTCAAACTTCTCCGGTTCAAGCACGTACTATGATTGCATCAGGTGGGGATAAGCCAATTAGAATGATTTGCCCTGGAAAGACTTATAGAAGAGATGCTGATGATGCAACACATTCTCATCAATTTATGCAAATAGAAGGACTTCTTGTCGACAAGAATATTAGTTTGTCTGATTTAAAAGGAACATTTGATGTAATAGCTAAAAAACTATTTGGCGAGGATATAGAAACTAGATTTAGACCAAGCTATTATCAATTTACAGAACCATCTGTAGAAACAGATATTACTTGCTTTGCCTGTAAAGGAAAAGGATGTCCACTTTGTAAAAATACTGGTTGGATTACAGTAAGTGGTGCTGGAATGGTTCATCCTAACGTATTAAAAAATTGTGGATATGATCCTAGTGTATGGACAGGGTTCGCGTTTGGATTTGGTGCTGAAAGACTTGCTATGCTTAAATATGGAATAAACGATATTAGAACATTTTATCAAACAGATTTAAGAGAACTTAAAACTTTTGATAGAAGGGAGGACTAAAATGATTAGTTTAGAATGGGTTAGCGATTATATTGATATAAAAAATGAAGATTTAAGAGAACTAGCTGTTAAAATTACTAAAGCAGGTATTAATGTAGAGAAGGTTATATCTAATCATATTGATAACTTAGTAATTGGTAAAGTTATTGAGTGCTGTGATCACCCTGATAGTGATCATTTGCACGTTTGTAAAGTAGATATTGGATCTAGTGTAACTCAAATAGTTTGTGGAGCTCATAATGTAAGAGAAGGAATTAAAGTTATAGTAGCACTTCCAGGCTGCGTTTTACCAGGCGACTTTTTAATTAAGCCAGGTAAAATACGTGGTGTAGAATCAAATGGTATGATATGTGCTTTGTTTGAACTTGGAGTAGAAGAAAAAAATGATGAAAATTATAATAAAGGTATAGAAGAGGTTAATAGTTCATTAAATCCAGGAGAAGATGCTAATATATATTTGGGTACTAATGATACCTTGTATGAATTAGATATACATAAGCATAGAAATAATGATTGTTACTATCATATTGGATTTGCATATGAGATTGCTTGTATATTAAATAAGAAAGTTACTTTACCTAAGTTAGATTATAAACAGATAGATGAAAATACAGGTGATATTATTACTTTAAAGGTTGATACACCTAAATGTCCATATTACAATGCTAAAGTAGTTAAAGATGTAAAAATAAAAGAATCTCCAGAATTTATTAAGAAAAGATTAATAAATTCTGGAATGAGACCAATAAATAATGTAGTAGACATCTCAAATTATGTAATGTTAGAGTTTGGACAACCACTTCATTTCTTTGATTTAGACAAATTAGGAACTAATATTTTAGTAAGACAAGCTAATGATAATGAAAAAATTAAAACATTAGATGGAATTGATAGAACATTAACTTCAAATGATATTGTTATAACAGATGGAAGTATACCTGTTTGTATAGCTGGTGTCATGGGTGGAGAAAATACTGATGTTGATGATTCAACTAAAAATATATTAATAGAAAGTGCTATATTTGATCCAGTAAGTATTAGATATACAGCAAGTCGTCTTAATTTAAAAAGTGAAGCCTCAATAAGATATGGTAAAGGTTTAAATTATGAATATACTGATATGGCATTAGATAGAGCTTGCAGCTTACTAGAAAAATATGCTTCTGCTAAAATTTTAAGTGGTAAGGTGAGTCATGATATTTTAGATAAAACACCAAAAGTAGTTCAATTTGACACAAGTGAGGTAAACACTTTATTAGGCCTTAATCTAACTTGTGAAGATGTAAAAACTGAACTTGAAAGATTAGATTTTGAATATAAATATGACGGTAAATTTACCGTAACAATACCAAACAGAAGACTTGATATAGAAACTAATGTAAATGATATAGCAGAAGAAATTGGTAGATTATATGGATACCATAACTTAAAAAGTACACTTCCAGTCGTAAGAACTAGAAGAGGTGTCTATATTGGAGATGTAGGTATAAGAAAAAGTATTTCTAAAAGACTAAGAAATTTAGGATTGAACGAAACAAAAACATATACACTAACAAGTCCTGAAATGGCTTCAAAATTTAAATATGATTCAAAAGAACAAATAACTTTGCCAAACCCTATGAGCATTGATAAGTCAGTGGTTAGAACTTCTATATTACCATCACTTTTAAATGTTTATGAATATAATAAAGCAAGAAAAGTTAAGGATATTTTGATTTATGAAATATCAAAAACATATGATTCAAATTATAATGAAGATCTTAAAGTAGCTATTTTAGTTAAAGGCAATTATATAACTAATATTTGGCAGGGGACTACTTTAAAATGCGACTTTTACATATTAAAAGGAATAGTTGAAAATTTATTAGAATATTTAGGATTTAAAAATAGATATTCTTTTGTGGCTAGTACTATACCAGATATGCACCCAGGACAGAGCGCTAAAATATTACTAGATAGAGAAGAAATCGGAATAATTGGCAGAGTACATCCTAATATTTCTAGTGATGATATATTCGTATGTGAAATGTCAGTTTCAAAATTATATAGTAAGACTATAAAACCTTTGAAATATAAAGAAATTTCAAAGTATCCTATAGTAGAAAAAGACGTAGCATTTGTAGTTAAAAAAGATGTACCAAGTGATACTATTAAAAATCAAATAAGAAAATCTGGTGGTAGACTTCTTAGTTCCATTGATGTATTTGACGTATATGTTGGTGATAAAGTAGCTTCAGATGAAAAATCAATTGCCTATAATTTGAAATTTGAAGATCAAACTAGGACACTTACAGAAGAAGAAGTAATGGCATCTTTCAATAAAATAATTAAAGATGTTGAAGAACAATTGAACGCTAAGGTTAGAAACGGAGAATAGGATATTCCTATTCTTCTTTATTTCTACATTATTTTTAAATAAGTAATTTTATAATAATATTGGTGATAGTATGTACTACTTATTTATTATAAAAGACAACTATTTTAAATATAATGAAGATTATTTATTTGATATATTATATAAACTAAAGACTATACATAAGGAAAATTATAACTATGGTATAAGTCTATATTATAATATTTGTAAATTATTTGATACTTTATCTTTGAAAAATTATATTAAAGCTAAGTTTAATTTAAAATACGACAAGAATAAGTTTTATTTAGATAAATATAATTATTTTGAAATAAGAAAAAGCTGTTGCATTATAAATAATGATAAATATTTAAGAGAAATACTATGTATATTTTATATTTATAATAAAAACATTTTTGTATGTAATTTTGATACTAGAGAATATTTTTGGTTAAGTAATAAATTTAAATAACACTTGAAAATTCTAGTATACTATAGTAAAATATTAATGTGAAAGGAAGATTTTATGGATATAGTATATATATTAATTGGCTTAGTAATAGGAGCTGTTTTAGGATTTTTCTTAGCTAGAAGATATATGAAAAAGTTTTTAAAGAAAAATCCACCAATAAATGAACAAATGATTAAAGCTATGATGATGCAAATGGGGCGTACACCTAGTCAAAAGCAAGTTAATCAAATGATGAAATCTATGAACAAATATATGTAAAAAAACAAAGCTTTTTAAATTTGGCTTTGTTTTTTATTTTATTATTGGCTTTTGCTTATATTCTTTTTCTATAAAAACTTTTTTGTCTTTTATTTTTTTGTTTAAAGATAAGATAGTTGTTATATTTAAGTCTTTACTTAAATATTTTTTATCATAATTAGTAATTAGTGGTATAGTTATACTTTTTTTAACCTTATTTAATAATTCTTTTCCATTGTTATTGAATCCTAGTATTCTTAAATATTCTAATTCTAAGTTATTAAAATTATCTTTAGTAATTGAAAGTAATATAAAAGTTAAAGATCTTTTTATTCTATTATAAGTATATTTTTTAGATTTAACAGAGTTTATTAGTTCTTCTAAATTATTTGAGTTTGTTATATATTTTTTAATTCTATTTGAAAGGTTAGTATCAATACCTTGAATATCTGTTATATCACTTGTAATTATTTTATATTTAAGAAAGTCAAAATAATCTTCTAAAAATATAACATTCTTTAGTTTCTTTTCTACAATATGTGGAACATATTTTTTTATACTTTTTTTCTTTTTTAACTGTTCTCTTATACTTGTAGCACTCGTTATTTTTCCTTCTAATTTAAGAGAGTTATAATTATTTTTTCTTTTTATAGTAACTATATCTATGTTATAATTATTTTCTATAATTTCTCTCGTATAGCAAAGTCCCAATAAATCATTTGGAGTGTTAATTGTTTTTCCTGTTAGAGAAAAAAGTGCATTGGAAAGTATAGTAGGGTAATTTTCTTTAGAGTTTATACTATTTTTAATTATATTGTTATATTCACTATTATTTAATTGTATTTGTGCCATTTCTTTTAGATCTTCAGCATTATTTGATTCGCTACCAAATACAATTTTATCACATCCTAATAAATTTAATATTTTAATAGCACCTTTAGCAAAGTAATCAGCACTTTGAATAAATTTGAAAGGAATTTCTACTACAAGATCGACACCATATTCTAGTGCAATTTCAGTTTTGCTAAATTTATCTATTAAGCTTAAATCTCCTCTTTGAGTAATCCATCCTGACATAGCAAGTATAATATTTGCGTCTTTATACATTTCTTTAATTTTTTTTAGATGCAAAAGATGTCCATAGTGAAAAGGATTATATTCACAGATAATTCCAATAGTCATAATATCACCACAAATACTATATCACATATTTTTAACCATAACTACACATATTATTTAAAAATACGACAAAATATTATCATATAGCTATTATATAATCATAATGAAAGGAGGAATTAATGAATATAAAAATAGTTGGTTACAATTGCAGCAATGGAATGAAACTAAAAAAGAATATTTCTAAGTTGAACGGTGAATGTGATGTTGATTTAGAATTACTTGAAGGAGATGAATATTTAGATAAATATAATATAAAAAATATTCCAGCACTTATAATAAACGAAAAAAAAGTAAGTGAAGGAAAAGTATTAAATGATAGAGAAATTCTTAGAATGATAAAAGTCCTAAGTTAATATAAAAGTATTGCTTTTTTAACAAAATCAATATATAATGGTATAGTCAATTGGAAAAAGAGGTTTTAATATGCAATTTGATTTAATAAGACTTGAGAACAATATAGTTTCTAGTATTCCTATAGATATAACTTATTCATTTAGTAAGGAACAATTAGCTGGAAGTGATATATCAAGCTTAGATAATGTTAAGATAAATGGTGAGTTATTTAAAAATAGTTTAGGTAATATTTGTCTTAGTTGCATAGTTGAAGGTGTTGCTGTGATGCCTTGCGCTATTACGTTAAAGCCTGTTGATTATCCTTTTTCCGTAGAAATAAATGGTGAACTTGAAGAATTATTGATGGAAAATTCTAAAAAATTTCAAAATACTATTGATATTTTTCCAATAATATGGGAAAATATACTAATGGAAATTCCAATGCGAGTAGTGAGTCCAGACGTTGATGAATCTAATATTGCTTTATCTGGTGATGGATGGAAATTCGCTAGTGATGAAGAAAGTTCTAACAATCCATTTAGTGAACTTAAGGATTATATAGATGATAGTGAGGTGAGATAAATGGCTGTACCATTTAGAAAAGTAAGTAATACAAGAGGTAGAAAAAGAAGAACACACTACAAAATTAGTGAAAATGCAACAGTAAAATGCCCTAAATGTGGTTCTGAAGTTAGACCACACAGAGTTTGCTTAACTTGTGGAACTTATAAAGGTAAAGAAATAGTAAAAAATGAAGAGGAAAAGTAAAATTTTCCTTTTTTATTGCCTAATAAAATTTAATAGTGTATAATTTTTATGAGGAATAGGTATGAAAAAAAAGAATTTATTAATTATATTATTTTTACTAATTATATTGTGTGGTTGTTCTAAGAACACCTCTAAATCTAGTGATGAATTTAAAAGTATTATGAGAGATCAAAAATTTTATGTAATGGATACTAAAGAACAATTTAGTGAATATGATTATATAAAAGAATCTTTTGCGGCTTTAGATCCTGATGAGGAATACTTAGTAGAGTTTTATGTTTTATCTGATGCGGAAAATGCTTTATCATTTTATGACTTAAATAAGAATATTTTTATGGCAGAAGAAACTGATTATAGTGTCAGCACTAATAAGGATAAAGAACGTAAAAATAAATATACATTAACTACAGATGATAAATATAAAGTTATTTCTAGAATAGATTCTACGGTTTTATATGTAGATGCTCCAAAAAACTTTAAAAATGATGTAAAAAAGATTCTAAAGAAGCTTGGATATTAATAATATTTTACACGAGTTTACTATGTCATTAAAATTTATCAAATAGTTACAAAATATATTGACATATTATAACTAAAATGTTATATTATTTATGCATTTTAATTGAATTTGCTTAGGCAAATTTTTATTAAGATAAAATTGAAACACCTGGGAGTGTGTAAAGAAAGGAGAATATTATGCCAACAATAAATCAATTAGTTAGAAAGAATAGATCTAAGAAGACTAGAAAGAGTAAGTCACCTGTTTTAAATATTGGATATAACAGTAAAGATAAAGTACAAACTAATAAAACAGCTCCACAAAAACGTGGTGTATGTACTCGTGTTGGAACAATGACACCAAAGAAACCAAACTCAGCTTTGAGAAAATATGCTCGTGTTAGACTTTCAAATAACATGGAAGTTACAGCATATATTCCTGGTGAAGGACATAACTTACAGGAACACAGTGTTGTTTTAATACGTGGTGGACGTGTTAAAGACTTAATCGGTGTTCGTTATCACATTGTTCGTGGTACATTAGATACAGCTGGTATTGAAAAACGTCGTAAAGCTCGTAGTAAATACGGAACTAAAAGACCAAAAGCAACTAAATAATAGATAGGAGGAAAGAAAATGCGTAAAAGACGTGCAGAAAAAAGAGACGTTTTAGCAGATCCAATTTACAATTCTAAGTTAGTTACTAAAATCGTAAATGCTATTATGAAGGATGGTAAAAAGGGAATTGCTCAAACAATCTTTTATGATGCTATGAAAATAGTAGAAGAAAAAACTAAAACTGAACCAATGGAAATTTTAAATAAAGCACTTGAAAATATTAGTCCAGCACTAGAAGTTAAATCTCGTCGTGTTGGTGGAGCTAACTATCAAGTTCCAATCGAAGTAAAGGCTGATCGTAAACAAGCTTTAGGAATTCGTTGGTTAATTAATTATGCAAGACTTCGTGGAGGACACTCTATGGCTGAAAACCTTGCTAATGAAATAATTGATGCATCTAATGGAACTGGTGCAGCAGTTAAAAAACGTGAAGAAACTCATAGAATGGCAGAAGCTAATAAAGCATTTGCTCACTATAGATGGTAATAAGAAAGGAAATATAATATGGCTCGTGAATATAGTCTAGAAAATACCCGTAATATAGGAATAATGGCTCACATAGATGCAGGTAAAACTACTTGTACAGAACGTATATTATTTCATACAGGAAAAATCCATAAAATAGGTGAAACACACGATGGTGAATCACAAATGGACTGGATGGCTCAAGAACAAGAACGTGGTATTACAATAACATCAGCAGCAACTACTGCTTATTGGAAAGGTCATAGATTAAATATCATAGATACTCCAGGACACGTAGATTTTACAGTAGAAGTATCAAGAAGCCTTCGTGTACTTGATGGTGCTGTAGCTCTACTAGATGCTCAAGCAGGAGTAGAACCTCAAACTGAAACAGTTTGGCGTCAAGCTACTGAATTCAAAGTTCCAAGAATGATTTTCTGTAATAAGATGGACAAAATGGGTGCTAGTTTTGAATACAGTTTATCAACAATTGATTCAAGACTTGGAGTTAATGCTAAACCTATTCAATGGCCAATCGGTTCAGAAAATGAATTTGATGGAATTATAGATTTAATAACTCGTACTGCTTATCATTATGATAGAGAACAACACGAAAATGCTACTATAATTGAGATCCCAGATGATTTAAAAGACATAGTAGAAGAAAAACGTAATGAATTAATCGAAGCAGTAGCTGAATTCGATGATGAATTAATGGAAAAATACCTTGAAGGTGAAGAGGTAAGTGTTGAACTAATTAAAAAGGCAATAAGAAAAGGAACACTTGAAGTTAAATTCTTCCCAGTACTTTGTGGTACTGCATTAGGAAATACTGGTGTTAAACTTTTACTAGATGCTATAATTGATTACTTACCAAGTCCTGTAGATGTTGAGTCTATAAAGGGAGTAGATTTAGATGGTAATGAGATTGAAAGACATCCTAAAGATAGTGAACCATTCTCAGCATTAGCATTTAAAATTATGACAGATCCATTCGTTGGACGTTTGTCATTCTTCCGTGTTTATTCAGGACACTTATCAAGTGGTTCTTATGTATTAAATGCAACTAAGAACACTAAAGAAAGAATAGGTCGTATCTTACTTATGCATGCTAATAACCGTACAGAAATTAGTGAAGTATGGACAGGAGATATAGCAGCAGCAGTAGGTCTTAAAAATACGACAACTGGAGATACATTATGTGATGAAAAGAAACCTTGTATTCTTGAATCAATGGTATTCCCAGAACCAGTTATTGAACTTGCTGTTGAACCAAAATCAAAAGCAGATCAAGATAAAATGGCTATCGCTTTACAAAAATTATCTGAAGAAGACCCAACATTTAGAGCTTCAACAAATCATGAAACAGGTCAAACTATTATAGCAGGAATGGGAGAATTACACCTTGACATAATCGTTGACCGTATGAAAAGAGAATTTAATGTAGAGGCTAATATAGGTCAACCTCAAGTAGCATATCGTGAAACAATTACACAAGCTGCTGAATGTGAAGGAAAATACATTAAACAATCTGGTGGACGTGGACAATATGGACATGTTAAAATTAAATTCGAACCAAATCCTGGTAAAGGATATGAATTCGTTGATGCTGTTGTTGGTGGTGTAGTACCTCGTGAATACATTCCAGTAACAGATAAAGGATTACAAGATGCATTAAAAACTGGTGTACTTGCTGGATATCCTATGATAGATGTTAAAGCTACATTATATGATGGATCTTACCATGAAGTAGACTCATCTGAAATGGCATTTAAAGTTGCAGCTTCTCTAGCTTTGAAAGATGCTAAAAACAAATGTAAAGCTGTATTGCTTGAACCAATAATGAAGGTACAAGTAGTAGTACCAGATGAATACTTAGGAAATGTAATGGGAGATATTACATCTCGTCGTGGACGTCCTATGGGACAAGAATCTCGTGGTAATGCACTTGCTATTGACGCAATGGTACCGCTTTCAGAAATGTTTGGGTATGCAACTTCTTTAAGATCAAATACTCAAGGAAGAGGAACTTTCGTTATGGAATTTGATCACTATGAAGAAGTACCAAGAAATATAGCTGAAGAAATAATTAAGAAAAACGGAAATTAAAATAAAAAGTATTGATATTTTTTGCTAATTGATATAAAATATTATTGTATTAAATAAAGGAGGAAAAAAATATGGCAAAAGCAAAATATGATCGTTCAAAACCACATGTTAATATTGGTACAATTGGACACGTAGACCATGGTAAGACAACTTTAACAGCTGCTATTACTAGTGTTCTAGCTAAAAAAGGATTAGCTAAATTTGAAGGTTATGCTGATATTGATAAAGCACCTGAAGAAAGAGAACGTGGTATTACAATAAATACTGCACACGTTGAGTATGAAACTGAAAAGAGACATTATGCTCACGTTGACTGCCCAGGACATGCTGACTATGTTAAAAACATGATCACTGGTGCTGCACAAATGGATGGAGCTATCTTAGTTATAGCTGCAACTGATGGACCTATGGCTCAAACTCGTGAACACATCTTATTATCACGTCAAGTTGGAGTACCTCGTATGGTTGTATTCTTAAATAAATGTGATATGGTTGACGATGAAGAACTATTAGACTTAGTTGAAATGGAAGTTCGTGAATTATTAACTGAATATGGATATGATGGAGATAATACTCCAATAATTCGTGGTTCTGCATTAAAAGCTCTTGAAGGAGATCCTGCATATGAAGCTAAGATACTTGAACTTATGGATGCTGTTGATAATTGGATTGAAACTCCAGCTAGAGATACTGACAAGCCATTCTTAATGCCAATTGAAGACGTTTTCACAATCACTGGACGTGGAACAGTTGTTACTGGACGTGTTGAACGTGGACAATTGAAATTAAATGATGAAGTTGAAATAGTTGGTTTAAAAGAAACTAAGAAAACAGTTGTTACAGGAATTGAAATGTTCCGTAAATCACTTGATTACGCTGAATGCGGAGATAACGCTGGTGTATTATTACGTGGTATTTCTCGTGAAGATGTTGAACGTGGTCAAGTATTAGCTAAACCAGGAAGTGTTACACCTCATACTAAGTTTAAAGCACAAGTTTATGTTTTAACTAAAGAAGAGGGTGGACGTCACACTCCATTCTTCTCAAATTATCGTCCTCAATTCTATTTCAGAACTACAGACGTTACTGGTGTAATTGAATTACCAGAAGGTGTTGAAATGGTTATGCCTGGAGATAATGTTGAAATGACAGTTGAATTAATAGCTCCAATTGCTATTGAAAATGGAACTAAGTTCTCAATCCGTGAGGGTGGTAGAACAGTTGGTTCTGGATCAATTTCTGAAATTATTAAATAATTGAATCAATTAAAAATAGGTATTTAATACCTATTTTTTTTGAAATTTTTGTGATATATTATTTTTATAAAGTAGGGGTGATAGATTAAGGTATTTATTTTAGTTGTAATAAGGAGAAAGGATTTATATGGAACAAAAAGAAAATATAGAATTAGAAAATAATGAGTTAGGACAGAAACAAGACAAAAAAGTTGAAAATGTAAATAATAAAAATAAAAACACTTCAAAGAAAAAAAACACTAATAAAATATATTTAATTTTAATTTTATTAGTTGTAGTTTTATTAGCAGCTTTTTATTTATATTATAATAATAAAAATAAAGATGATAGCAATAAAACAAAAAATGGTAAAACTGAATATAAGTCTGAATACAGAATGAAAGGTAATTCAATAGAAAACTTTGACTTATATTTCTTAAAATTAGAAAATGGAAAAGAAAATAAAGTTTATAGTCCACTTTCAATAAAATATGCACTTGGTATGCTAGCTGAAGGATCACGTGGAGATAGCAAAGAACAAATTACAAGTATAATAGGTGACTATAAAATAAAGAGTTATACTAATAGTAAAAATATGTCATTTGCTAATGCAATGTTTATTGGCAATGCTTATAAAGATAGCATAAATAAGGATTTCACTGATACTTTATCTAGCAAGTATAATGCTGAAATAGTTTTTGATGATTTTAAATCAGCAGAAAATATCAATTCTTGGGTAAAGAGTAAAACTTTAGGCTTAATAGATAGTCTTCTTGATCAAATATCTAGTGATACTCCATTTGAATTAATTAATGCATTAGGTATAGATATGGATTGGGAAGAAAAATTTATATCAAGACCAGGAGTAGATTATTTCTATACGTATGCTCATGAAAAGTTTAATATTAGTGCTACTGGTGATGTAGTATCTAAAACATTCGAAGGACTAAATAAAAATATAGCAGGAATGGAAATAGCAGCTTCAATTAATAATTATGATATAGTTAAAACTCTTGGTGAAGACAAGATAAGAAAAATAGTTGGAGATGAATATAAGAAGTATTTATTAGATCCTGAAAATGCATATGATGCAGAATATATTTTAGGTGGAGATACATCAAGTGAGAATTTAGAAAAAAAGATAAACGAATATCTTGATAGTTATATAGAATCAATCAATAAAAACTATAAAAAGACAGGTAAAAGCACATCTTTCTCACTTTATACAGATGATAATATTAAAGTATTTAGTAAGGACTTAAAAGAATATGATGGTATAACATTAGAATATGTTGCAATTATGCCTCAAAAAGAAAGCTTAGATAGTTATATAAAAAATATAGACTCAGATAAGCTTAATGAAGTAATAAATAATTTGAAAGAATTAAAACCAGAAAACTTTAAAGATGGAGTAGTAACTAAGATAACTGGATTTATTCCAAGATTCAAATTTGAGTATAAATTAAATTTAAAAAGTGATTTAGAATCATTAGGAATAAAAGATGTATTTGATAGCAATAAATCTGATTTAACTGGAATATCATCTGATAAATCATTTGTTATTAAAGATGCTACACATAAAGCTAATATAGAATTTACTCAAGATGGAATTAAAGCAGCAGCAGCTTCATCTGCAGGTGGACTTGGTGCCGGAGGTGGATTCAATTATTCATTTGATGTTCCTGTTGAAGAAATCGATTTAACTTTTGATAAACCATATATGTTTATTATAATGGATAAAAATACCAAAGAAGTATGGTTTGCAGGAACAGTATATGAACCGCTTACATGGTCAAAAAATTTAACGTATTCTGAATAAGATTTAACCATATTCCGAATATTATAATTAAAAAGAAAAGAGACTTATTTGTCTCTTTTTAGTATGTATCTAAAAGGTTTAGAATTTCTATATAAAGCATATAGCGCTGGACTTGTTATTAATTCTAGGTCTCCTATATACTCGACGCATCTTGCATTAAAGCTTAATTTGAATTCATTTAAACCATTGTATTTATCATTGTTTATGCTAGGATTGGTCATACCACCTAAGTTAAATCTATCATAATTTTCATTAGAATATTTTTCTATTAGTTTCCAAGTCATTAAATGCTTTGCATTCAATTTTTTGAAATCTTTATTATAGCCATCCATAAATATATATGCTTCACCATGGTATTTAGTAATAAGCATAGTAGCAAGAATAATTCCTTGAGGACTTTCTTTTAACAGTTTAGTCGCTAGCACTAATTCGTTTTTTAGCTCATTTAGTTTATTTTCAGCAAAAATCTTACTACTAATTAGTTTATTATTACTTTTCCTTGACTTAACATTTCTAAATAACTTGCTATTATATTTTGAACATATTTCGGTTTGTCTTTGATATTTTTTTTGTACGTTTATAAGATATGCATTGGTATCTAATATAGCGTAGTAATAGTCAATCATATTTCTTTTTTTAAAGAAATAAAAGGTATCTTGGAAGTATTTCTTATCTCTTGGATACTTGTTTTTCACTTGATCATATAAATAGTCAAGTTCATTTTCTGTACCTTTAATAATTCTAACCCCATTTTTATCAGCACTTTTGACTTTATTTTTGAAATTTTTATCTAGCTCACTATATAGAGTAGGTATTGGTTTCCTTAAATTTATTATTCCATTGAATCTCGGTTTGAAAGATTCAAAAAGATTATTAAATCCTAAGTGATAATATCCAAGACTTTTTAAAAATTCTAATTGTTCATCAAATTTAGGATTAAAAATTGCTTGATTAGTTTTATAATCGTATGAACATCTAACTATCATAGGATTTATTTTTATAGCCATAATTTTTTTCTTATTTAAATATTTTTTTACGAGTGTTGTAAATTCTTCAACTAGTGGTTTATCACTATAATCAATCAAAAAGCCTTTAGGTGCATATGCGTATTTAAACATTGATTCTTTTTCTACTAAAACTAAACTAGCTGCTCTAATCACATTATCGTCAATTAGTCCTAGAAATAGTACATTATAGTTTTGCGTATTCATAACAAAGCCATACTCACTAGTTTGGTATATTGAAGCTTCAACAAAAGAATCAGTAAAACTATTGAATTCTTTATTAGTTAATTCTTTTATATACATAAAATCACCTACAATCAGTTGAATAGTTATTATATCACATTTCTATTAAAATTTTACTACAAATATAAAAAAAAGTAAATAAAAGATGCTTAGTGCATCTCTTACTTACAAGAATATCCTTCGCCTTCGAAATCTTTTTTAAGATCGTTATAGCTTTCAGTAGAATCAAGAACATCTTCCATATCGTATTCTTCTAAATCTTCTTTTTTAGCTTTATTTACGTCTACTTCTAATTCGATTAGGTAAGAATAATTTTTGCTATCATTTTTAGTAGTTATTTTAATTCCTTCTTTTGAAGAAGAACTAAATTGTTTACCAAGTGTTTCAGCAAATAAGTTCCAGTTACTTTTTATAGTTTCATTAGTAGCTTTACTATTTAAAGAAAGTTTAACTTTACTAACTTTGTCTTTTTCAAAATTTACTGTAATAGTTTGCTTCATATCAATACCGCTACTAGATTCTTCTTTAGTACAAGTTAACTTCTTTCCACTTCCACATCCAGTAACTACTAATAAAGCTAATAGTGTAATTACTAAATATTTAGCTTTTTTCATCTAACTCCTTACTCCTTTCTATACTAATTATAGCATACAAAAAAATAATTACAAGAAAAAAGACATAAATTTATTTGATAGATTTTATATCTTTTTATTTATGATGAATTTTAATTCTTTTTTTCGTAACTATCACACATTGTAGATTTTTTGCTTTTATCTTGACTACAGTTACAAACTTTTATTTCATTTAAACTGCAACAATCACATTCGCAATTGCAATGAGCACAGTCATATACATCACATTTTATTTTTTGATTATCTTTTTTCATAAAAATCCTCCTTTAATAGTATTAGCTAATATTTTTAAATCATACAATTTATAGGTGATTAATTTGAAAATAGGCATACCTAGAAGTTTATATTATTATTACTTTAAAGATTTATGGAAAAGTTTTTTTGAAAGTCTTGGATTTGAAATTGTTATAAGTCCAGAAACAACTAAAGAAATAATGGATTTAGGATTAAAGTATTCAAATGATGAGATGTGCATATCAATGAAAAATTATATAGGTCATATAGCATATTTAAAAGATAAATGTGATTATGTATTAATTCCAAGAATAGATAATTTTGGGCTTGATAATCAAACTTGTACTAATTTTTTAGCTACATATGATATTATTAATAATTTATTTGATATTAAAATATTAAATTATAATATAAATTTAGCAAACAAAGAAACAGAGTTAAAAGGATTAATAAAAATGATGAAATGTTTTAATATTTCTAAAAGTAAAATAAAATGCGCATATAATAATGCCTTAAAAGTGAGTGAAAAAATCAAAAATAAATTGATAGAAAAAAATATTAAAGTTTTAAATAGTAATGGTAAGAAAATTTTATTATTAGGTCATTCTTATAATATTCACGATAATATGATTAGTGGTAGTCTTATAACAATACTTAAAAATTTAAACATAAAAATAGTTTATAGTGACTTATTTAATAATGATAATATAAGTCAAGATTATTGTGAACAACTTTATTGGAAATATAGTAGGGAAAGTATTAGTTCTATTAATAAGTGCAGACAAAAAATAGACGGAATAATATTTTTAACTAGTTTTCCTTGTGGACTTGATAGTTTGGTTAATGAAATAGTTTATAGAAAAATTGATTTACCTTATATAAATATTGTTGTGGATGATATGTCTAGTAGTGTAGGCCTTGAAACTAGAATTGAAAGCTTTATAGATATTATATCTGTAAAATAGTTACATAAAATTTTAAGTTTAAAATATAATAGAGTGGGTGATAAAATGGACAAGGTCATAGCATTTCCTATTATGGGGAATTATAAAATACCAATTACTTATTTATTTTCTAAAATAACAAAGTATAAAATATTAGAATCTCCAAATATAACTTCAAATACAATAGAATTAGGAAGTAAATATAGTCCAGATTTTGTTTGTACTCCTTTTAAATACACTTTAGGTACATTTATAGAGTGTCTAAATTTAGGCGCTAATGCATTAATTCAAATGGGTGGAGGTTGCAGGTATGGTTATTACTTTGAACTTCAAAAAAAGATTTTATCAGATTTAGGCTATAATTTTGAATATTATAATTTGGTTAGTAAGGGACATACGGATTTAAAAAAAATTCATTCTATAATAAAAGAAATCGATCCTGATATTAAAATGTTAAAAGTTTTATATTATTTATTTATAACTATAAAAATGGTTAAATATATGGACCACATAGAAGATTATATAAGACATAATTTTGCATATGAAATAGAAAGTGGCTCATATATGAAAACTTATAATGCTATGCTAGAAGACTTTAAAAAAGTAAAAAATTTATATGGCTTAAATAAAACGTATAGAAAATATAAACGTACATTTAAAAATATAAAGATAAATAAACCTAAAAATAATATCAAAATTGGTTTAATTGGAGAGTTATATACTCTTATGGAACCATTCTCTAATTATAATATAGAAAATATTTTAAAAGATTATGGTGTAGAAATTAAAAGGTTTACTAATGTAACATACTTGTTATTTGAAAAGCGAAAAAAAACTAAAAAATATTTAAAAAAGTTAAAAAATATAAAATACAAGATGGGTGCTGATGCTATGGATAATATATATTATACTAAGTGGTTAATAGAAAATAATTATGATGGAATTATTCATATAAAGTCTAGTTTTTGCACACCCGAAATAGGATCAATGGGAATAATAAATAAGATGTGTGAAGAATGTAATATGCCCGTTATTTTTATGAGTATGGATTCTAATACTTCTAAAGTAGGCTTTGAAACTAGGCTTGAGGCATTTTTAGACGTAATTGAAATGAGAAAAAATCATGAATAAATGTTTTCTTGGAGTTGATATAGGATCTATTTCTACAAAAGGTGTTATCATAGATTCTAACTATAATATATTATCTAGTAATTATATATGGACTGAAGGTAATCCAGTAGCTGCAGTAAAAAAATTGATAAAGTCACTAACTATACCAGAAGGTTATAGTTTGAGTGGAATAGGTACAACTGGAAGTGCTAGAAAATTAATAGGTCTTATGTTGGGTGCTAATGTAGTTAAAAATGAGATAATTGCTCACGCAACAGGTACCATTAATTTTTATCCAGATTGTAAAACGATTTTAGAAATAGGCGGTCAAGACTCAAAAATAATAATAATAGATAACGGAATTATTAGAGATTATGCTATGAACACATTATGTGCGGCAGGAACTGGAGCTTTTTTATCTAGTCAAGCAAAAAGACTTGATATAGATATTTCTTCTTTTGGTTCACTAGCTTTAAAGAGTAAAAATCCAGTTAAAATAGCAGCAAGGTGTACTGTGTTTGCAGAGTCAGACTTAATACATAAAGCCCAGCTTGGATATTCTAAGGAAGATATAGTAGCTGGCTTATGTAAAAGTATAGTTCTTAATTATTTAAATAATGTAGGTAAAGGTAAAAAAATATGTGAACCTGTTGTATTTCAAGGTGGTGTAAGTAAAAATAAAGGAGTAGTAAAATATTTTAATGAGGTCTTAAATACTAATGTTATAGTAGACGATAATAGTCATTTGATGGGTGCCATAGGAGTAGCTATTATTGCCAGTAGAGATAAGAGTAATAAAACATTTGATTTAAATATTGATGATATAAAATTTGAAACAAAAGGATATGAATGTAAAGGATGTCCTAATAATTGTGAAGTTATAAAAATATTTAAAGACAATAAGTTAATAGATAGTTTTGGTAATAGATGTGAAAATGGTATAAAGTGAAAAAATAGTGATATTATATTATTTAGTTGACAAAATAAAGTTTATAGTGTATAAATTATAAATAGAAAAAAGGAGATGTGTTATGGCTAAGAATCTAGTTATTGTAGAGTCCCCAAGTAAAACTAAGCCAATTGAAAAATATTTAGGTAATGGTTATAAAGTTTTGTCAAGTAAAGGACACGTTAGAGATTTATCTACACACGGAAAATATGGTTTGGGTGTTGATGTAGAAAATGATTTTAAACCAGACTATATAACAATTAAGGGTAAGAAAAGTGTTATAGATGAATTAAAAAAAGAGGCAAAAAATTCAGATCATGTCTTTTTAGCTACAGACCCAGACCGTGAAGGTGAGGCAATAAGTTGGCATTTAAAAGATGTGCTTGGCCTTAGTGATAATGATTATGATAGGGTAGTATTTAATGAGATTACAAAAAATACAGTAGTTGATGCTTTTAAGCATTCAAGAAAAATAGATACTAATTTAGTAAACAGTCAAGAGACAAGAAGAATATTAGACAGAATAATAGGATTTAGACTTAGTAGACTTATTCAATCTAAAACAGATGGAGTAAGTGCTGGTAGGGTACAAAGTGTAGCACTAAAACTAATAGTTGATAGAGAAAGAGAAATAATGGCTTTTGTTCCAGAAGAATACTGGACTATAACAGCTGAATTTCCAGAATTTAGTGCAGAATTATTTAATTATAATCATAAAGAATTTAAAATAAATAATGAGGCAGAAGCAAATGAAGTAATAAGTAATTTGGCTAATGTCTTTGAAATTGAAAGTGTAGATAAAAAGGAAAAAAACAAACAATCAAAACCTCCTTTTACAACTAGTACATTGCAACAAGACGCATCAAATAAACTTGGCTTTAACGCAAGAAAAACTATGCAAATAGCTCAAAAGTTATATGAAGGAATTGAATTAGAAGATGAAACAGTAGGTTTAATTACATATATGCGTACAGATTCTATTAGATTGTCAGAAGAATTTATATCATCAACTTATAAATTTATAGAATCTAAGTATGGGAAGAAATATATAGGTAATGTACATATAAGTAAGAAAAAAGACAATGTACAAGATGCCCATGAAGGTATTAGACCAACTAGTATAAATAGAACTCCTGAGTCTGTTAAACCTTTCTTGACTAATGATGAATTTAAATTATATAGATTAATATATTATAGAGCTCTAGCTTCATTAATGAAGAGTGCAATTACTATAAATACTACAGTTATTTTAAATAACAATAATTATCAATTTAAAGCTACTGGACAAATAATATCTTTTGATGGATATTTGAAAGTCTATAGTGATTATGAGGATACTAAAGATAAGTCTCTTCCTCCTTTTGAAGAATATAACTCAAGTGTAATAGCTTCTAAAGATATAACAAAAGAGCAGCATTTTACAAATCCAAAACCTCGTTATACAGAAGCAAAGCTTATAAAAGAGATGGAAGAATTAGGAATAGGCAGACCTAGTACATATGCAACAACAGTCGATTTAATAAAAAAACGTGGTTATGTAGATTTGGTTGAAAAAAAATTTGTGCCTACTGAGGTTGGATTTGAAATTACTGATAAATTGCAAGAGTTCTTTAGCCATTTAATTAATGTAGAGTATACTGCAAATATGGAAAATGATTTAGATGAAATCGCAGAGGGAAAAGAAGATTATGTTAAGGTTTTAAGAAATTTCTACGATGAATTTGAGCCTTGTGTTAAAAATGCATTTGATGCTATGCCAAAAAAAGAAGCTTTAAAGACAGGTGAAGATTGTCCAGAATGTGGAAATCCTTTAGTAGTTAGAAAAGGAAAGTATGGAGAATTTGTTGCTTGCAGTAATTTTCCAAAATGTAAATATATTAAAGCTGATGAGAAGAAAATAGTTACTATTTGTGACTGTATTAAATGTGATGGCAAAATAGTAGAGAAAAAAAGTAAAAGAGGAAAAATCTTTTATGGATGTAACAACTATCCTAATTGTAAAGAGGCTTACTGGGATAAGCCAACGGGTGAGGTTTGTCCAGAATGTGGCAATATGCTACTTGAAAAAAAGAAAGCAATTCATTGCTCTAGCTGTGATTATGAAAAATAAAAAAGTCTTGAATTAGCCTTGTAATTAATGGACTTTTTAGAATTTTACTTTTTCTATAATATATGTTATAATAACACTCGTCTAAAGAAAAGGAAGGCGAATGCGAAAGCATATATTATGAAAAAAATAATAAGAAATCAAAAAAAATGTTTTATGGTTATGGTTTTATCTATAATAATATGTGAAATATTGCTTAATTTTGATAATAAAGTAGCGCAATCATTAGGAATGATTGTTGTACCTTTTGCAGTATTACTTGGTTTAATACTTATGACGAATAGTGAAAAAGGTATGGAATAAAAAAGATCAGATTTACTGAAGCTATAATATAAAAGTGTACACAAAAAAGTGTATGCTTTTATTTTTATCATAATCAATATTAAAAAATATTAAAAGTGTCTAAATCAAGATATTATAAATGGCCAAAAAATAAGTATATACTAAATAAATATGAAATTAATCGTAGATACTTAAGAGAATTAATTAAAGATAAAATAATTAGAGATTTGGTATGTTTCAGCACGTACAAGTTTTGCATTGCAATATAAAAACCCAGTTGAGTATAGAAACCAACTAGGGTTCTAAAAATTCTTTTTTAGTGTCTACTTTTTGTTGACAACTTCAGATTTACCTATTTTTTTGTTTGAATAAGTATTTTTTTAATTTATATGAGGATATTAATAAAGGTGATAAAATGAAGAATATAAGCATATGGAAAGATACAAATATAAACTTAAAATATCATAAATTAAAATCGGAAAAAGTTGTAGATATATTAATAATAGGTGGGGGAATAGCAGGTGTAAGTGCTGCATATCACTTGAATAATTGTAATTTAAATGTTTGCTTAGTAGAAAAAAGTAAGATAGGTTTTGGAGTTACAGCTAATTCTACTGGGAAACTTACTTATCTTCAAGATATATTATTAAAAGTAAAGAATAAAGATTTATATTTAAAATCACAGATAGATGCCATTAATATAGCAAAAAATATAATAGAAAAGGAAAAGATAGATTGTGACTTTACTAAGGTTAAATCTTATCTTTTTAATACTAATAATAATGAGATAGATATAAAAAAAATATATAATTTATTATTAAAAAATAAAATTTCAGTTAAAGAAAAAAATATGCCTATTATAGATACTAATTATTCTATCTGCGTTAATGATACCTATATTTTTAATCCCGTAAAATATATATATAACTTGTTACCTAAGATTAGTAATGTTTCAATATATGAATCTACTAAAGTGATTGATATTAAGTCACAAAATGGTTTATATATTTGTAAAACAGAAAATACTACTATAAAAGCAAAATATGTTATAATCGCTACTCATTATCCATATTTTAATATACCATATTTTTTTCCTATAAGAGTAAAGCTTGAAAAATCATATTTGAGTGCTAGTAAATGTTCATTAGATGGTATATCAGCCATAAGTTATTCTTCACCATATATTTCTTTTAGGACATATAAGAACTATTTAATCTATTTAAATGGTAGCCATGTGTTAAATAAAACTCTTGATTATAAAAATAAATTTGATAATTTAATTTCAGATTTAAATAATCTTAATTTAAAGCCAAAGTATTTGTGGAGTAATAAAGATATTATTACTAATGATTATATGCCATATGTAGGATATATCAAAAAAAACATGATAATAGCGACTGGATTTAACACTTGGGGAATGACTAATGGAATTTTATCTGGAAAAATAATTTCGGATTTAATTTTAGGGAGAAGCAATAAGTATATAAAATTGTTTAGTCCTAAAAGAAGTTTAAATCTTAATGTTATTACAAATATTACTGGTAATTTATCTAGCATTATAAAAGCTAATAGTACATATAATTCAAAAATTAAATATTCTATTATTAATAGTAAGGAAGTAGCTACTTACACTGATGAAAATGGTACTCATACAGTATATACAACTTGTCCACATATGGGATGTAAACTAATATTTAATGAAGTAGAAAAAACCTGGGACTGTCCTTGCCACGGATCTAGATTCAATTTAGATGGGCATTCTATAGAAGGGCCTAGTAATTATAATATTAGCGCTAAAGATAATTAATTTTTATTTATGAATTAAAAGTTTTATAGTATAATATATTTAATGTTTATTTAATAAAATAGTTATATAAGATGTATGGAAAGATTGGTAGATAATATTAAGAGAAGTTTAAAAAATATTATTATGATTATAGTTTTAATATTCATGTGTGGTTTAGTGATTTTTACTATGAACTGTGCTAAAGAACATTCTTCTAGTAAAAATAAAATATCAAATGTAAATGATTCTGAAACTTTTAAAGATAAACTTCCTAGTGATTTAAACGAGCCATCACAAAATAATGATTCGAAAGAAGAAAAACCAGACGATAATTCTAATATGAAAGAGCTACCGGAAAAACCAGAAGGAGATTCTAATATGGAAGAACCTCCAGAAAAGCCAGATGGTGATAATAGTACACCAAATGAAATGCCAGGTAATGACTTTGCTAAAGGTGAACCATTTGTAATGAGTGGTAGTTATAGTACTTCTTTAATATATTATATATTATTTGCACTAGAAGGATTAGTAATATCTAGTATAGTAATGTACTTAATTATGTCTAATTTTAATAAAAAGACATTTAAAGAGACATTTGTTAATAAAGATAAAGTAATGATTAATATTTTATCAATTATAATTTTAACTTCAGGGTTAACTTATTTAAGTTTTAAAGTTACAAGGGATTATCTTTTAAATAATAAAGATGATGTCAAAAATAATATGCAAAATAACTTTAAGGTAGACTATTCATCTCAAAATGAAATTACTGAAGATACTGAAATTAGCGAAGGAAAATTTGAATCTACTAAAGAAGATGAGACTACAATTTTAGTAAATGGAGATATTGATGTTAGTATCTCTAATGTTGCAGTAAATAAAATAGGATCATCATCTGGTGGTGATAATACTAGTTTTTATGGTATGAACTCAGCAGTCCTTGCTAAAAGTGGAGCTAATTTAACTTTAAAAAATATTACTGTAATTACGTCAGCTGCAGGTGCAAATGGTGTATTTAGTTATGGTGGCTCTTTATCTAATGATAGTTCAAGTGGTGATGGAACAACTACTACTATTAGCGATTCTAAAATAATTACTAACGCAGATAATTCAGGTGGAATTATGAACGCTTATAATTTAGATATTGAAACATCAGGAACATCAAGTGCCGCTATTAGAACAGATCGTGGTGGTGGAGTAGTTACTGTATCTTGTGGTACATATAAAACGAAAGGTCAAGGATCTCCCACTATTTATTCTACTGCAGATGTTACAGTAAATGATGCAACACTAACATCAGAAGCATCATAGGGTATTGTCATCGAAGGAAAAAATTCAGTTACAATCAATAACTGTACTTTAACTGATACAAATAATAAATTAAATGGACAATCAACAACATATAAAAATATTTTCTTATATCAATCAATGAGTGGCGATGCTTTACTAGGTACTGCATCATTTACATCTACTAATAGCAAGATAGTTACTAATAAAGGAGATACACTTTATGTAACAAATAATACTATTATTAATAATGAAGAAACAGGTATTTTTTAAGAGTTAAAGAAGATTCTTGGGGAAATTCGGGATCTAATGGTGGGGAAGTTACTCTTAATATGACAAACCAAAATGCAATAGGTAATATAGTAATAGATTCTATTTCAACACTTTCTATGAATTTAAAAGAGAATTCTTACTATGAAGGAACTATAAATGGTGATTCAAGTAATAGTAATATTAATTTTAATGGATATAAATTATATGTAAATGAAAAATCTATAAATTAAAAAAGAATCCATATGAAGTAATCTAAATAGTTTACTTCAATGGATTCTTTTTTATTTAAAATATACATAATGAAATCCTAATTTTTTATATATTGTTGATGCTCTTTTTAAATTAAATAGTCTGGCAAATATTAAATTGTAAAATTCATCTATAAGAACTATTGAACATAATGTAAAGCTTATTATTAAAAATACTTTTTTATTCATTTTATTTGCTAAATTAAAACATAATGGAACTATTACGTACATGAGTAAAAGTGCTGATATACCAAAAAATAATACACTTCTAAGACAAACAAATCCACCAATATTTCCAAAGTTTAATATTTCATTGTTATAATCCCAACATCTAACACCATCATTTATAACGTACATGGCATATCCTGAGATGAGTTCTAGTATACCTGTTGATATAAAAGCTATTAAAAATACCTTTAGAGGATTTTTTCTATATCTATAAGATAAAATATATATCATAATTGATCCTGTTGCATATATATTTATCCAAGGTAAGAAGTTGCCACCTCTCCAAAAAAATTCTTTCATACCACTATTAAAATAATAGAATATAAATTCGTAAACGAACCCAAATACCCCTGTTATTACAATTATTAAAGAAAATATTCCAAACATTGCTAATTTATCAAAGCTGTGATCGTTTTTTATATAGTTTTTTATTTTTTCTTTCATACATCATACTCCTAATTTGCATTAAATATATTATAACACGATTTAAGATAATTTAAATGACTCTTTAGAAAATTTATGATAAAATGTAGTAGGTGATACCGTGTATTATAAAATTAGTAATGGTAGTGTTACACTAGATGGTAATACTATACTTGAAGATATAAATTTTTGCATTAAGAATAACGAGCATATTGGCTTAGTAGGTAGAAATGGTGCGGGCAAAACGACACTTCTTAAAGCAATAACTGGTGAATATGAACTTGAAAATGGTTATGACGAATTGAAGATAGAAAGTTCAAATAATTTTAAAATAGGATATGTAAGACAAAATAATATAGATGATCCTAATTTAAAAATGATTGATTATATTAGTAGTGCGTATAGTGATTTAATAAAGCTAGAATTATCAATTGATAAATTAGAAAAAAAGCTTAGTATTAATTATGATGCTAATACTATTAATAAATATGATGAATTGTTAGCGCTATATGAACATAATGGTGGATATAAATATAAAAAAGAAATAGAAGTTGCTTTAAAAAAGTTTGGATTTAATGAATCAGATAAAACTAAGAAATTAAGAGAATTTTCAGGAGGTCAATTAACTAAATTATCTCTTGTTCATCTGATTTTATCTAGTCCAGATTTACTTATATTAGATGAACCTACAAATCATTTAGATATGAGTAGTATTGAATGGTTAGAGGAATATTTAAAAAATTACAAAAAGGCTATAATAGTAGTAAGTCATGATAGAATGTTTTTAGATAATGTTTGTAACGTTATTTATGATATTGAATTTGGTATACTTAAAAGATATGAGGGTAATTATTCTTATTATGTAAAAAAGAAAGAAGAAGATTATATAAAATGGCTTAAAGACTATGAGTTTCAACAAAAGGAGATAAAAAGGTTACAAGATATAGCTGATAAATTTAGATATAAGCCAACAAAAGCTAAAATGGCTATGTCAAAGTTAAAGCAAATAGAGAGAATGACTATTATAGGTAAACCAACATCTTCAAATACAAAAACATTTAGTATAAATTTTAGCCCTGAAGAAAGATGCTATAGAGACATTTTAAAGGTAAAGAATTTATCTATAGGTTATGATAGGGTATTAACCAAAATAAACTTATCTATAGAAAGAGGAGATAAGTTAGGTATAATTGGTAATAATGGTATAGGAAAAAGTACTTTTGTTAAAACTATAGTTGGAGCTATAGACCCATTGGGTGGCAAATATGCATTTGGTGATAGAGTAACTATCGGATACTTTTCACAACAATTTGAAAATTTAAACTTTGAACATACAGTTTATGATGAAATAGATGAATCGTTTCCATATATGACCCCTAATGAAATTAGAAATTTACTTGGTGCATTTGAATTTAGTAAAGATGAAGTTTTTAAAAAAATTAAAGATTTATCTGGAGGAGAAAAAGTTAGAGTTAGTTTATGTAAAATATTAAATAGTAGACCTAATTTACTTATATTAGATGAACCTACAAATCATTTAGATCTTATCAGTAAAGAAAGAATAGAGAAACTTTTAAAAGAATATAAAGGCACTATTATCATGGTAAGTCACGATAGATATCTAACTAATAATATATGTAATAAATTATTAGTCCTTGAAAAATGTAGCAGCACACTTTATAACTATGGCTATAAAGAATATTTAGAACAAAAGAAAAAAGAAGATACTAGTGAATCTGGAAAAGAAGTAAAGAAAAAAGTTAAGAAGGTAATTGATTTTAACTTAAACAAAAAGATAAAGTCTTTAGAAAGAGAAATAGAAAAATTAGAAAGTAAAGTTCAACAATTAAAGAATGAATTATTGAATGAAGATGTATATATGGATATAAATAAATCAACACTTATAAAAAAAGAAATAGAGGAATTAGAAGCTTTAGCTGACTCTAAAACTAAAGAGTGGGATAAACTTACAAGTGATATATAAATAACAAATGAGGGAACAACTAATTAGTCGAGTAAAAAGTTTTGGAATTGCTAATGGTAATTTTCTTGAAATATATCTTGTAGAAAAACATATTGTGGAAGATTTAGAATGAAAAAATAAAAATAGTTTCTTAATAAAATAAATCCAATATTATTTATATCAGGTTTTTAGTGTAATATGTTGAAAATCATACAAATGATTAAAAAACTTAATCCTAAAAACTTATAATGATGAAAAACAAGAGCAAGAAGTATATGTTAATTACTTCTAATATTTGATTAATTTATAATTAATATTGACATAGGGTAGAAGAATTCATAGATGAAATACATTGTTTATAATTGTTCACAGACTATAAATGGTTAAGAATGTAAATTTAAACATTGTTATGGATAGTAGTAATTTTTGATGATACAAAATAGTCAGTTCAAAATAATCAAATAAATTATAACAAAATGTTTGAAAGATTATCTTTTTGTAAGAATAGATAATCTTTTTGATTTTGATATTTTATTACATATTTATTATACATTTTAAAAATATTTTCATAAATTAAGATAGAGGATTGAAATATGAGAATTATTTCTGAAAAAAATTAAAGGAGGATGTATAATGAATAATTGTAGTGATTATGAACGAATAAGAAAAAGAATTGAAGAAGAAAGAAAAAAATATAAATTCTGTTATATTCAAGGTCCGACTGGGCCAAAAGGAGAAGCTGGCCCTCGTGGTGAGCAAGGTTTAGTTGGTCCCAAGGGAGAAAGAGGAATACCAGGGCCTTCTAGTATTGATATTGGAATTACAGAGACGGTAGAGCCATTTGAAAACGCTAAAGTAGAAAATGTTGGAACGAGTAAAGATGTTATTTTGAATTTTCAAATCCCTAGAGGTGAACAAGGTAAGGAAGGAAAAAATGGTCCGCAAGGAATACCAGGCCCAAAGGGTGAAAAAGGTGATATAGGTCCACAAGGAATAAAAGGTGAAAAGGGCGATCAAGGGCCATCTACTATTCAAATTGGAAACGTAGAAACAATAGAACCGAATCAAGAAGCTGAAGTTATAAATGCTGGAACTCCAGTAGATGTAGTTTTAGACTTTAAGATACCAAAGGGCGAAAAAGGTGACAAAGGAGATATTGGACCCAAGGGATTGCCGGGAGAAATAGGTAGAACAGAACATATTGCTATAGATGAAACAGAAACTTTAGAACCAGGCGAGCCAGCTACAGTTATGGATACTTTTGAAAATTGGGTACATCATTTAGCTTTTTCAATTCCAAAAGGAGAAACTGGAGAAAGGGGGCCACAAGGACCTGCAGGGCCTCCAGGAACAGAGTTTGTCTCTGCCTATGGAATTAGATACTCAATGACTGATACACAGCTTGCATTAACACAAGGGTTAGATATAATAATACCACTACCTGAAAAAGGAGTTTCATTTCTTACAGAATATCCAGATGATAATTCTATTAAGATAAAGGAAAATGGAGTTTATTTAGTATCATATTTATTGAGTGGAGCAACAGATGAAGAATGTTCTATAACTATGTCTGTTAGGGCAAACAATATATTACAACCAGCAACGAGTGCCACAAGTGAATTTAGTGCACAAATGATTAATAGTATAAGTGGATCAACTATTTGTTCATTACAACCCAATGATCTTATAACGTTAAATGCTAAGTCATCTAAAAACATTAATATAAAATTCAATGGAAGCACAAATGCGATGTTAAATGTTACTAAAATACATTAAGAATAGAAAAATTCTATTCTTTTTAATTATCTTGATTTTAATTTTTAACATAAGTTATTATAAAGGAAGGTGATAATTATTCAAGTAATAGATGATAATACAGTTGTTGTTATAAATAATGATGAATTAAAACAAGTATTGAGTGAAAACAATAATTACAACTATGTTTATTTAGGAAATGATATTACTGCAGCAAGTGGTTTTACCATAAATAGTAATAAAAGTGAAGTAACGATTGATGGAACTTACAGCAATGTAAAATACACTTATACAAATAATTTGAGTTTAGAAGAAGAAGTTATAAAGGTGAATACAACTAATAAAAGAGTTGTACTAAAAAATATGAATATAGTATCTTCGCATGGCTATGGGGTAGTTTATGTTCCATCTCATCCAAATTATTCTAATGTAGTAGTAGAGTACAATAATATAAGTTTTAGTGGGATAGAACTTTCAAGTAATTATTATGGAAGTACTAAAATCATCGATTCTGTTATAGAAGTGAAGGATACTAATGGAATTTTGGCTCAAAGAGCTTGTGATTCAAATAGAATTATAATAGATGGTACTACTACAATAACAAGTAGTTCAAACACACATCCAGTTATTTTCTTAAATGATGTAATCCCGTCTTCGGTTAAAATTATGCCTAATAGTAGAGTAAATATTACAACTAATAAAGAATTTATGAATGGAACAAATAGGCTTGATTTGCTGGTGGGTCATGGAGCCGAATTTCTTTTGACAACAGGAAATGGTTTTGCTAAAACAACGACGCATGGTGCTAGAAATGTTATGATTGAAGAAATGTCTAATTTTACATTTATAGAAAAAAGTCATCAAAGAGTTCCAATGTGGAATGTATTTGGAGATTTTGTAATTAAAGAAGGTGCAAGTGTTTCAATATTAAATACATATATGACTACACCATCGGATAATTATAATATATATTTTAAAGGAACAAATCAAAAGTTTATACTAGATAATCCTAAATATGTAAATATTTATACTAAAAATGCAAATATAGTTTATACGAACAATCCTGTTAATTTTTCATTTAAATTTACTAGAATAAATATGTGGATATATGCTCTTGATTATACTTCTGCTTGCGGTCTTGATGATCCACCAGCCTTTTATTGGCATAATGAAAATAATTTAGCGGAAATAACGGGAATACTAAATAAAGATAATACTATTATTTCATCCCATAATTTTACTGATACTGAGCAGAATTCAATATCGGACATAAATAGTTTTTCATTTCAAGATAAAAAAATATTAACAATAGGATTGCATAAAATAAATATTCATCCGATTACAAGTTCTGCAGATGCTTTATCAGGGCATACTATACCATATGCAAATGTTAAAATAGAATACGATAATAAAAGTATAACAGTATCGGCAGATGAAAATGGGTTATTCGAAGCAAGTTTGGATTCTTCTATTCTTGATAACACAAGAGTTAAAATAACTTCTTGTTTAAATAGTTGTTTTACTGAGAGAAAAATAACTGTACCTTTTATAGGGGAATTAACTTTATTAAAAGTAACTGAAAATATTCCTCTTAGTATGGTACCATCTTCAAAGAGTCCAATTATTTTACCCAAAAAAGATAAAACAGTAGTAACCGTAGTTGATAGCAGACTAAATAGCACTAATTGGAAATTGTATATAAACTACATAAACCCAATGATAGAAAAAAACGGTAAAGTGCTAATTGATTCATTATTTTTTAAGAAATTTAATAACGAAGAAATATCTTTAAAAACAAATAAGAAGTTAATATATGAATCAAGTGATAGTGGTGGAAATGTAAATGTTAGTAATGTTACATTTTCCACAGATAAAGGATTGTTTCTAAAGCCTAGTAAAGATTTATTAGAAGATGAAGATTATTCTACCCTAATTGTTTGGAGCGTTGAAGAATAATGTATTTACAAGAAAATAAAAAGATTCATAAAATATATTGTAATGAGGTGAGATATGAAAAATGATTATATTTATATTAAACTTTGTAGTAATGATAATATAAACTTAATCAATTTAAAAGTTGAATTGATAAATAGATGTAATAAAATTGTTTTTAACGGAAAAACTGATTATTTTGGAAAAATAAAAATACCAATATGTAATAACGAAGTATATAAATTAATCATATATTCTAATTTATCGATTACAAAAATACCTTTAATAGCTAGAAAGAATGAAGTTTATTGTATAGATATTAGTAATAATAATTCGAATAGTAAAAAACAGCTTGTTACAATTATACTAATGGATAAATATAATCCAAAAATCAAAATTAAAGGAGGGAAAATGATAATATGGCAAGACATACAATCTCAATAACTAATGGTAAAGGAAGTATTGAATTAGTTAATGGAGTATATAATGCAACAGCAGTAGTAGGAGGTTATGATGCATCTACTTTAAATCCAAAGCAAGTAACCATAATAGAAGGTACAAATGATTATGCTTTTACTATAAGTGCAAAAGGTGTTTTAATACTTCATGTAACTGATACAGGAGATAAAGTTACTGGTGTTCAAATTGTAGGAGCAAAATTTGTAAGAACAGATAGTACAGGTACTGTAACTGGAAATGAGGCAATAACTGATACTGATGGAAATGCAGTATTTAATAATGTCCCATTTGCACCATCAGGAAGTACGGAAATATATTATAAGCAGATTACAAGTGATGGGGGACATACGTTTGATGATACTGTAAAATCCATTATTATGACTTCATCAACAGAAACTGTTGAAATAGTAAATCCTCAAGCCCCAGTTAGAAATATAATGCTTACTGATGCAAGTTTTCCAAATATACTACTAAAAGATGGTCAGATAATATTAGAAGATAATTAATAAAGAAGCAAATTTTAAAATTTGTTTTCTTTTTATATATTTTTTTGTATACCTCTAGCATATTTCTATTTCAATAATGGAGAAGATATTTTAGAAATAGGGTAAATAGTTGTAATTGTTTTGTTTCTACTGAGTAAATAGAGATAGAACGTTATTTTCATGTTCTTTAGCTAGGATTGTGCTTGGCGTATTATGACGCTAAGATATCCCTTTTGTTTAATATATTAAGTAAAGAAAAAGATATTATAAAAACAAAGTTGATCTTTAAAATTTATATTTCCTGAAAAAAAAGATAATTTTTATATGATAGTTGTATAAACTTAATAATTTAATAACTCTTCTTGGTATTACAATGTATCACTTTAAAGAAATAAAATAAATGAGATTTATTAAATTACTGAAAAAATCTATTAGACTTGTTTAATAGATAAGACAATATTTATTCAATAAAAAATGTCTTAACTACATTAATAGCCTTAGACATTTAAAATATTATTTTTTTACAGTTGCTATTCCTTTACAAGGGGATTAAAGTTTTCAATAGCTTCAACTAATTTAGGATGTTCAATAACAAAATGTATAGTTGGATTAGAACTTTTTGAAATAATTACATAATGATTTTTAATAAATGTTATAGTTATATTTTTAAATGTCTTGTTATCTACATAATTTATTTCATAATTATTTACTTTTGTTGCGTATTCATTAGTTTGTTTCAAATGTTCCATATACTCTTTATAAGTGTAATTTATTTTTTTGTTAAAAAATAAATTGTTTAATGAAAGTGATGGAGTATCATTTTTAAACTCATTTTCTCTAATTATATAAATATAATCGTTTATTTTGTTCTTTTTTAAAATATTATTCATATATTTTAATTCTTCATTTTTATATTTAATTATTTTATCAATAATTGATTTTGTTAGCTTATTCCTTTTTAGAATTTTAATCAGTAATTCATCTGAAATTGTAAATATTGGTAGTGATGAAAGGTATCGAATTCTATCGCATAATATATTTTTATCTTTTTTTAAAAATAACTCATATTCTTTTATATTATTTTCTCTATAAATTTTCATAAGTGGTTTTGCTTTTTTAAGAAGTAAATCACTTTTTTCTTTATAGTATTTAATTTCATTTTTATTAGTTGTTAAATAATACATGCCTTTATTATGGTAACCTTTAACGCATTCTCCAACTAAGGCAACAGTTCCTGAAACATAGTTGAAATGGTTATATACATTATTTTTTAAATCTTTTAAATAGTAAGGGGATATTTGACCTGTCATATAAATTGGGATCCAACTTTCAAGTCCTAGCATCATTTCATTAAAAGGCCTATCTACGTTGTGAATTATATTTAAGTGATGTCCTTTTTTTAAACACATAGCAATTGCAAACATCCATTTTTTGCCAAACTCTATATCTTCAGCCATATCTTCCATAGGCATATCACTGCACATAAATATATCATCTTTTGATTTAGATAAGATAGTACCTTTAAAGAAGTTTAATTCTCCTTGTTTCATTTCCTCTATACCATAATAACGTCTCGTTTTTGCTTTGTAAAATGGAATATTTGGAATCTTTAATTCATTAAACTGTATCACTTTTATATAATCATCTAAATCAAACGAGTCAAGATGGTATAAAAAATTAGATATTTGACTTTTAACTGGCGCTGTTTCACATGTTAGCCAAGAAAACAAAGTATTCGAAAATTTATTTTCTGAAAGTTCACTTCTCTTGCATCTAATAATTGTAGATAAATTATTTATATCTTCTGGGTTCTTATATTTTGTAAAGATATAAGAACATACTTTGTTTGAAAAATCTATTGGATTAGAAGGTCTAGCTTTGCCATATCTTATTCTTGAAATATGTGATGCATCAAATACAATATACTTTGCCATTTCATTAGTATTTATGTCAAGCGAAGTTATTAAGGTATTTAAATTATTACTAAATGTAGTATAGTTAAAATTATCACTTGGTAAAGTAGAATCCAAATCGCTTACTATTTTATTAAGGGAATATTTGTTTTCACTATTTTCTTGTGCAATATTGAAAAGAGCTATAGTTAACTTTTTCATTTGTTCACTATTTTTTTTAGGGGTTCTTTTACCACTTCTGTATCTACTAATGACTGTTTCGGATAGGCAAGATACTTGTGATAATCTTTTTTGGGAACAATTTAATTCTTGTAAATATTTGTTTAAAACATCTTTAAAATTCATAAAACACCATTCCTTGAGCTTTATTATACTATAAATTTAAGGTATAATAAACATTTTACCATTAAAATCAATGTTTTTAATGGTAAGAATATTGTTGTATTCCTTTTTTTTCTTTATAATAATAATGAAGGAGGAAAATACTATATTATGAGAATTGGAAACTTAAATATTTCAAAAAGAAATCTTATTATAGTTGGTGTCGTTGCACTTGTTGTTATTGGAGGAACTATTTTACTTACTAAGGGTGGTAGTAAAGGTAAAGGAATACTATACAATCCAGATAAAAATATTAAAATAGTTAAATCAGAGGCAAGTCAAATAGAATTTGAAGATTTTAGTAATGGTGATATTACTCTTAAGAAACCAAAGGGATGGAAAGTCATTACAGCAGGAAGTAAAGACCAATATTCAATTAGAGTATATGATCCTAAAAATTCTATGTATCAGGTATTTTTAAATTTAAAGACATCAGGATATACAAAATCTGCAGATAGTAAGAAATATTGGCAAAATTCTATGCCAAACAGTCCTATGG